>TARA_R110002074_G_scaffold125024_2_pt1 | contig 21538 bp, 32 predicted proteins | sample TARA_R110002074 | Tara Oceans TARA_R110002074 (sample SAMEA4397215) | marine metagenome | biome: Polar Biome; feature: [MIX] marine epipelagic wind mixed layer (ENVO:01000061); material: water (ENVO:00002006), including particulate matter (ENVO:01000060) such as... | depth 10-100 m | reverse complement strand
GAGTCTTCTGGTGCCAATGACTTGATGCGCTCATGCGCAAAATATGTAAAAGCGATCTTTTCGTCTTCCGACAGCTTGTTGTATGTCGAAAAACTGTCGATGTCTTTGTAGTAAAATTTTCTAAAATGCTCATCGCAAATTATAGAGAAAAATTCATACCCCCGCGCAACCCACGGCAACGTGCTGTGAGCGCTCAGGTTTGTCAGCTGGACGGGCTCCTCGCCGGGTTTAACGGCGAAATGGAATGTGCGGGGGTTAGTCATAGTTAAATACCTCTGCCGCTGCCATCCAGTGTATGAGTTGGTGAGCGGATAGACCTTCAACTAAATCATCAAACCGAACCCTGAGCCTATCTATTGTTGCTTTAACCGCTTGCTGAACGCTTGATGCACAAACACAGACTACTCCGCATGACTGCCTCTCAAAATAAATCATGTCAAACTCTTCTGTGAGCACAAAATCTGGTGTCTGATATGAGAATACAGCGTTTTCTTTTATTTGAACCGGAAAGATAACCCGAGCTTCGTCAAAATATAAAGGATATATGCGGGGGTCAGTCATACAAAGACCCCCAAGGATGCATATCAACATCTCCAATAAGTGTCAGGCATCGAACATCTAGATCCGTATTATGCACGCATCCTCTTCCGACATAGACAAGAGATGCCATCATATCTTTGATAGAAACAACCAGCATATTAGGACCACCGGAATTAAGAACAACACACGCACCAACGGAAATAGGGCATGATGGCTCTAACCTTTCTCTCAAAACAATGAGTTCATTTTTGCTAAATGATGATTTTTTCATAGCCCGTCCTCATTCGATTCAGTATGCCAGGAAAACTTTATCTCTTCTCCATCAAACATAGGCTTAAATTCAGAACTACCTTTTGATTTGTAGTAAGCCACGCCCCTCATGCAATTAATCTGTTTTCCCTCTTGAATTGCAAGAATACTTTTTTTATTGGGCTTCTTAACACTATCATTCTTTACTGTTTTTATCATACCTGCCGATCCCTATTCAAATACTGCTGCGTTTTCATTGTATTCAATACTCTCACAGCACGCCAAAGTCTAAAACCGTGGTAAAATCCAAAGCTTGATTCAAATGGCTGATAAACTCCATAATTTGTAAATCCATTGCCTATCCAAAACCTCATATCAGAGCGATTATCATCCATTGTGGATTTACCGATATGGAAATCATCTGGCCTTTCTGCCATTGCTTTTATTACTGCGTCTACCTGTTTCCGGGCGCTCATATCTTAATCCTTCCTACGTTACCATTTAAAGATAGGAAATAATCACGTATAAACAAAAAAGCCCAGAAATAAATGTGAGCCCTCAATCTATGTCATTTATTTAAAACAGCCTTATAAAAAATCCAACAATCCACATAATTATCATACAAACTATTAAACCCACAATCATTCCTGTAAAAAATGCTGTCATTATTCCGACTCCTCAACGTATTCTTCAAAGCGAACTTCGTAGGTCTTATTTACACCCGAAAGGTTTGATGAAATAGATTTCTCATGTCTATACTTTCCTGGTCCATCAATCCCATAAATTGCTGTCGATGGGTGATAATTCAAAAGCTCTTTTGCAAGCTCAAATGGCATTGTGATTGTGACGTCAGTTGATTGCTTCTTTTTCATCAGACCGACTCCTCAATCATAATGACAACATGCTCTTCGCACCCAAGACTCTCCCAATTGTCATTGTCATAACTCTCATAACTTTCATCAATAGCGATGTTTTCAGCCTCTTCTTCCGTTTCAGCTTTAACATTAAATTTTACACGCTGTTTTTGCATGCGCTCAAGCTCTACTTCAAATGTTTTCATTGTATTCCCATTTCCGTTGAACCAAAGCACCACGCTCCGACAAGAAAGAAATAGGGAAAAAATTAGTTATCCAAAAAAAAAAGGCCCCGCAAAATGCGAGGCCCCAAATCATTACATAGTTTCGATTACATACTATCTGATTTTTCGTCTATTTCGTCTTGTATAGCTTGCGCTTCTTTGTTGCTAATCATTTCCACAGATGCGAGATACTTCAATGCGTTTGTTGTGTCACTAAACATTGTATCGTCGATCTTCTCTTTTACACTGGATTTGCTGACAGGAACGTTAGACCACTTAGATAATTCGATTTCTCTTGACATTCTTTTGCAAAGATTCTCACTTATAAGTTCGAACTTTTGAAGTGTGTATATACATACTAGCGCGTCCTCAACATCTAGATGCCTCTTATCTAGTTTTCTATTTCTCTCATTTGAGCTTTTTTCAACACTATTGCCAATTCCTTCAAATATTAACGGTATCACAGCTATAGCGATTATAGATCCTACAAAAGTTATCCAAAAAGCAGTCCAGCTGACGTAAGTTATACCCATCAATACGGAAAATATTAAAACACATATTGCCCAGAAATTACTCATACTTTTATCTCCGAAATCGTTTCATTCTAGCCTCAAGAGACCAAACTCTTGAAAGACATCCATGGGTCTTTTACGGAATATTATTTCGACCCTTCTTAGTAACAATATTCCGAATTCCAGATTGGATATGAGCTGCTGATAGCTGAGGTTGTCAATCGTCCACCGTATATTTATCTCTTTTTTTTTCTGATCGTTTTTAATAGGACACGGGCCTTGTTCGGCTTCTCCTTGTTGGCACGTGCAAGGGATTTTTCTACAAGACGCTCCGCGAGCTCCCCGATGCTTTGCCACTCAGACATCTTCGTCATCAATCACGCTGTCGTCCGATGCCTGTTTCCGGCGTTCGTTCAAGATCTTGGTGTCATAGAACAATGGGTTCCCTGTCACCGCAGTCCAGAGAATGTTAGCGACAAAGAAAAAGAACCTCAGGAAAAGCATGAAGAGCAAGAACGCAATGGCGTCCATGGGGCCTGACGCTGCCCAGAAGATGATGATACCGACGACGGCGATGATAGACATAACTGCGTTGTATCGAGCGATCCAGATCATGGATAAATCCTTTAATGAAGATGGGGAATGGTGGCCGCCGCGCTACTTGTCGTAGGTTTTTTGATTGCGCCCCGGCGTTTTCACACGACGACCACCAAAAGTGTCGTGTGCAAAACGAAAAGGAGGGACATTTCTGAACCCTCCCTTGCCTATTTCCAATATTTTAAAATAGGTCTTAACAGGATGCGGAAGCAGAGCCTAACTTCTGACGGGGGCCAATGGATTCGAACCACTATCGGATCAGATTTGGAAACTGAACGCTACACCATGTAGCCAGACCCCCAGAATACTTACCGGATATACCGCCGGGCCGGTGTTCCCTCTCTCTCACGCTGGGGAATACTGTGCGTCGCGTGAGAGAGTTCAGGCTTGGGAAGTAGCCCTCAACATAGACGCACATATCTCTTAAAACGGAATTTCATCCTCCAAGTCGTCGGCGACCTTGGATTGGGCTGCACCTGTGTCAGCGGCCCGTCGATCATCATCTGCGGCTGCACTTCGGGGCCCAAGTTCGATGCGGTCGATGTTCACTTCAAGATCAACGCGCTTTTCTCCGTTGTATTCATAGCCACGCGTTGAAAACTCGCCAGTGAAGACGATGAAGGTGCCCTTTTGCAGAATGGGTGCGAGGCTTTGAGCTTGGCGTCCCCAAATGCTAAGGCTGAAAAAGTCGGTCTTCTTGCGGTCGCCCCAGCCGTTATCGACTGCGACACGAACGTTCAGGACTTCGCTGTTTCCAGCTGTGCGGACTTCGCCTGCTTTTACGACGCGGCCTGATGATGTAATTGTTGCTGACATTGTTTATTCCTTTTTTGTTGTATTAGAGATATGGGTCGCAAAAATAAGATCCAAAATTTTACGCAACTTTTTTTGATTATATTTTGAATTCTTTGAGAGGACTCGGAAACGATACCTGACGTGGCGAGCAGATACTCATTACGCCAACTCCGTTGTAGATTTCATATACTTGCCTTGTCCCGAAATAGGGGCCTCTATTTTCTTTTAGCATGCCGCCATCACAGTAATAAGTTGGGCTCATAATTGGGTTTATGAACCAGATAAAGAAGGTTAGACATAGAGTGAAGGCGACAATGTTTTTCATCTTCCATAGATAGGAAAATGAACGGTAACAAAAAAGTTATGCCGCTTCTTTTTCTTTCTTTGAAAACGTACAAAGGAAATCGGCTGCTTTTGCTGCCTCGGATGAAGCTTTGAAAATTGCTCTGGAATCCTTCTTCAAGACGCGCAGCCAGCCCGCGATGTATTCTGCGTGGTCTTCGCGCGGTTCGTTGCTGATACCCAGATCACCGCACAAGAACGCAGCTGACAACTCTGCGACGAGTTCTTCGAACGCATAAGCTTCACTACCAAATCGGCCTGAGAAATCCCTTGCCATACGGTCATCGTGGCCGGACCAGTGCGCACACTCGTGCAACAGCGTTGAATAGTAACCGTGGGATGAGAAGAAATACTCTAACTTCGGCATCTGCACAAAATCATTGCTGGGGTTGTAGTAAGCACGGCCACCCCCAAATCGCAAATCTAGGCCTGGCAGATTGGACACGAACGCCTCGACATCGGGGATACGGTCTGGTTCTTCAACGATATGGAAGGGCGGGCGGTATCCATCTACTTGGTCAGCGTTGAAAGCACGCGATGTGCGCATCACAAAACGTTTGTCTTTGTCGTCACTGTCTTTCTTTCTTGGAAGGTCTTTCCAGAACACGATAGTGCTACCTTTTTCGCCTTTGCGAACCTGTGCACCCTTGTCTTGCCACTGTTTGAATGTGCCCCAGGTATCAGACGCATAGCCTTTGTCCTGGGCCTCACACCACAGCGCTACTGTGTTCACGCCTCTGTATGCCCGGCCTGTCGCGATGTTTGATGGTCGCCCGCCTGCGCCATGCCACGGCATTTTGAAGCCAGACCCATCCACGCCACCTTTAATCGCTGCGATAATCTTCTTTGTGATATCTTCGTAAACGCCCATCCTGGCCTCCTGTCTGTTCACCAAAAACAGACAGGGGCTTGATGTAGCTACCCAGTCGATCTACTCACGTTCATCAAAACAATGGAGCTGTAAATGACTGACCTTTCAAAACTCACATCCCAGCAACTCGATGACCTGGCAAAAGAAGCAACTGCGCTTTCTTCGAAACGCCGCGAAGATGAAAAGAAAGCACTGCGTGATGAGCTTGTAGAAAAAATCAAAAAATCTGGTTTCAACATCGACGATATTTTCCCAGGCTCGGCTTCAATTAAAACAAAGACCGTATCAGCTGTAAAATACCGGGATCCATCTAACGCAGAAAACACTTGGACCGGCCGTGGCCGTAAACCAGGATGGCTCAATGAAGCGGAATCTGCCGGTCGGTCGCTGGATGATTTCGCCGTCTAAAAAAAAGTAGGGTGGGGCAATGCCCCCTTTATAGATTAGCGTTCAAATCCAGAGTAGCTCTCACCATATAGCCTGACATGCGGGTTCGCTAAAATGAACCGCAGCGCAACATCAAGATTGGCGAAGTGAACATGTGCGGTTCGTCTACCTGACCACATGTTTGCTGTCGTCACGGCGTAGTTTGCATGCCCTACGTTACGTTCTAACCATGACCGCGTCTGTGCGTAGTTCTCTGGCTGTGAAAGAAGCGTTAAGCGAACAGGAAACTGCTTGTCAAAGACGTCGTTGCGATGTGGTTTCTTGCTGCTCATATCGAGAACATATAGTGAACAAATGTCAGACGAAAGATATTGAATCGACGCTGTCTTAAAACGCCGGTATCGTCCTGAAATGTTTGAACAACTCACAAAAAACGGATTCGACATTGCTATTCGCAACCACGCGGGTGCCATACTGACTGTCGATTTTCCTGACATCGCCCAAGAACTTGAAGAAGCCCTTCTTGAAGTATCCATCCCGGCTGAGGAACTGATCGGCTCTGGCGGTGGGGAAGCGCAGTCAACGCAACGATTGCGCCGAAAGCTTTATGACGCGGGATGGCCCAAACATAACTTTGATTTCAAACTCATTGTAGACGGTATTGAAACAGTCTCAAACAGCCACGAGATTGACCACGTGCGGCGTGATGCAGGCGGTGTCATTGCGTGCGAAATAGAGTGGAACAACAAAGACCCGTTCTTCGACCGCGACTTGGAGAACTTCCAGCGACTGCACGCTCAATCTGCCATATCTGTGGGCGTCCTGATTACACGGGGCGCAAGCCTTCAAGACGATATGCTGGGCATCATACAGCGCTGCATCGACAAGCACGGGTTCATTGAAGAATCGGAAATGGTTGAAGCGTTCGGGATGAAAGACAGAACGGCACGACAACGACAAGCCGTTGAGAAACTCATCGACCGTCAGATCCCGTTTTCGGAGGCCTTCTCCAAGCATTTTGTGAGTGACAAGTTCGGCCAGGCGACGACGCACTGGCGGAAATTGGAGGACAGAATTAACAGAGGAGTGGGCAACCCGTGCCCACTCCTCCTGATTGGCTTGCCAGCCTCTGTCGTAGTGGAGTGATTATTCGGCAGCTGTCGTCACGCCGCTGTTATGTTTGTAGGTCTTCCAGTCTGGCTTGTAGTCAGCATCTGCTTGGTTGCCCCATACCGTCCAACCGTCGCGCACGCCACGACCGAACAGTTCAAGACGCGGCCCCCACGAACACTTCTCAATGATTTCATATTGCTCATCAGGCTTGCGGCTGTGCTCACGCTTGCGCGTTTTCATCAAATCACTGTCTGGCTCGTGGGCCTCGATGTAGTTCACCTGGCTGCGCCCTGGTCCGAGCGTGCGGACATTCTTACCGCGCACACCGAAAAGCAAGATTTCGGTGACGTTGCGGAAGTAGAAGCCAACACCGCGACCATCGGTACCGCCGTCCTTGCGGATCTTCTCCCACACGATGTTTGATTTGTATTCGAAGCCCCAAGCGTTCAGGACTTTCAGACCCTCCGGCAAGAGGGCATTTGGCACCCAAAGGTAGCAGTGCGCCCGCTCTTCAAGGTGCTCTGCGACAGGCATCTCACAGATTTCATCCAGGTTCATCGTGGGATAGCGTGCCAACCGCTTGTGTTCGGGTGCTATTTTTCCGGTGCGGTTTTGGAAGCGCCACGGTGGATCGGCCATTACGGTTGCGAATTTGTCATCGCCAAGAAATTTGCGCAGGTCATTCGCAGCTGTCATGAATCGCTCCCTCTGGTGTTTTTCGATGTTTGTAGAACAATATCTGGTATCCGGCAATCAATCATATATACCGGATACCAAGAGTATGGGCGTTATTCTGCTGCGATGGCGATAGGCTCTTCAAGCGCAGACAGGCCCTTCGCACGCACTTGCGCGACGATGTCAGCAACCAAGATGTTGAACGACTTGACCCGCTCTTCGAGCTTTTCCAACTCCTCCTGCACACCTTCATCTGTGCGGCTCAAGCGCCTAACACACAGCGGCAAGCCCTCGGCCCCTATGATGAGGTCAATCCAGTCGCGGCCTGTGGTGAGAAGAGCGGCAAGACACTGTGGACGGTAATCCTTCGGAAATGACTCATCTAGCAAGAAGCGTATCATTTTCGCAGGCTCAGGTGATTTCACTTCCGTGCAGCCATCCTCGCCAACAAGTCCATCTGGCGAGTATCCCAAGCCGATGTCATTGCGCCGAACAAATCCGACTATATCTACTTCGCAGTCGTTCATGAACGCGTAGTTATCAATCCACTCCTGCTCCAACTCATGCCCACGGCGTGTGTGTTCGTTCTCAAACACTGCGCCCAGGGCACGGCCCAGGATGACCTCCGCTGCCACCTGATATGCGTATGTGATAGCACCTGCGCCCAGCTTATCTTCACGACCTTTGCCGTCAACAAGAAGACAGGCAATTTCTGACGCGGTGGGAAGACCCGCGCGGGCCTCCAGCCATTCTTGCGTGCCTTGTTCGAGCTCGTTGAAAATACTGATATCCATTATGCTTCTTCCTTCTCAACAGTGGTTTCTTTTTCAGCGGATGCGGCTTTCTCGGACGCCGCCGCCTGGTCGTTGCGCTTCTGAATAAGACGCGCACGCAATGCATCAAATCGGGCAGGTGCAATGGCTTCGACAGACGCCGCCTTTGCTGCTTTCAAGAACAGCTTTTCATCGGTGCTGGTCTCTTCGATGAGACCGTAGATTTCCTTAGACTGCGACGCTGTGAGCTCCGATTTTTCGGCGGGTTTCTGCGGCTGTCCATCGCGGTCACCGATGGCGATGTTGAAGTAGGCACAGAGCATATAGCGGCGTGCGTATGTCACTGTACTGCCCTTCGCCTGGATTGGCGTCTTGGACGCCTTGCCGCCGGACCCGGCACTATCGAGTGCATAGTCATCCTCGAACTCATCGACGTGACCGCAGGTGTGAGCGACACGAAACAGGATGCGCTGCATACCGTTCTCTGCACCTGGGATGCTCTTGGCAGTGACGTTGAAGCCGTGCGACCTGATGACTGGCATGGCGACGTTCTCAATCGCTGCGAGGTCTGCAAAGGTAGATTTGTTGAAGTCGTTCTGACGGTTCTTTACAACGACAGGCACTTCGCTTTGTGCTGCTGTTAAAGCTGCAAAAAATTCTTTTTGAGCCGCACGATTTTCGTCTTCACGGGCACGGTCATCAAGACGCTCTTTCATTTCGAGCATCCGTTCCAACTTCGTGATGTCGGCATCTGGGTCGCTTGCCACTCGTGCAATAACAGCCATGATCGAGTCTTGCTGTTTCGGCATCTCTACCAATTCGCCGTTTTGTGTATCCACAGTTTTAAGTTGTTTAGTCATTGTCATATTCCTCTGTTTTGTTGTTGACAGAAAAGAGATGGGTCGCAGATTTTAAATCCAAAACTTTTTTGCGTTTTCCGCTCCATTTATTTTCTAATCTCAAATTTTGCGGTGCTAGTTTGTTGGCGGTATTGCGCCGTCATTCTAATTATTTGCGGTATTGATGTTCTTTTCCTATCTCTCAAAAAAGGGAGATAAAAATGAACTATCAAAAGATTTATAACGATTTTATAACTGACAGACGCTCCAAAGAATATACTCTCACAAAGGGGAGTATATACTCTGAGCGTCATCACATACTTCCAAAGTGTAAAGGCGGCGGTGACGATAAGGAGAACATTATTCGTCTCACATATCGAGATCACATTTTTGCACACGCTCTACTTTTAAAAGGTGCAAAAGGTTTTCAAGATAAATGGCATATGGCTGCGTCTATGGCTGCAATCTTAAACTTCGATAGTCGCGGTAGACGCTGTGGAAAAATAAAAGAATGGATGGAAGTGAAGTATAAATGGGCCAGAGTTATGCATAGTAAATGCATCACCGGAAAAGGCCACCCTGGCTATAATCATGATGAAATCTCGCTCTATCATATCGACGGAACAATTGTGACTGGAACACGTCAAGAGCTCATCAAAAAGACTGGTTTGAATTTTAAACGTATCTACGATTTCTTCAACAGCAAAAGAACATACCAGGACGGATGGTGTGTTTCAGAACACGAACTGATTTGTAGGGTTGAAAGTGAAGCAGTGAGAAACAGCCGGAAACAAAGGGCCGGGATTGGCTTTTATCATGAAGATGGCAGATCTGTTTTAGAAACGAATAAAACGCAAGTTCGTCAATATGGTTTGAACGGGAGGATACGTGATATCATCAGGCGCAATGGGTATTCTGCCGGTTGGTCTAACGATCATATTGAAGCGAAAATGAGGTCGAAAGGTGAGTGGAGAGGTAAGGAAAGAGAAAAGAAGAACGACCAATCCCAGCTCTTTCGAAACAAAAAGAATTACAAGGAATTATGCAATATGTTCGACAATTTGGAGTTTAATGATGTCTAAAAAACTACACGGAAATACAATAACCGAGCTAACACTGTATCACAATGACGGTCGCACAGCGCACGGCACGTATGCAGATTTGGAAATACAGACGGGTCTTGAATACAATCGTATTCGTGACCTGGTGAAAGGCCGTCGACGCATTTCATCGCTGTGGTCAGCGTCAGAGAAAGAAGCAAAACGCGGCAATCTTAAAAGAGGACGAAAACGTAAGGCAGTTCAGATGTCGACAGAAGGCACACCCCTCTTTTAATCCTCATAATTATGAATGACGTAGGTCTTTACCTAACTCCCTTGAAGATTGATTTTTGCGAGGGTTTTCATTTTGGCACTACGGGATTATCAGGTTAAAGCCTGGAACGGAATTTTATCATCATTTAAAAATGGAAAGAAGTCGGTTGTTGTTACGTTGCCGACAGGAACTGGAAAAGGCACACTTGAAGCCGAATTTTCTGTCTTTCTTTCAAAGGCCGGTAAGCGAATTATCATCACAACGCCGCGTCAAGAAATCTGTCTCGATGTCGCCGATAGAGTGAAGCAGGCGGGTGGGGAGGTTGGCATAATCGCACCGTGGGCAAAGTATGAACCCGAGAAACTCATACAAATTGCGATGGCACCGACGCTCGCAAACAGATACGACAAAATTGAAGAGCCTGATGTCCTCATAATTGATGAGTGCCACCACTCCCCAGCCACCGGATATATCAAGTTTATCAACGAGTGGAAAGACGCTCGACGCGTCGGACTAACCGCTACGCTTTGGCGTCTCGACGGACAAGGTTTTGATGCGATTTTCGATGAGCATATCGAGGGAGAATATATTCAGTGGTTCGTCGATAACGGCTATCTGACTGACGTTGATGTGTATGCGCCATTTATACCAGAGATGGGGCCGCGCCGTTCGGGCGGGGACTATACAACGTCGCGCATGGAAGAAGCGTTAGAGAACTCTTCGATATTCGGTGATGCAGTTAAAGCATTTAAAACAAAAGTAAGGCCTGGCGGCACGGCTGTCGCGTTCTGTTGCTCGAAGAAGCATGCACAACTTACCGCAGATATATTCAACGCCGCTGGTATTCCTGCCGAAGTGCTCTTGGGTGAGCACCAGGGCGATGTGCGCAAGGGTATCATAGGGCGGCTGTCAAAAGGTATCACCCATGTTGTCTGTGCCGTTGATGTCATCAGTGAAGGTTTTGACCTACCCTCTATCGACGCTGTGATACTTATGCGACCAACGCAATCCTTGTCATTGTATCTTCAACAGGTGGGGCGCGTCCTCCGAACAATATTTGCCGCAGGTTTTGACTTGTCGACAAAGATCGGAAGATTGAATGCAATCGCTGCGGGTCCAAAGCCACGCGCAATCGTCATCGACTGCGCAGGCAACTTCGATAGACACGGACACCCCCTCAATGACCGCGATTTTAGCCTCTCTCCGCCCGAAGCCGTTGGCCTATCGACAACACACACCAAAGACGGTTCTGACCTCTCCACACGTCGCTGTGAGGAGTGCCTGCAAGTGATGATGGCACCTGTGAGTTTGTGCCCCTATTGCGGACACGAGAACGGCAAGGATCCTCGCGTTCCAGCGAAAGTTGAGGCCGAACTGCGGCTCGTTCAAAAGAAGAAAATCGAGAAGGAAAAACGCGTATATCAAAAGGACGTCGCAAAAGAAAAATACTTCGATGACATGATGAAAGTGATGAGATTTTCGGCAAGTGTGAAGAACCCCCGTCATGCTGCAAAAAACCGCCTTATCGGCCGGGCAAAGAAGTATATAAAAGAAGGCGATTTCATAAGAGCGAAATTCATTGGACTAGATCTCGCGAATAACGGTTTCAAAGAAGATAAAGCGTTCCTTGCGTTCAGAGAGGACTTCATTGAAGAGCGGAGAAAAGATCATGGCTAAAAAAGAACGCAATATTCAAAACGAGATACTTTTGAAAATGTCGAAAGAGTTTGCGCCAAACGGGCTTTTTTGGACTGCTGATGTTTTGACCGGTGTGCCGATGTCTTCGATAAAGACATTGCCATACCGCATCAAAGCGGCTTACAAAACAGGCGGCATAGAAGGCGTTGTTGCCGTTATAAAGCGTCTCCCCATACTAACGGCAGGGATAGAAGGGGGCTGCGACATACAAGGCTCTCTATACGGTCGTTGGGTTGGCATAGAGGTGAAAAGCGAAAAGGGAACACAACAAAAGAGTCAGAAGATATTTCAACGAAATATCGAGAAAGCGGGCGGCGTCTATATTATAGCGCGATCCGCCGAAGAAGCCGTTAAACAGCTGCGTTTGATTTTTCCAGTTCACTATAGTGTTGCTTCTTTGCGTAGTGAGCTGTCCAAGCCATAAACCTATGGCCTGAAAGCCGTTTGGACTCATCGAAGAACATCGTCATCACTTCCTTTTTCAAGGTTATATGCCGTAAGTGTATCATCGACGGACGGTGCCTATCACGCCAATCGCCAGTATCGACCAAGTGGCTTAAATCTAGATGTTCTCCACATGGAATATAATACGTCGCACGGAACCGTAATACATCCTTGGCGACGACTTCGCTCCTCATGTAAAAACGGTCATTTTCAAACTCAAACATGGATAGACCTCTCAGTGCTATCGTAGTTCGCTTTGATGTAGTCGTTCAAAACCTGAATACGCTTGTGTGCTGAGTAATTTGAAACGGTTTCTTTCCACGATTCTTCCAGTTCAGATTTTAGTGTTTCAATCCAGAAAATAATCATATCTGGATTAATTCCGTCTCTCAAAGAATGAGACGCTTGCAACTTTTTGCCGCAAGGCAGAACAGCCTCGATGACAATTCTTAAAAATGTTCCGCTTGTATCAAAGTGGGTGCTCAAATTTGAGGCATCAAACTCAAAAATCCGCTGCTTAATCCTGTCTATCTCTGTTGTCATGATACCCATCTCAAATCCTCTCTTTTATCATTTCAACGACGAAATCGTGACGCCTGGAATGCACATCAAAACCTTCGCCATCGTTCTTATTCAAAGATCTCTGCATCACTACATAAAGATGCTCCATCAGTTGCCACAGCTCGCTGTTAGTCAAATCAGATGCGCTGGCGACCCAGGCCAGACGCGCGTGCCCTGACGGTGTCAGCGGCGCGTTAAGTAATCTTTGAACAATGGGTGAAGCGGGGGCCGGGGGCGCTAGCCCCCGGTCTGTGTGATGGATGCTCATAGCAAAGCCTCGTCAACTCTTTCCATCTCACCCATTAAAATGTCAATCTTAATGCCTACGAAATCCCATAGATCTGAATCTTCATCTGTCTTGATTCTGAAACAAGCAAGATTATGCAGCTCTGCTTCGAGCTCCTGATTTCTTTGTTTGTAAGCAAGCTGTCTTTGCTGTTGACTGATCATTGTGCTGCCTCCCTGTTTAACCTTTGAATTTTCTTCTTCAATTTCCATTCCAGAACAGCTATTTCGCGGTCTCCTCTATTTTTTGAAGCGATCACTTTCGGATCACGTTTTGCCATTTCCCAGCTGATAGAAAACAACAGAATAAAGATTGGAAAGATGGTCAGGCATATACTTATTGCGAATAGTGTAAGTATGTTCATTGTGCTGCGCTCTTTTTCATCTCCATAATTTCATGAGCAGATAAAGACTTAATCACGGAGACGTTATGGCAATCCGGAAAATACTCTTTAAGATGTGCTTCATCTCTATACCAGCCCCGCAAAACTTCTCCGATCATATTTCCGTCTTTATCTAGTTCTCCAAAAACTGCGTTTGCGTCGCAATCCGAAATGGGCCATTCTGCGTTGTAATTGTTTGTAAATTGAAAGAATGTCATTGTCCTTACTCCCCCAATTCTCTTGCAAGTCTTGATGCGGCTTTCATTTCATCACGTAGCCATTTTGGCTCTTTATTTTTCTTTACTTTTTTACCTTTGATTTTCTGCGTTTTTTCTTTTTTTAAGGGTCCGCGAATATAACCAAAAACATCAACTTCATAATCGTATTCTTCATCTGTCATATAATCGTTATACATTGTAATTTTCCACTTTTCGCTGAATCGTTAGCACTGCGCCTTCCGATGATTAAGAAATAGGAACCTGTGTTTTAAATCCAAACAATTTGGAGCGGTAAAATGAATTATTTTTATGTTTTGCAAAAAACAATAGGAAATGCTGGGTTATTTAATTTGCGCGGTGGGCATAAAAAAGCCCCCTCCGAAGAGGGGGCGAGTGGTAGACAGGTTATTGGGGAGGATAAGGCCCCTCCCGTGCCATTCTTATGCTGCGATTAGCCAAGATGCATTCTTTGTGCTGGAACCTCCCGTAGGATGATCCGGCGTGTGAGCTATCAGACCGTTTGCTATGCATTCATCGCAAATGCCGTGCAGTTGAGATTTGGAATATTTCTCAAACCCACGAAGCTTATCCTTGTTTTCAAAGACGCCGTTCTTGCCGCTTTTCTGAAAAGCGAAACCACTAACTAAAGCATCAACAATCGATTTCTTAAAGCGTTCGTGCAGCTCGTTTTTCTTAGCTGCAAAGGCGCGAGATTTTTCATTGGATATATCTTGCAGTGTCAGACCTTCGCCACGGCATAGAGTGAACCGTCCCGTGTAGGCCTCACAGTTTTCTTTTAGCACCTGTGCATGAATGTATTTACGACGGCTCTCACCAGGCACGAAGTCCGCATCATCCATCGCCGATGCCAGTCTGGCTTCCTGTTCCTCGGTCATCTGCCACATTACAAGGACGGCACGCACAGCAGACGTCCAACCCGTGGACCCCATAACAGACGCGAGGACGTCGTCATCACTTTGAACCTGCGGACCTTCTTTGGAGGTCGTCTTATTCAATGCTCCTTTGTTTGTGTGCGCAACGACAACAGTCGCGCAGTGAAACTCAGATGACCAACGCTGGATCCATTTCATTGCGCCGTTGGCTTCCTGATATGAGTTGCCTTCAACCCCAAATGCGGTGCCGACGTTATCGATGACCACAGTGCCAATTCTGCCGTAATACTTCTCGACCTCTCTCAGCTCCTCGGTCAGTGCAATATACTCTTCTGTGGGTTTGGGTGTCTTGGTCTTGCTATCGAAGAACACAAGAGGATCAGGCGATACATCTACATCTTGGTATGACTTAACGATGACACGTTCGTCGCATAGAGCTGGGTCGATACCGTTTGCCTGCGCAATTGCCTTGACCTTTCTGTGCATGCTCTCGGTGTCTTCTTCCCATGTCAGGATGATAGACACTCCTGAACCGGTAATCTTCTGGCCCATCCAGCGTTGGTTCAGAGGTTCGATGCTATCAAGGCACCCAATTTTTATAGCCAATTCGATTGCTGATGTTGTCTTACCGATGCCGCCCCTACCAGCGAGCAATATCGGCTTATCATCTGGGACGATACCCTGTCCTTCGCGGGGCGACCCTACGAGCCATCCCTGCACCTTTGCAGGACCGGCAAAGCGGCCGATACCGTATCGCATGAGAGATTTACGACCAACGTATGCAGCGTCACCGATGATGGTTTCTGTAAGTGTTTTTCTGAAATCCACATCTTCTTGTTCCATGAGCAAGAAGTCTTCCGGCTTATCTTTCAAAGAAACGATGCGCACTTCATTTGCACACGCCTTCTTTAAGTCCTTTAAGATCTTGGTGACATTAGACTTACCATTCCGCTCTGAAACAATAACAACGTTTGCACGCTTATAGTCAGCTGGATTAAATTTGTTGAATGTTGTTACGGATGCGAATTTCTCATCTGATACGCGGTCAGCTATTGCCTGTGTTTGGCACACAAAAGTATTTTTCATGATACTATAACCTGTCTTTATCGCAATGGTTTATCCATCGTCGCAACAGGGAATTAGAAAAATAAAATCAGGTTCCAAAACTTTTGACGATCTTTTTTATTTACAGACCGTTTCCATGTCTAACATTCCCAATCGTTCCCGGGAACGTTATATATAATTAAATCAATGACTTATCGTTTCCAAATAGGCACCATTCCCGGTAATTATAAGTATCTGTTATATAAAGGAAAAAACGTTTCTAACATTTCCCCCCTAAAGGGGAACGGAAATGCCGGAAATGTTCGGCGTTTTCCCTTCCCTCTAACTTTGGGGTAGGCAGAAAAGTAGAAATGGTCTGGTGCTAAAAAGAATATTTTTGATGTGGCATTATTTATTTTGGATTACCGCTCCCATTTTCTTATCTGTAAAGGAGAAAGACAAACAGACAGACAGGGAATATAAAATGACAACTCTTATAATAATCGCAGCAGTAATTGCAGCAGCGTTCTTTTGCTATGCTACGGCATGGTTAGTAGCTAGGCCATTTATCAATCGGCAGGACAAACACTTCGACGAGATAAACAGGCGCAACGCGGTTCGCTATTCAAACAACAGATCATCGAAGTGGTCTTGATATGAAAGATGCGACACTCAATAAAGCAATAAGAGCATTCGCACGTGATCTGGGCATTAAGCCGTCTGACGTTCGCGTCATAAAAGGTGTGCCAGGTCATACGTGCATCTGGTTCAAGAACACACCCAGTGATCCTATCCCGTCATCTAACCCCAGCCCCACTACGCCACGGCTGGACGCCTACGCTTGATGGCAGGGCCACACAGACAATGCACAGGCTATCTGGGCGAGGTGGTGACACCTGGCACTCAGCGGCCTGCGTCTGCTTGCTGTGACCCATGCGACGAGATGGTCATTACTTCTTATCTGCATAGGAAAGACTCGGCAGTGAAACAAAAGCCCGGCGCTTTTCGATATTACACAAGTTTCAAGGCATCAAAATCCCAGCAGGGGACCCTGGGCACCCCCCACCCCGTATAAGGGTATGGCGGCCTCTCGGTGTTTCGAGCTGTTTTTGATCCGGAAAACTCACTGAGCAATCAACAACTCGAAGGCCAATCCTGATGTCGAAAAAACCCATAAAAACCAGTAAGATAGTTTCACTAAACGGATTAGCGGAGTTGTTCAAAGGCCTACATGGTTACTCTTCTCGCAACTCAATTCAGGCTGCAATCGAAAGAGGCATGCCTGTCATATCCAGACCGGACGAAAACGGCGGGGAATGGCAGTTGTCAGTCGCCGAAGTCGTCAATTGGATCATAGATACAAAAGTCAAAGAGGCTGTCGAAGCGGTTGTCATACTGGACGACGGCGATGACGAAGACCCCCGCACAATGTCAGAAGAGACTGCAAAGCGCCGTAAGATGGCTTGGGATTCTCAACGCTCAAAAGCTGATGCATTACTGAAAGAGATCGAGCTGATGAAATCCAGCGGCGAAGTTATCGAGATCGGCATGGTGGGTGCACAGTTCTCGCAAGTCGCACAAACTATCAGGATGGAATTTCTAAATCTTGATACACGTGTTGCGGCAATCATACCTTATCCAGACTCGAGAACGGAAGTGTCAAAATTCGTTCGTGGGGTTGTCAATGAATCCCTGAAAAATCTGACATCGCTTGAACAGGAATACTCTGATGTCGAAGAGTGAGAACACGAGAGCCAGTTTATCTCAATATTTTGCGCATTCTGAAAGGGCACTTCGACAAGAGCTTCAAGCTGCAATTCGAATTTCGATGGAGCCTGATTTTGATGTGCTGCCATCTGAATGGTGCGAACAAAACCTGAAGCTTCCCGCCGGTGTTTCAAATGTGACCGGTGACTTGCGCTTCTATGCGTATCAGAAACCTATTGTCGATTCGATTGTTGAGCCAGGCGTCAAAGAAATTTACTGGATTAAAGCAAGTCGTAACGGCTGGACGCAAGTTGTTGCTGCACTTACTCTCTTTCTTGCTGCGAAAAAGGGTGCTCCAATTGTTTCTATTTTTCCAAAAGAGTCCTCTTCTAAGAAATTCGAACGGACCTATCTTCGCAAAATGATACTTGCGTCTCCGGCTTTGAGGGAGCTTATCCCTGACTTAACAAAGCAGGAATGGAGAAATAAAACATTTTTGAACGGCTCAACGATTGAATTGAAAGATGCAATAACTCCGGATGCTTTTGCAGAGTATGCAGCCAGGTATATGTTCGGTGATGAGATTGATAGAAAGCCCTGGCAGAGCGGCGGTGAAAAGACGTCCGAAGGTAACAAGGTCTCTTTGATGAAAAGGAGAATGGACAACTTTGACGACGGCGTGATGACGCTAGGGTCATCACCAGGTCTCAAAGGCCACTCTCATATTGAAGAGGGATATCTTCGTGGTGATCAGCGTCAGTTCTTTGTGCCGTGCCCGGACTGTGGTGAATATCAGATACTAGAATGGGGCGGTCCGCGCAAAGGCTTCGGCGTCATGTGGCCAGATGGAAAGCCTCTCAAAGCATTCTATCGCTGCAAGCACTGTCATCACGATATCCAGCAAGTTTCGCAGATGGCGATGGTTAGACAGGGTGAGTTTAGAGCTACCGCAGTAGGTGAGCCAGGCGTCATATCGTTCAGAACCAACGCACTTATCTCTCCGCTTGGTGCTGTGTCCTGGGGTAAACTTGCCGTTGAATTCGAACGCGCAAACACCGCCGCGAAAGAAGGCGAATTCGACTTGCTTCAAGCGTTCGTCAACACTGTCCTTGCTGAAACTTGGCAACCACGTGCGGGCTCCAAGGTCGTGAACTCACATGAATTGGAAGAAAACCAAGAGCACTTTGAGTGTGAGATACCGCCTGGTGTTCGTTTTACAACCATGGGTATGGATGTTCAGTCTGGCCCAGACGGTTCAGGTGGTTACGCAATCGCATCTGTCTGGGGTTGGGGGCAGGGTGAAGAAGCTTGGCTTATCGGACGATATCGCTTCAACAAAAGGCATCCATTTGCCGATCCGCTGGGCAAGTTGGAAATCGAACAATTCATTTTGAACAAACGCTTCAAGACAATGGATGGTCGAGAAATGCGTATACTTGCAACCAGTATCGACTCCGGCGGTAAGGACTATACGCAAGATGTATACGAGATGACGCTGCGCCTTCATTCGAGAAATGTATGGGCTATCAAAGGTAGAAACCTGAGGCCCGGTGTTAGGTCCGGTCAAATATGGCCAAAGGACCCAACCCGCACCCGCGCTGCGTCCCTCCTGTTCAACATCGACACGGGTATGATTAAAGACCGTCTGAACCAAAAGCTGAACTACGGACATAAGAGATCTGCACCTGTTCACTTTCCATTCGAAGGTGCTGAGGGGTCAGAGCCTATCGAAACAGAGTATTTTGATGAACTGACACTGGAAAAACCTGTCTTGGTAAAGAACGGTGGAGGGGCTGTGCACTGGCAAACAAACAAAAAAGGAAACGAAGCCTGGGACGAATTTTGTTATGCCTACGCCACGACACACGGACTGCGTGCGATAAAGGGCGGTAAGACAATTGAAGCTTGGCTGGCACCTGACTCTGCAAAGAAGGCGATACGTGAGTGGGCCGAACAAAAAGCAGAAGAGCGTGCGGCTGCTGCTGATGAACAGGCAGAAACAGACGGGCCTAAATCGACTCCTCAGCCTGTGTCTGCGCCAGCGAACAAAACCTCACAGATGGATTTGATATCTGCAAAACTGCGAGAAAGAGCATCGCAGAATTCGCCTCCGGTGAAACAAGAGCAACCGGCCGGTGCTCGTAGAAAGTCTTCGTGGCTTTCTAATTGAAACAAAACGCCTTCGAGTTTCGATATTAAGAGAACCCCTATTTGAGGATTCTCTATGTCTTTCTTTTCAGATGTTGATGACGTCGAAGAGCTTATCGGTGTTCGAAAGAAACTCCGAGACGCGCTTTTTCGCGGTCTAAATTCAGTAAATTATAATGGCGAAATGGTATCCTTTTCCCATCCTGATTTGATCAGGAAATCAATTTCCGAACTCACACAAGAAATCAATAAGCGAAGCGGTGCCAATAAGCCTGCCTCGATCATTTATATTACCGCGCCGTCTAGGGGGATCTAATGTCAAAACGTAGAAACCGTCGTCAAGCTGGAAAAGCAAAAGCGACACAGAACACCCAGCAGGTTCTCCAAAACTCGGCAGAAGCAAGGACTGCAAGGCGAACTGAAAAGCGCGTTTATAGCCAGACTCCAAACGTCGGCTTCAAACCCGAGGCGCACTGGGACAATGCTGGGCATGGTCGAAGATCCGAGGGATGGCAACAGAACGCACGAGCAATTGGACCGAACGTCACTTCACTCCGTGACATCCCGGTGCTTCGTAATCGTTCCAGATATGAAGTCCAAAACAACCCTTTCGCCCGCCGCGCAGTTGATGTGCGCGTTGCATCTGTGATCGGCGACGGCCTGCGTCCGCACTACCCACACGATCCCACTCTTGATGAGCTGTTCGAACAGTTTGTCTACGAGATTGATGCTGATGGGATCTATAATTTCTGGGACATACAGCGTGCGATGTATGAAGCCAAACTCGTTGATGGTGAAGTCCTGGGTCTCCACAGATTCCGCTCGCCGGAAGACCAAGCGACAAAGGCCATAACACTTCGTTATCAGCTACAACTTCTTGAAGCTGACCACCTTCCGATGACAAAAACTGACGCTTCAAAGCGTATTCGTGCTGGTATCGAGTTTTCAGAGCTGGGTGACCGCAGCGCTTATTACGTTTTGAAAAATCATCCGAACGATTTGCCGAACTACAGCAATACGCCCAGCGACTACTGGGTGATGCCGTCTGACCGGGTTATTCACTTGTTCCGTCCGTATCGTATCGGTGCATATCGTGGCATACCCTTTTTGTCTTCTGTCATGTTGAAACTGCATGACTTGGATCGCTACGAAGATGCTGAACTTGTTCGCAAGAAGATTGCGGCAATGACAACAGATTATATCCACAAGCCAACTGTAGACTCGAACCCGGCCGAAGACATCTACGGTTTGAGCGATGAGCGGGCTACAGAAGATCCGTCGCAAAACATCCTTCCAAGGGAACCGGGCGGGCAAGTCATCCTTCCCCCTGGCTACACCGTTACGCCTGGCCCAATTCAGGACGTAGGCGGTAGCTATGAAGCGTTCATTCGTTCACAATTCAGAGCCGTGTCCGCTGGCACCGGCATCCCATATCACCTTTTGACGGGGGATTTTTCTGGTCACAATGACCGGACGCTTCGTGTTGCTCGTCTTGATTATCAGCGTGAGCTGAAGCCTGACGTCTCTATGATGGTAAACGCTCTGCGTTCTATCTGGTCGAACTTTCTTGATGCTGCAATTACGGCAAAGAAGTGGTCACCGCCTGCCGGTCGCACGCTCGCTCAATATAAGAATGCAAGCTGGATACCTGATCCACATGCACATGTGCATCCAGAGCAAGAAGTAAACGTCGAAATCAAGCGCATCCGTGCGGGTCTTTCAACGCAGCAGCGTGAGCTTGCAAAGCGCGGATTGTCTTTTGCTGAAATCGTCAAAGAGCGTGCCGAAGAGGTGAAACTCATCGACGAAAATAAACTGGTTTTCGACACGGATCCTCGTGTCGTCAGCGGAACAAAGCAGCCCGAAGAAGCTGACGCTTAATTTTTGAAAGCACGGTGAAACAAAAATCACCGTGCTTTCGATATTACCAGCAATAAAGGAATTATTGAATGCCATTCGACTTAAAAACATATGATCGGCCAGACGCGATTAAGCCTTACAAAGGTGTTTTTGCGCGTGCCGACGCACGTGAAAAGGCGAAAGCTCCTGTTGAAGTGTTTGCTTCATTGGAT
>TARA_R110002074_G_scaffold74599_1_pt1 | contig 21542 bp, 23 predicted proteins | sample TARA_R110002074 | Tara Oceans TARA_R110002074 (sample SAMEA4397215) | marine metagenome | biome: Polar Biome; feature: [MIX] marine epipelagic wind mixed layer (ENVO:01000061); material: water (ENVO:00002006), including particulate matter (ENVO:01000060) such as... | depth 10-100 m | reverse complement strand
TGGTAGTGCAAGTGACGCTGATGCCATTGCGATTGCAGCAGATGGCATAGTAACGTTTAGTCAAGCACCTGCGTTAGGCACAAATAAAATTACAGGTGTTGGCGATCCAACAGCTTCACAAGATGCTGCTACAAAGGCTTATGTTGACAGTCAAATATCCAGTGCAGTCACTACAACTGGCACAGCTACCTTAACGAATAAAAGTTTAACAGCACCAATAATAACAGGGTCATCCAGTGCCGCTGGTAGTATACTGTTTAAAGAAGATACAGATAATGGAACAAATGCTGTTACTTTAATAGGACCAGCAAGTACTGCTGATGTTACAGTTACATTGCCAGCAGCAACTGACACACTAGTAGGAAAAGCAACTACTGACACACTAACAAATAAAACAATTAACGGACCTGACAACACATTAACAAATATTGCAAACAGTTCATTGTCCAATAGTGCAATAACAGTAGCAAGACAAGGCGGTAATAGCACTGCAATTAGCCTTGGTGGTACAATAACATTTACTAATGTATCTAATGAAACAACAGTTGCAGAAGATAGCGGCACAATTACTATTGGACTGCCTGCTACAGTAGCAATTACAACAGGTCTTACAGTTGGCGGGGATACCGCCACTACAAATACAGCTACACAAACACTAACGAATAAAACACTAACTTCACCAGCACTAACTACACCAACTGTTACGACATCTATTACATTAAATGCACAAGCAGATTTAAAATTTGCTGATGCAGATAGTAGCCATTATGTTGCATTTCAAGCACCAAATACTGTGGCCAGTAACGTACTGTGGACTTTGCCAGGTGCTGATGGTACTGAAGATCAAGTACTAAGCACAAATGGCAGCGGCACACTAGCTTGGGCTGATGCTGGATCAGGTGGTAGCTCAAGCGGTAGTAGTTTTCCCAACAGTACAGTTTCAACAATGCCAGGTAGTGCTGGTGACTACGACTTACAAAAAAACACAGCTCAAGATACAGCAGAGACACCGTTCGAAGCAGGCGGTGCAGATGCATTTGGAGTTAACTTAGGAACAGTATATAGTATGATGGATCCTGCTGGTACAACAACCACAGTTGATCTTGGTACGCTATCGTAAATAATTTAAAAGGAATTTAATTATGCCAACAACATTACAATTTAGAAGAGGGACAACATCCCAGAATAACTCATTTACTGGCGCCGCTGGTGAGTTGTCAGTTGATTCAACACTGGATACAGTAAGAGTACATGATGGATCAACTGCTGGAGGTTTTTTACTAACATCTCGTACATCCTTATACGCTGATATTGCAGAACGTTATTGGGCTGACGGTGTATATGAACCAGGAACTGTACTAGTATTTGGTGGAGAAAATGAAGTTACTGTTTCTACACAACCACAAGACACTAAGTTTGCTGGAGTAGTATCTACAGAACCCTATGCTATCATGAATAGCCCAAACAGAGAACCAGACTTAACAGATGAGATGCATCCAGCATTAGCTCTTATAGGACGAGTTCCTTGCAACGTATCAGGATTTGTAAGAAAAGGAGACTTGATTGTAACTAGTACTGAAGTTGGTGCAGCTATGGCATGGCGTGACGAAAGCAATCCGCCGACAGGCAGTGTTATTGGTAAGAGCTTAGAAGACAAAGATGATAAAGCAGTAGGAGTTATTGAAGTAGTCGTTGGAGTTAGATAACAAACATGTTTAAATTTTATACAGCAGATTACGAGGGAGAGATGGTTTCAGATAGTCTGCATTGGAGAGATGGAAACAAAGATTCTAACGGAGTGTGGATACCAAAAACTATATTAAATGACGAACATACTAAAACCGCACACATTATTGGAAACGGTCCCAGTCGCGAAAAAATAAGTCTGTTTTTACTTGACGGCCAGTCTGGCGGTGAAGGCGGTGTTACCAGTGTTGGGCAATCTTATGGTTGTAACCAAACATTTGAAGAGTTTAGTCCTACATTTTTATTCTGTGTTAATACTGAAATTTTAGAACAAATGGTGCTTACTGGATATTATGAAGATAATATTGTGTATACAACTAGAAAAAACTTACTAAAGTTTCCAGGAAAGTTTCATCTATATCCGCACTGGCAAAAGTTATACATGGGACCAGCAGCAATACGTATGGCTTGTGCAGATGGGCACAAAAGAGTATACTTAATTGGTTTTGATTTTTATTTTGGAGAGGTTCATCATCTATACCCAGCAACTGACACTTCGTACTTGCCAATGGAAAACACAGAAACAATACAGTCTAAACTGCTTAGGCAAGTATGTAGCATAATTCAGTTATACGATGATGTTGAATTTTTCCATGTACATAACACATTTAGTAAAAGGGTTGAACATCAATTTGATGATTTTAAGTGGTTGTCAAATATTAAACCGATTGGCTTATTTGAGTACATAAGCCAAACTGGACTAGGTGCTGTAGCCAAATAGCTCTGAAATAGTTTTTATCTTTGCTCGTATCTCATCAACATTAATAGTATTAAACACTCCAGGATGTAACGGCTTTGGCCAACTATCTATTGTTGTCCAAGCATAACCTTTATGTTCTTTGTTTAGTATAGGTATAAACTCATTTTCAATTATACTAACAAACGTGTGATACTCAAACTTTTTCTTTGTATTAATAAACTTTTCAATAGGAATATGTTTTTCTACGTCTCCAGTAAAACTAATTTCTTCTTGAACCTCTCTGTTTAACGCTTCTATAATAGATTCGTTATTGTCTAGTTTCCCACCAACAAACGCCCAGGTGTTATCAAAACTGGTTTCGCTTCTTAATAAAAATAAAAATCGCTGTGTAGATTTGGCAAAGAAAACAGTGCCAACACTTTGTTTTAGATTACTATCGTCCATTCTCCGGCCTTGTATTCGCCTTCGTAACTTTTAAGCCATGCATCGCCAGTCCACTTGTACTGGATTCCTGTATTAGTATTTGTCATATAGTGTACACCCGTTTGGGTACTACTGTCAAATACTACATTCCAACGTATTCCGTCATACTCAATAATATCATTTGCTCCAGCTATAAAATCGTTGTTAGAAGTATCTTTCCAAGCATCTGGACCGTCAGTATTGGTTGAATCACCGATCCCATTAAGTATTAAATATCGCTGTCCAACTGCATTTGCAGCTAAACCAGCGCCTGGCCCCACTTTTAATGGATTAACAATTTTAAGTACTGGATCTAGATCATTTGTAGGGATAGTATCTGCATCTACTGTAAACAATAGTTTACTATCATCACTAGGATGATGTGCTATTGATCCGATTATCTCGCCAGTTCCAAAGTCAATTCTTATTTGACTAATACCTGATTGCAACTCGCCATATTGGTTAATTACTGCTCGCCAAGTAGTAAGGTCGCCAGTGCCTGCCTTTGCAGGAGGATCGTTTGCAATACTAGGTTCAATTTTATTAGTAACTGTTTCTTGCCTTTCTAGTATTTCTACTGTATTGCCTAGTAGCAAAATTCCATAATTCATGGGTGTAAATTTCATTCTCGTACCTAAAAGTATGTCTTGATCAATAACACCGTCGCTTAGATCTCCTGACTCATCGAATATGCTAGCAACAATCTTAGATACTACGCCGAGTTTTTTAACTTTAGCTGGAGGCGAAAGCCATACTGGTAATAGGAATTGCAATGATGCAATATCAATTAGATCGTCTACACCAACCGGAACTGCTCTGCTACTCCAAGTAGTTTGTTGTAACTCAATATAACTTAAACTTCCCCAATCTAGATAGTTGTCTGTGCTTTGTATTTCTAAAGCAGGATTAAATAATACAAGAATTTGCTCTAACAACTGCAACTTCTGTGTAGTATTGCTAGTCCAGATATCAACTGTCATTGTTAGGTTATATGGAACAGGCATATGACGTTCTACAGTAAACGCATTGCCTTGTTGTGTATTATACTCCCCAGTATTATCATCAAATTGTCTCATTCGAATATGACGCTTGTCCACAAACGTAGGCTCTTGCCTGCGTTCTGGATTGTATTCCATAGCAGAAATGTAACAACTAATCATTGGACTAGGGTTAATCTTGTTTTCACTATTCTCTTTAATAATACTGCTAACAATACGTGTTGAGTCGCCGTACTTAACCGGCACAGTTACAAGGGATACATTGCCAGCTCTGTCTTTGCCATACTCAATCTGAAAATTACTAAATGCACGGATAAACTGTAACAGAAATCTTCTAATTTGTTGATCATAAAAAAACTGTTGTGGCATTAATCATCCGCCTTTGCGCTTAGTATCTGACTTAAGCCTTGACGTTGGTCTATCTCTACGTTGTCGTCTCGAGTTGTCTTAGCTGTATTGTTTATAAACGTATCTATCTGTCTTGTTCCAGTGCCAGGAGTTTGTGGAGATCTTACACTATCTTCTACCTTAACCCAACGTGTTCCGCTATACCTAAATAGTCTATTAGGCAAAAAGTCTAATCTTAGCACGTAATCGCCTTCTTGTGAGTCAGTGGGGAAGCTAGTACCCATTGTAACATCTTCTCCATTTGGCGCAAGACCGTCACCTACCAAGTAACCACTGTAAGCATTTGAATTTTCTGGACTGATACGTGTTGAGTCTGCTGTAATAATATTACTATCTGTAGATATAGTACTTGTGTCACTGGTATAACCTTTAGGATCAAGTGGCTGTCCAGTTTCGTCTGCCGGAACAACATAATATCTACTAGTATCATATCCGCTTTTAGGAACTTCAGCTTCAGCTTGCTCTACAACCTTGTTAGTAATTTCAAGCTCTTTCTTATATGTACTAAGCAAGTCTCGTAAAGTAGCGTCTGTAGATTCACCAGTTTCTTCATTTATTTGTATTTTATTAAGAATATCGTTGTATTCTTGGCTATCCACCATTGGAGTACATTTAATACGCCATAAGTGTGGCCACCACGTTGGACTGTAACCTTCTGTAGGTCTCGTACCTTCTTGAACAACATAATAACGTTTTAACGCTACTTCTAAACTTGTATCTAAACTATTGTAATCTTTAAGATGCGGTAACTCTAATACGTCTCCGCTCATTAACCTGCGGCCAAGGATACGATCCATGTCTGCAAGGTGAAATGTAATAAACAACGTGTCGTTTTGTAAAAATAGCCCAAACTGGCTAAGATCAAAGTCTGTATCTGCTACATTGTATATGCCACGCATATTATAAATGTCAGTTTCGTATTTTCTATCTCTGTTCTCTAAGAACAGCATGTCTTGGATCCCTAAAGGGTCATCTTCAACTGTTTGGGGTAAACTAGCGTCTGTGCTTGGGCCTTGATTTAGTATGCCTAAGTACTTGTGAACAGAGATGCCAGTGCCGCCGACAGTGAACATCTCTTTGATGTTGCGATCAAAAAACTTAAAATCAGAGGAGTGTGTTCCCTCTTTCCACATACTAATACGGGGCATTGCGAATCCTTAAACTTAATAGTATTTATTGGTTTAGAAACGGTTGACTATCCCTATGTTTGTGCTATTATGAAGTATAAGTTGAAACAAAAGATAAGGACCAGATGATATGTCTACACAATTGAGAAATGTTACTCCACAAATGGCACAAACACGCTTCTGGGGTGGTGAAAACCGTGGAGTATGCGTCCAAGTGTCACAACGGTCTTCTGAGGGCGGACATCAGTTTTTGCAGTTGACTAAAGAAGATGCTGCATTGTTGGCCGCAGAGTTGACTTTGTTTGTCCAAGATCATGAAGTTGAAGATCACTCAGCAGGAATATAGGTAAAAATTGGTTGACTATCTATCTAGATGTGCTATTATCAAGCATAAGTTAGAATTCAGAGGGAGCCTATGAGTATATATAGTAAGGAAATCAGTGTTAACGATATCTTAGGAAACGTTATAGACTTTAAAACAGGCGTTCCTATTACAGATCTTCAGCGTGAATGGGTTGAATCAGTTTCTAACGAATCTGTAGATAATCTTGATACAGCTGATATTATGAGTCTTATTGAAGGTATGGAGAAGTTTTATGGCAACGGCAGTTAAACGTAAAAAGAAAACACCAGCAGCTAGACGAGCAAAAACTGGCATTGGTGCGGTACCTCATAACAAAGGATACCGTGCATTCTCCCAGATTGTTCATCAAGACGTAGAAACAAAAGACAACGTAAACATTATTAAGGGATATGTTAAGAAAGCCTTTGATAAGAAAACAGCACAATCTATATGCGCTAACCACGATAGTAAGATAGCAAGCAGTGGAATGGCCGCATGGTGCTATTGGACTAGTGTTCACATGGATAAGCCATTTGCTAAAGGTGATTTTGGTCCGTGTGCTGGTGCTAAGAATGATGAAGATGCTTATAATCAGAGCACTGAGTATTATACAAATAAACTTAATGAGCTAGCTGAGTCTGGTAAATCTCTTGTTGTTGCAAAAAAACAAGATGAGAAAGCTAGTAGCAATGTATATAAGCCCAGTATTCAAGAGCGTATGCAAGAACAACTTTGTGACATTATTGGAGAACTTGAAGAGTTTGTAGATCAACAGCCTAGTAAAGATATTCCAAAGATTTTTGATTGGTTAAAAACAAACAACGTAGCTCAGGCACATATTAACAAGATACGTACCTATTACGAGCCAATGGCTGCTGAATATACATTATTGCAGAATTTCCCATCATCTGCAAAACTTAAAAAAATGTCAGAAAGCGAACAAGATACCTGGGAACAGATTAGAGAAGGGTATGCTTATCTAAGTAAACAAGAAATTGCTATGCTTGTTAAGTTTTATGACAGTCTATTTGGCGATTTAGATGCATATGCTAACCTTAAGAAAGCAAATCGTGCAACTCGTAAGCCCAAGCCTAGGAGTGCCGACAAGATAGTAGCAAAGCTCAAGTACAAGACAGACGATCCTAGGTACAAAGCTGTTAGCATTGATCCTACTAAAATTATTGGTGCTACTGAACTTTGGGTATTTAATACAAAAAACCGCAAACTAGGCAAATATGTTGCACTAGAGCATGGAGAGTTTTCAATAAAAGGAACAACCTTACAGTTCTTTAATGAGTCTCTAAGTGTACAGAAAACACTGCGAAAGCCTGAAGAGCAACTTAAAGAGTTTGGAAAAGCAGGAAAAGTAGCTCTACGCAAATTCTTAGATGATATTAAAGCTACTGAAACTAAAATGAACGGAAGGCTTAACGAACACACGGTGCTACTAAAGGTTTCCTAATAAATACTACTGTTAGGAAACACGCATGGCAGATTTAACTACACTACGAAAAGATATTACTGATTACATCTACTTACGCCTGGGTGGCGACATGGTTGATGTAGAACTGGACCCAGCACATTACGACATGTGCATTGATAAGTCACTAGAACGATATAGACAACGTGCCCAGTCTAGCGTAGAAAGTAGCTATGTATTCTTAACTATTGTTGCAGACCAACAAGAATATATTCTTCCTTCTGAAATACAAGAAGTAAGACAGGTATTTCGCCGTAGTGTAGGTAGCGGATCAGGCGATACTGGTACGCAGTTTGAGCCATTTGAAGCAGCCTTTGTTAACACTTATCTCCTACAAGCAGGTAGAGTTGGCGGACAAGCTACTTACGAAATGTACTATCAGTATCAAGAGATGAGTGCGAGATTGTTTGGTGGCTTTATTAACTTTGAATGGAATAGTGTTAGTAAAACACTTACCTTGTTGCGTAAATTTAGCGATGGTGGCGAAGATGTAGTTCTTTGGTGTTATAACAAAAGACCAGAGACCGGCTTGCTACAAGACACAAACGTAGCACCTTGGATTAAAGACTACAGTTTAGCTGTGGCCAAGTTTACACTGGGCGAAGCACGAAGCAAGTTTAGTACTATTGCTGGTCCACAAGGCGGAACAAGCCTAAATGGAGATACACTCAAAGCAGAAGCCCAAGCTGAAATGGCTGCGTTAGAAGACGATCTCAAGAACTACGTAGATGGTTCTGACCCACTATCTTTTATTATTGGATAAACTTAAAAACTTTGTTATAATAAACACATGATTATAGGATTGATAGGACTTATAGGTTCTGGCAAAGGCACTGTTGGCGATATGCTAATAGAGCAAGGATACCAGCATCAGAGCTTTGCTACTCCGTTAAAAGATGCTTGTGCAAGTATTTTTAATTGGGATAGACAGATGCTTGAAGGTGATACCTTACAGAGCAGATCGTGGAGAGAACAGGTGGATCCATGGTGGAGTAAGCGTCTTAACATCCCAGAATTTACTCCGCGGCTAGCATTACAACTAGTTGGAACAGACGTTTTCCGTAACCATTTCCATCAAGATATTTGGATACTAAGCATGGAGTCTAGATTGCAAGGTAATATTGTAATTACTGATGCTAGGTTTCCTAATGAAGTTAATATGATTAGAAACGTTGGTGGAGTAATTGTACGTGTTAAGCGAGGCGACGATCCAGAATGGTTTGACATTGCGGCTAAAACACCTGATAGTATGGCAACACTATTTCCTGATACTCATGCAAGTGAGTATAGTTGGTGTGGCACTCAGCCAGATTATATGATACTGAATGACGGAAGTTTACAAGATTTACAAAGTACTGTTACAGATCTTCTTCAAGATCTCCCTGAGTCCAGCCAGTCTTAGATAATTCAAAATTACAATTTAAGCATACTGTTTTTAAATTTTGAACAGCAATATGCTGTTGGTTTCTACTAGTATTAAAAACACGTAACTGCTCTTGCATTACTGGTTTAAACCCACATTTTTCACAAGTATTTTTTTTCTTGTAACCTGCTAACTGCCATCTTTCTTTAGATGCGGATTTTTTCTTAGCATTGTTCCTGTTGCACCTATCACATAATTTTCTATAGTAAACTTTACCATGTTTGTGATAGTTTATAGCTCTAGGATACGTTCCGCATTGTAAACATAACTGGCGCATGTATATACTTATCGTAATGAACCTTTAAAGGGCATGCCTAAGACAGGGTATTTGTAGTTAATAACATAAATACTACAAATGAATTCTTTGCAAAGGAATATAGAAACATGGCTTTAGTATCACCAGGCGTAGAAGTCACAGTAATAGACGAAAGTAACTTTGTTGCTAATCAAGCAGGAACAGTAGCTTCGCTCATTGTTGCGACCGCCCAAGATAAAACAAGTGGAACCGGAACTGGAACAGCTGCCGGCACCACATCAGCAAATGCTGGAAAAACATACTTAATCAGTAGTCAGAGGGATTTGGTATCCACATTTGGAAATCCAAGTTTTTACCAGACTGCTGCAGGTACACCAATTCATGGATATGAAATTAACGAATATGGATTAATGGCAGCGTACAGTTTGCTTGGTGTTAGTAACCGAGTTTATGTAACTCGCGCCGCAGTTAACTTATCTGAGTTAGCTAGCTCAACGTCACGCCCAGTAGGATCCCCAGCTGGCGGAACAATTTGGTTTGATACTGGAACTGATACACGATGGGGTGTATTTGAGTGGAGTAAGTCATCTGATACTTTTACTAACAAATCAGATATTACTGTTATTACTAGTACAACTGACTTAACTGGTGGTGTTCCAAAGACAAGTATCGGAGCCATTGGTTCTTATGCCGTTGTTGCTACTAATGTTAGTAACCCACTATACTACAAAAATCGTAGCAATGCTTGGGTACTAGTAGGTAGCACATCATGGCAAACATCATGGCCATCAATTGCAGGCACAAGTGCAAGTCCAACTCTTACAAACAATAATAGTATTGTACTTAATGGCACCACTGTTACACTAAGTGGAACGACTGTAGCACAACTTGCTGCTAATATTACTAGTGCAAGCATCACAGGTGTTACAGCAGCCGCAGTGGATAACAAAATTGAAATTTACGCTACAAGTTCTGCAGCAAGTGATGGTTCAACCACAGATGGTAAAGTTACACTAGCAAATGGTTCAGGAACTATATTAACAAACACTGGCTTAACAGCAGGAACATATGCATGTCCAAAGATTCAACAAAGTGAACATTATAGTGTTCCAGAATACAAAACTACAGACACAACACCACGCCCAACAGGCAGTATTTGGATTAAAACAACAGCTACAAATACTGGTGCAAGTTTTGATATTAGTGTGTATGATACCGCAACTGCCGCATTTAGTGCAGTAACAGCACCGCTTTATGAGAACGACCAAACTGCACTTAAAAATCTAGATGCAACTGGTGGCAAGGCCATAGCTGCCGGATCTTATTATGTACAGTTTGACGTTTCAGAAAACGATACCGTAACATATAAAATTTTCCGAAGATATGCCGCTGGTATTTTGGAAGTTACAGGTAATATTAATGCTGCAACTCCGCTTACTGGTAGTGAAACATTTACTATTCAAGCTAGTGCAGCAAATAGTACAACGCTAACCAGTGCAGTATCAGTAACACTAAGTGGTACTGCATTAGCAGACATGGCTAGCGACATTAACGCAGCAAACGTTGCAAATGTAAGTGCCGCAGTAACGGCAGACGGATTTTTAACAATCTCACATAGCTTAGGCGGAAGTTTACTTCTTAAAGATACAAGTGGTACACCACTTACAGATGCAGGAATTGTAACTACACTAACAACTGGACAGGTACGTGCTGGTAATAGCAGTGACTTAATTGTAAGTAACTGGGTTGCTCCAACACATACAGCTAGTGCAACTTCACCAAGTGCAGATCCAACAGCGGATCGTTATTGGTACCATGGTGGCACAGAAGCTGACATCTTAATTAGTGACGGAACAAACTGGAAAGGTTATCAAAACGTAACCAGTGATGCACGTGGTTTTAATCTTAGTAATACAGACCCCGACGGTGTAATTTTTAGTGCAACTGCTCCTACTACACAGAGCGACGAGACTGCACTAGTAGTTGGTGACTTGTGGTTAGATACAAGCGACTTAGAAAACTATCCAAAATTATACCGTTATGAAGTAGTATCAAGTGAAAATCGCTGGGTACTAATTGATAATACAGACCAAACAACTGAAGATGGTATACTATTTGCTGATGCTCGCTTTATGGGAGATACAAGCACAGATGTTATTACTGGAACACTAGCAACAACTAAGAGCTTACTTACAAGTGATGTTGTTGATATTGACAGACCAGACCCAACATTATACCCAAGAGGTATGTTGCTGTTTAACACACGCCGTAGTAGTTATAATGTTAAGCAGTTTAAGAGTGATTACTTCAGCAGAACTAACTTCTCAGACACTACACTTTACCCAACACTTCCAACAGAGAAAGATGCGTGGGTAACATCAAGCGGTAACAAGAGTGACGGCTCACCATTTATGGGACGTAAAGCAGTACGTTCAGTTGTTTCAGCAAGTATGAAGTCAGCTATTGATGGCAGTGAAGAGCTTCGTGAAGATGCAAGAACATTTAATGTAATTGCCGCACCTGGATATCCAGAGCTTATTCCTAACATGGTTAGTTTAAACAATGATAGACGTTCTACTGGCTTTGTAGTTGGTGATACTCCGCTACGTTTAGCAGCAACAGGTACAGCAATCCAAAGTTGGGCAAGCAATCAAGTTGCATCCGCAGTAGATGGTGAAGATGGTTTAACTACTTCTGATCCCTACTTAGGTGTGTTTTATCCAGCAGGACAAACTAACGATCTAAGTGGAAACACTATTGTAGTTCCATCAAGTCATATGGCACTTAGAACAATTAGCAGAAGCGATGATCAGAGTTTCCCATGGTTAGCACCAGCTGGTAGCCGACGTGGACTTGTTGATAATGCAACTGCTATTGGTTTTATTAATAGCGCAACAGGTGAATTTACAGGTGATAATGTTAGAGAAAGCCTACGTGATACACTGTATCAACAGAGAGTAAATCCAATTACATTCTTTAATGGTGTTGGAATTATGAACTACGGTAATAAAACAAGAGCAGCAACAACAAGCTCACTAGACCGTATTAACGTTGCAAGGCTTGTTGCATACCTACGTAAAACAATGCAAGAAACTGCACTAGGCTTTGTGTTCGAACCTAATGATAAAATTACTAGAGACGAACTAAAAGAGCAAATAGAGCAGTTAATGAATGATTTGGTAGCAAAACGTGGTATTTACGATTACTTGGTAGTGTGTGATGATACAAACAATACACCAACAAGAATTGATCGTAATGAGCTATATGTAGACATTGCTATTGAACCAGTTAAAGCAGCAGAGTTCATCTTTATTCCAATTAGATTGAAAAATACAGGTGAAATTTCAAGTGGTAACGTAGCCGCAGCAAACGCTGTTTAAAGTACCTAGAAAGCATGAAATAATGGGGCGGTTGTAAAAATTGCCCCATTTTTCATGAACACTTTCAGATAAATATTATTATATTAAGGAGGCAGATTACATGTCAGTTTCATCATTATTAAAATTTACTGTACCTTTGGACAGTGATCAGTCAGCTAATGCACAAGGCTTGTTAATGCCTAAACTAAAATACCGGTTCCGTGCATTATTTGAGAATCTTGGCGTGTCTACTCCACGTACAGAACTAACAAAGCAGGTAATGGATATTACTCGCCCTAGCATTACATTTGAAGAAATGGAAGTTCCAATTTATAACTCACGTGTTTACCTAGCAGGTAAGCATAGTTGGGATATGGTAACAGTTAACTTCCGCGACGATGTAAATGGTAGCGTAAGCAGACTACTTGGAGAGCAAGTGCAAAAGCAGTTCGACGTTATGGAACAGGCTAGTGCAAGTGCAGGTATTGACTATAAGTTCATTACAAGATTTGAAATCTTGGACGGTGGTAACGGAGCAAGCGAAGCTAACGTATTAGAAACTTGGGAATTATATGGTTGTTTCTTACAGAACGTTAACTATAATGATCTCAACTATGCGTCAAATGAGCCAGTTACAATTACAGCAAGCATGAGATTCGATAATGCAATTCAGAGCCCAATTGGCGATGGTGTTGGTGCTGCTGTTGCAAGAGCCGTAGGCCAAACCGTAACAGGTTAATTTAAACAAGTAAAAGTTTTTAAGATAAGACCCTCCATTATATGGGGGGTTTTTTCTTGTAATAAATACTGTATATAGGAGTACTCTGTGGCAAGCGTTAATAGCACATTAAATGCAATAGGTAAAAGCGATCAGATTAAAGATTTCGCACATGCCTCACGATTGTTTGTTGACAATAACTATGAGTTACAACCACGTTACTCACACCTGTTCCATGTTGTTTTTAACTTAACACCTCAAGCAGCAAAGTTATTTGGCAATCAAGAAAAACTAGAAATTAATATGCTGGTTAAAAGTATTGATTTGCCCAGCTTTAATATGGATATTCAAACACACAATCAATATAACAGACAGGTACATAGCCAGCATAAAATTAATTATAATCCGGTAAACATTGCATTTCATGATGATCAAAATGATTTAATTAGAAGCCTACTACACAGTTATGCTTCATTTTATTATCAAGATTCTCGGTATGCTAGCAACGATAGAGCTTATAGTACTAATGATAGATATGGAGCTTACAGTAATAGCTCCTATGGTTTAGCTTCAGGACAAGATAGATTTTTTAGAGATATTAGAGTATATAGCATGCTACAAAAACGATTTGCAGAGTATACACTTATAAATCCTATTGTTAATGCGTTTAACCACGATACTCATTCATATGCCAGTGGTAACTTAATGCAGCATACTATGCAAGTAAATTATGAAACTGTAAAATATGCCACTGGGTTTGTTAACAATGTTAATCCTAAAGGCTTTGGTGAAGTTCATTATGACAAAACCCCAAGTCCACTGGGTGTATTTGGGTCTGGCACAGATAATAGCATATTCTTCCGTGGCGGATTTGTTGATGCAGTTAATACTGTAGCCAGAGATTTAGCAGATGGAAATATACTTGGCGCAATAGCACGTGGTGCTACTATTTTTAATAATACAAAAGATGTTGATCTTGGCAGAGTGTTAGAGAAAGACTTAACTAGAGTATTGGGCGGAGTATTGCGTGGGAAAAATCCACTAAGTGATGTCGTATTGCCTAATATCTTTGGCCTTGACACTGGAAAACTTATTGGTGACATTGTTGGCACAGACGGCGATCGTGTAGGCGGCACTGGCGCACCAGTTGATCGTACGTTTAATAGTGGAAGTCAGCAAGTCGCATTTAGTAACGGCAGTAATCGAAGTACATCAGTGTTTAACCAAGGAACAAGTTTTGTAGAAGATATTATTGATCGTGGACTTTCTGTAATTGCCCCTAGTTTGTCAAGATCGCCAGCATCGCCTAGATTTTTAAGTGATGGTACTAGAATTAGCTCGTCTAGTTCGTTAACTAATTCGAAACTAACCAACAGGATCTTCTTAGAAAATCGTATCCAGCAACTAGACGCTGAGATTGCGGATAATCCAAGAACTGTTCCTCAATTTGTTATTAACGAACGAAATGCTATTAAACAAAGATTAGCATTGGAGTTTGGACTTAAATGACAGTTTGGAAAAAAATTAAACTATGGTTTGACCCGGATCATAGACTAACAGTAGTGCATATGGGAAAAAAGAAAGTCTTTGAAGTATGCTCCTTTGGAAGCAAAAAAGATACTAAACTTTCAGGAACTACTATCGATGGGAAATCTTTCTTGTTAAAAAGCGAGCTACCCATGGAGTATGAAATTATTCAAATGGATCTAGACGATAAAGCATATAAGGTAAAATAAAATGACAGACACTAGTTTACCAGTAGTTAATATTAACGATGAAATTGATAGAAGAGTAAATGCATACTTTGAACAATTCTTTTTATCAAAAGTTAAAATAACAGAAAACGACTATGAATTAATTAAATCATTCTGCATTGCTAGGACACAAAGTGAGACAGCCGCGGCCGCCTTGTCTGCAGCAATAATTAATGTAGTTAATGAACTAGATTTATACGCACCAGATGTTATAGAGCAGTTTGCAAATTCTAATCCAAAAGCTACTATTCCATTATTCCTTAATTTAAGTAGACAAGGAGTTAGCTTACTCGGGTATGTTAATGACAAAGTTGTCCCTCCTAGAGTAAAACAACAGATACTGACGTAATATGGCAAATTGGGCAAATGGAATATATGAGGTTGCCAACCCAGACAAATATGCAGGCAATCGCAAACCACGCTACAGAAGTAGCTGGGAGCATGCATTTATGCGGTTTGCAGACAATCATCCCAGTATAATACAGTGGGCAAGTGAAAGCATAAAGATACCTTATAGAAATCCTCTAACAGGCAGACAAAGTGTATACGTGCCTGATTTTGTTTTAATTTACCAAGACAAGGGCGGAAAACGTAGAGGTGAGCTTATAGAAATTAAACCTAGTAGCCAGACAACAATGACTCCTAAGACTAGAGACAGAGAAAAATTGCAAATTGCTCTAAACCATGCCAAGTGGGAAGCTGCGGCAAAATGGTGTAGGCTTAAAGGATTGCATTTTAGGATAGTTACAGAGAACGATATATTCCATGGCGGTAAAAAAAGGTAATAAGTAAACTAAAGTAAAAGGAGAATCGATGATAAAAACCCAACCATACAGCGGCTACCACAAGAACAAAATGCTAGAGATTGAAAATTACTATGCGGCAGGAAACTAATGACAAAAAAACTTGAATCTTTATTTGATTTACCGGATGTAAAAGACGATGTTGATTATAGTGCCAATGGCACTGAAACTGAAGTAACAGCGGACGATTTGCCTGTTATAAAGAATACATTGGACGCTGTAGACAAAATTGATGCTGCTCTGCCAACTATTAGAGACTTGGAAACTAGTGACAAAGAGCTAGACGATATCGCTGATACAGCAAAAAGTACTTTTCAAGATCTAATGGATCTGGGTATGAATGTAGAAGCAAGGTTTGCTGGTGAAATATTCAACAATGCTAGCAGGATGCTAGACACAGCTCTTACAGCAAAAAGCAATAAAATTAACAAAAAACTTAAAATGGTAGACCTACAACTAAAGAAAGCCAACTTGGACCTTAAAAAAGGCAACGAAAGCTATGGGGAAACAGCAGACGGAGATGGTGTTGTGCTGGATCGTAACACATTATTGCAAGAAATTTTAGGCAAAAAAGCATAAATATAATATAGGATGATAATATGAAAAGTTTGAAAACATACCTTACAGAGAGTGAGCACACTTATAGTTTTAAAATAAAGCTAGCTGAGAAGTGTGATGACGAGACCATGGATAAACTAGAAACAGCTCTAGAAAAATACGAGCTTAAGAGCTTATCCAAGCCTAAGCGTACTCCAGTACAAGAACATCCAATGGATTTTCAGACATTACAAAATTCAGAAGTACATATTATGGATGCTGAAGTAAGCTATCCTGTTACAGCGCATCAACTTTACACATATCTTAGTGAAGTTGTAGGTATTCCAGAGAGTCACCTAGTAGTTATTAACAAAGATCATCCAGAAGAAATAGCTCGTGAGGAAGCACTCAAAGAAGAGGGTGACGAATATACTTCTAAACTTGAAGACGCCGATTACAAGGATGCACCTGATGCTAAGTCAGAAGATTCTTTTGGCGACAAATACAACGAGAACATGTTAAAAGAACTAGAAACTCGCAAGTATGAGTTTGCAAAGGAAAAATAAAATGCATATGATAGACGTAATGAGCAAACTCAAGGAGATTGCAGAAAGTGGATACGACAACGAAGATATACAGCGTGGCATTGATGCCGCAGCTACACACGTATTTGTAGAAGATGAAACAATGGAAGGTAAGTCACAAGGCAAGGCTTGGTATCGCGAACAAGAAGCACAAGAGATGGCTAAAAAAGATGGAAAAGACTGGAGTCGGATGACATATGGCGATAAAGAAGATTATCGTGCAAAAGTCAAAGCTAAGTATGAAGATACAACAACTGAATCTGATGAAAATGATATTTTAGAAGATGCAGATATAGAAGAAGTTCACGAAGCAGTAGAAGAAGATCACGATGAGTTAGCTGATATCCTCAAGCTCGCTGGTAAATCCGGCGTTATTGGAATGGCCAAGCCGCAAACAATTATTGCCGAAGACATTGAGCTTGAAGAAGAAGAAATTGAAGAAACAGATTACGACACAACAGCTAATGAAGATTCTGCTGAAGCAGAAACTGCTATTAGTGAAGAAGAAATAGAAAAAGTTTTAAACGACGAACTAGAAGAAGAAGCTGTTGAAGAAACAGTTGAAGTTCCTGTTACAGCATTAGCAGACTTAATGAAGCTAGCTGGATATTCCGACTACCAAGAACAAGTAGAAGAGTATGCCAACGAACCTACACAAGAGTACATGGATGCTGAAGAGCAGTTAATTGGTCTTAGTGGTGGAATGAATGGTCCTAAGAAGGCCTATGCAGCAGCCGCTGGTGGCGATAACGCTATGGCACAGGAACCACGTGAGATTGAAGAATCAGACGTAGATCTTGAAACTACATTTGAGTCTTTTTACAAAAAGTATGACGCTTTTGTAGAAGACTTAAAGTCAGAATAGTAAACCTAGTAAAGCACGTATAAATCTGCTTGAATTGTTCCATTAAGTACTAGCAGTGATTTATAGAGTAAATACATCACGCTACAATCGGAAGGAGTAAGACCATGGGAATTATAACTTGGGTCAAAGACCGTATTAGTGAACGAACATCTTGGGACGGAGGAGTTTTAATAGCTATATCTATTTTAGCACTTATCGCTAGCCCAATAATTAAATGGGTTGCCTATGCTGGTTTAGTATATGGCGCATGGACAATTATCTCAAAAGAAGATTAAGCACACATAAACTTAGAAAAGGGGGAGGATAAAAACTTCCCCTTTTTCTTTTTAGTGTAAATATTAATATGAAGTATAACAGAGAAGTATACCACGCACCATTGCGACAAGTAATAAAAGAAACTTCAGTGGAAACTGGATATATACTGCCAGTCCAAGTTGAACTGTACGTAGTAGAGCTCTTAGTATATTATATTGATCGGCCAAATTTTCTACCTGAGCAAACCTTTGCTGAGTCTTTATACAAACTTAACCATAGATCAAGTTTTTCAGCAAAAGATTTAGGAGATACGTGTTTATTTGTAACTGGAGTTTTCCCTAAGTATGGAAGAAAATATGGATTAAACAAGAGTTACTATAAAAATATTGGCAAAACTAGTTACGACCAAGCAAGTAGAATATTAAATCATGAACTTTTTTCTGTGTTATGTACACATTTTGAAGTTATCGGTAAGTTTATTAATAAAGCCACAAATCCACGTCAAACACCACTAATAGGATAATTATGTCAACATCATTAGACGGAGTATTAATTAAGAAAGCAAATAAGCAAGAAACATATACTCGCGAGCAAATTGAAGACTTTGCTAAATGTGCTGACAGTACACATGGCCCCATGTACTTTCTTAATAACTACTTTCACATTCAACATCCTGTACAAGGGCAAATGGTTTATAAGCCCTTTGACTATCAGGTAAAATTACTAGACACATATCATAACTTTAGGTTTAATGTTAACATGTTGCCCAGACAAACCGGCAAGACTACGACAGCGGCAGGATACCTATTATGGCGAGCAATGTTTGTTCCTGATAGTATTATTCTAATCGCGGCACACAAGTATGCTGGTGCTCAGGAGATTATGCAACGTATACGCTATGCCTACGAACTATGCCCTAATTACATCAGAGCAGGTGCTACTAGTTACAACAAAGGAAGCATTGAATTTGATAATGGTAGTCGTATCGTAGCACAAGCAACTACTGATAATACTGGACGAGGCATGTCCATCTCATTACTATACTGTGACGAGTTTGCATTTGTGCGCCCTAGCATTGCTAGAGAGTTTTGGACCAGTATTTCTCCTACACTAGCAACTGGTGGTAGTGCTATTATTACTAGTACGCCAAACAGCGATGAAGATCAGTTTGCTATAATATGGCGTGATGCTAACAAGTGTTTTGATTCACACGGCAATGAAACAGATATAGGTATAAATGGATTTAAATCATATCGTAGTTACTGGCAAGATCATCCAGACAGGGACGATATATGGAAACAAGAAGAGCTGGGGCGTATTGGCGAAGAGCGATTTAGACGTGAACATGAGTGTGAATTTATTATTAATGATGAAACACTTGTAGACAGTTTGGTATTAACTAATATGCATGGGTATGACCCAATACAAAAGCAAGGCACAGTACGTTGGTATAAGATGCCAGAAAAAGGTATGACTTACATGGTAGCACTTGATCCTAGCTTGGGAACAGGCGGCGATCCAGCGGCTATACAAGTTTTTGAAGCACCTAGCATGGTACAAGTAGCAGAATGGTGCCATAATAAGAGTGCTATTCCACAACAAATAGATATTCTTGTTAACATATGTAAATTTATAGCAGACGAAATACAAGCAGAAAATAGTGTTTACTACAGTGTAGAGAATAATACACTGGGAGAAGCAGCACTAGTAAGTATCGCTGAACGTGGCGAGGATAGAATACCAGGTATCTTTTTAAGTGAAAGCAAAGTACATGGTAATAGTAGACGATTTAGAAAAGGATTTAATACGACACAACGAAGCAAGTTAACTTATTGCAGTAAGTTAAAAACACTGGTAGAAACAAATAGAATGAAGGTAAAAAGCAAGCTATTAGTTAGCGAACTTAAGAACTTTATTGCTAATGGTACCAGTTATGCTGCAAAAGTAGGCGAGACTGACGATCTTGTTATGGCTACTATATTAGCTGTACGTATGGCTAATGAGATAAAAAATTACCTCCCAGAGTTAGATAGTGCTATGCGAGATGGCAGTGACCAATCCATACAGCCTATGCCCTTCGTTATCATGTAAGCATAAATACAATATAATGGCAAATACAATATCACAAGATCTATTTAATAAAGTACGTGGACAATTCAGCAATATGACGCTGGGTCGTGCAGACGGACAACAAACACTGGATGCTAAAGATGCAGTATTTTTTGAGTTTGACTATGTTAAAAAAGGCCAGGATCTAGGCAGTGTAGTAGTTAGTTTAGTAGACGATGGCGCACTAAAGGTATACTTTAATAATGATATTGTAACAGAACAAGATCAAGAGACAACGCAGGGTTTTTATAATTTCCTAGGAAGTTTAAAAAAGTTTGCTGTTGGTAAGTTGCTTAATTATGAAGCAAAAAATATCAGCAAGTCCAGGTTAGACAAAAAAGATTTTGATTTTCTTGCCCAACAGAATAAGATAGAGGATGAGCTTACCATGGAAAGCAAATTATACGGTAGCAGACAAAAAAGCTACCAGGACCTAAACGGAGCAAAACTTATTGTTCAGCATACTCAGTCAGTAGACGAAGAACGTCACGGTGCTAGAAGTAGGAACATCAAGGCCATTTATATTGAAAATAGCGACGGGGAACGTTACAGATTTGAAAACAATTACCTCCCAGGCGCAAGAGCAATGGCTCGTCATGTTAGCAACGGCGGGTATACCAAGGACGATCACGGCCAACACATTTCAGAGATCATGGCAGAAATGGGACAGCTAAAGACATTTGTTCGTGGAGTTAAGCGACAAGATTATGTAAATGAAGATGCTCAAGATATTATTGAAAAAGCTACAGGTAGATATTACGGGCTTAAAAGCACACTAGAAAGTATTAGTAAGCAAAAAGGTTACGCAAACTACTTTGAAAACTTTGTTCCAGACGAAATTGATGTTACTGAAGATGACTTAAATGACATTAAAGCAAGACTTACACGTCAGGTATTTGACGACAAGTTACAAGACAGTCTTGGTGCTGTAGGAAAAGCTATGAAATTGCAGGAAAAGAAGAGCGGTGATTTTTATGACTGGGACGATTGGTCAAGATCAGCGAAGCAAAATGGTGCAGAAATACAAGGTGATATTGAACACGCTGTGGCAGTAGTTGACGGAAAAGAGATTGGTGAATGGAACCAGGACGAACAAGATCGTACCGGTGATAAGATCGCTAGCAGATTTAAGAAGCCTGGCTATGGTGAACTTAATGTAGATGCTGTTGACCGTGATGAAACGCCAGAGCGTGACTTCCAGTTGCCAACTGAGTTAAAACTTATTCCAGGTGCGATGGCACCGTTAAAGCAAGCATCAGATAATAAAGCAATTCTTCAAATGGTACTAGTAGATATTGCTAGTCGTGCAATTGATGACGAAGTCAGCATTTTTGCAGCTGATATGGCAGAAAAACTTGGTAGTGTTGGTGATCCTTTTGGACAACGAATGACACCAGAATTTAAAGCACAAAAGATAAAAGCTGTGGATTTAGCTAAGATGTACCTTAAACAGCATAGTGGTAAAAAAGCAGAGAGCGTTGAAGCTGAAGAAGTTCCACGCAAACGTCCAGAAGATCCATTTGAATCATACCAGCAGTCCATGGAAGACATTGTTCTAGCAAAAGATGCAAACGTTGATGAAGGTAGCTTTAATAAAGATGGAAGCTACAATACA
>TARA_R110002074_G_scaffold212402_1_pt1 | contig 21552 bp, 12 predicted proteins | sample TARA_R110002074 | Tara Oceans TARA_R110002074 (sample SAMEA4397215) | marine metagenome | biome: Polar Biome; feature: [MIX] marine epipelagic wind mixed layer (ENVO:01000061); material: water (ENVO:00002006), including particulate matter (ENVO:01000060) such as... | depth 10-100 m | reverse complement strand
CAAAGCCTTTAAAACATGGCCACCGTCAAAGACGGTGGTTTTTCAGTGAGAAATAAAACTCTCTAAAGACGATTGTCTGCTTTTCCCATTTAGAAAAGCACTTTTTTTGAGTTATTATTAATCAGCATTATTTCTTGTTTTTATGTTTATTATTTCTTTTTATATTGAAACTCCTTTTCAAAACCAACATTTTCATAAGCTTCTGTTTTTGGCAAAACAAATTGGTATTCATTCATTTGATCTAACTGTACTGTAAGATTTTTTGCTTCAAATTCCATAACATGCCCTGCAAATTTGCCATCATCAGACACAAAATGCAAATGGTAACCAGCAACGTTTATATTACCTATAAACTCTGGGCAATAAAACCCAACCATAGTGCCAGAAAAGTTTTCTTTTTCAAATATGGGTCTCGAAGGAATTAAAACATCCAACCCCTTATCAAAAGGTTTGTCTTGTTTATGTAAACCACCGCAAGTAATCTTTTTGAAATTTCCATGAATTTTAAAGGCATAAAAAAAGTTTTTTGAGGGTAATTCAGCATTAATAAGATTTCTTAATTCGTCATAGTTAGCAACGTTATTAAGTAAAAATTCCTTTTCGCTATCAAAAAAAGCAGCATTGGCATAAGCTATTTTAATATCATCATTTGGTATAATAACAGTACCATCTTCTTTTGCTTGATATAAAATACCATCCAACATGATAAGTTCACCATCTAAAAAATTATAAGAACCTAAAGCCATATCGCCTTTGGTTTTAAGGTGGGCCGCATCTATGTCGCCTTCAAATATTTTATTTACAAATGCCCACCAGATTGAGTAGTGATAAAACACATCGGATACACTTTCATTTGAAATCATATCAGATTCTATATTTTCATTTTTAGACCCTACTTCTTGTTTTTTGTTTTTATCTGCACAAGACATAACAAAAAACAGGATGAAACTGTGTATGATTATTTTACTTTTCATAATATATTAATTTAATTATTTTGATTCATTTTGTGTTACATCTAACGCTTTCAACCAATTTAACTCCGCCTCCACCTCTTCCTGAACTATAGACCAATGAAATAAATTACTATCTACACGATAACCTTTATGTTCTATGGGAACAGGATCGTAAACAGGTTTTGTGACATCAACTAACTTAGACCATTTTTCAGTCGCTTTTTCTAACCACGTAATGGCTTCTCTATGAAATGCTTTGTCCTCTGTGTTTATAAATTGCTGATAAGCCACAGCTGATTTGAGTTTATCCGAAAAATAAAGCCCCAGATAAGCCCAGGCTTGTATATCTGATTTTTCATAAAGCAAATCCACATTTTCCTTTGGATTGATTCTTTCTACCTCTTTTAAAGCTTTATTGCAAAAATCGTAAAGTGAATCGGCCAATTGTATGGGTGTCATTTTACCTTTAACTTCTTGTTTTCCAGATTCTAAAAATTCAGGAACCCCAATATACCCTGGATCCATAGGGGTTCTACTCGCAAGTGTTTCCAATGACAATAATTTCACACCGGGTGGCCCATCATTAAAACCTAACATCCCTTCGCTATATAAAGTAAAATCCCAAGTTGCATTCCAATAGGAGGCAATTATCAATGGTACTTTACTGACTTTAGATTGTGCTTCAAACAACGTTTTTCCATAATCAGGAAAACGGGTTTCAAAAGCCTGGGCAAAATAGGAATCCGGTGTTTTAGGATTATATAATAAATGCCCCCAAGTTTTATAGAACATCCATTGCCTTTCGAAGGCATATTTATACGAAGCGCCTTCCAATGAGGTTATATAATCTTTAGCAGGTATGTAGGTTTCCGAACCTATATAATAGCCATTGACATAAGGATGTACGTTTTCAGCAATATGTTCTATTATAAAATCGGGTTGTCCCCAACGCAGAATGAAAAAATCTTCATTACGTATCATCCAAGCTAGGTAATAATTTTCCGGTAACGGATTCCAATAGGTGTCTGTAAGTTCTCCACCATGTACTTTTACCAGTTTTGTGGAAGAATGGCCGTGCGACCAATTGAATTTCAATTCTATATTTATAGGGCCATCAAAATAGGTTAAGGTATCTAAAGTCTGTCGGGTTAATTTTTCAACTGAAACATCTGTAGAACCACCACTACCTGTACTTGCGGAAAGCGGCACACGATGTATAAACTTTATTTTACGTTTCGCCTGTCTTGCTCCTGCCACCACGGTTTCTAAAATCCATTCTTCACGTTCTTCGGCGGTCATACCGCCCATGCCCTCTCCTAAAGTAATGCCTAAACCTGTTAAATTGGGATATTTATCAATGGTTTCCCTAACACTTTCTCGCATGTAGTCCTTAACAATTTCTGAAGTATCTCCTTTACCAAGATATTTTTCACTGCTTCTGGAAAGATCGGACACATTATAATGTTCGGCAAATTCCTTAGGAACAAAAACATTCCAATTGACCATATAGGTTTCTATACCTCGGTCTTTTGCCATTTTAAACAATGTATGCCAAAAAGTCTCCCAAACTTTCATTTCTTCATCTGAAAAATTATTGGCTTCAGGATATTTTTCGGTTTTTACCATTTTACTGAAAGGATGCAAATTCCACAGCGTAAGTTTATTAAAACGGTTTTCGGCCATCATATCCAAAAACGCTCTCCAAAAAACAGTGTCCTTACAGGTTTCTGTGTGTTCCCGTAAGGTTTTACTAGTTCTGTAAGCTTCCCATGGCAGATTGAATTTTAAGGCCCTGAATTCTAAATTTGGAGATTCTTCCTTATCTGAAATAGTTTTGTTTCCCGTTTCTAACTGTTCTTTAACATCAAACAACCCATACATTAAGCCCGTAGCATCACCTCCTGTAAGTATAACATCGTCATCATTCATTTTAATGGAAAATGCTTCGGGTTTTAGGTTGATTGAATCTAATAAGGTTTGAATGTTCAATATGCCATCTTTTTCAATAATGTCAATGTCATTTTCTTTAGCAAAGAGTGTCAATTTATTAATACCGTGTAGAACTTGAGGGGTGTTTAGATTGTTTTGTATACTGATGGTAAAAGGCGTCTCTTTATTACAAGCCAAGCAAAAAACGCATACTATGAATACTAAAATTTTGTGGATTATATATTTCATAAAGCTTGCAATATTTAGTTAATTATTAAAACAATTCTTCTGTAGTCGAACAGTGAAGCAATGGAGTTTTGATCTTCTATTTCAAGGATCACATGAATGGTTTTGCCAGACGCATCTTTTGGGATTGTTATTTCTGTTTTGAACCGTGAAGGGTTCGTGATTATTTGGTTATTCCCGTTATAAGTTCCAGCTTCTTTATAAACCCACCAATGGTACTTTATGGTGTCTCCATCTGGGTCGAACGAAGCAGAGGCATCTAATGTTATTAATTTTCCTGCTTTGGTATTTATAGTATGGATCTTTTCTGTTGTATCGGAATTTATAGCGGCAACGGGATGATGGTTCGCCTCTTCATAGGAAGCTACACACCAATCCATCCGACATTGAAAATCATTAAAATACGCTTGACGCCAACGCCATACAGGGGTATAAATGGAATTACAGACTTCGTTTGTAGTTTTATCTGTCCATTCATCTGAAACTTCGGTATATAGATAATAATCTCCATAAGTGACCTCATCTGCCCTTACACTTTCATGTCTGGAGGGTACATTTTTTATAGGCTCTTTTGAAAACCTGCCACTCCAACCTCCCCAACTGGGTTGACTGATATCGGACAGCCCTTGATGTATAAGGCCCAACCAAGGAATGGTGCCTCCGCCTTCAATAAAAACCAATTTACCGGTTGGTGTTTCCCTTAGCGGAAATAATCTTCCTAATTCGCCATGGTTTTTAATATGTTCCAAAGCCCATTGGTGCTGCCCAGTAGCGTTATAGGCGTATGGTTTCCATGTATGTGGTCCTTTTTTGTCATCATCTTTTGTACTTCCCCAAGCCCAAGCAGGACCTCCATAAGCGTAGGTTTGATAATTACTTCGAATCCAGTGGATTTCTGGATAATTGGCACAAATCCAAGCCCCGGCATCATCTTGTGCGCCATTTTCAAATACCCTGATTTTTTTTAGTATCGCTAATAACTCTTCTTTTGTGTGTGTTGATTTATAATCATTTAAGGCTTGCGCCAAGGTATTTGAGCCTGCATTAACCACAATGTAAATCAATCGTGGATCTTCTTTTTCAAAATTCTTAATCAACAGCTTAGAACCTTCAGTGCTTTTGCCTTCGCCTACATCATTCATTCCATAACCCGGTTGTCCTGATGCCACTATGGATTTTAAATAACTTGGTTGTGGCCAGCCGTTTGCATGGATCTTTAAATTTTCAAAAACTTTTTCGTAGCCTTCAATAAGCTTTTCAAAAAGCTCAGGATACAGTTTTTGGCGTTCAACAAATCTATGTTTATTGTGCAAATATTTTCCGCTTACCGCAATGAGCCCCTCTAAATCAAATTCATTGGAACCCATAAGCATGTGTGCCATTTGCTGCTCTTCATCTGGTTCATTGCCCATATCTGCCAATATAATGAGCCTATGCTTTAATGGTTGCGCCACTAAAACCTGTCCAAAACAGATAAGAATGAATACAAAAATTAACTTTAAATGTTTCATAGTTTACTCATCCTTTTTTGCTATTTCAATATCGTCTTTTACCCAGTTTGTGATTTGGTTCCAATCTACAATTCCCACTCTATTTGTCCATAAAGGGTTTTTGTTTTGCTGTAAGGCTTTGTTCGTATAGCTTTCCCAAAAACCAAAAGCTTTTGTCAACTCGTCAACAGCGTTTTGTTGATGCTTTTTATCTTTGGTTTCCCGATATAAAGCCACATAAGTTGCCCCAGCAATTTTATGGGCATAGTATTTTCCTAAATAGGAAACCGTTTCTATGTCGTTTAAAGTGTACAGCAATTCTTTGCTTTTGGTAGCATCCATAGACTTTACAGCTTCCAAAGCACCATCAGCGAGCTCATGTAATTTTTCAGAAACCTGCAATGGTGTTTCTAAAGACGTGGTGCCATCTTTCAATGTCATGTTTACATAATCGGGAATGGTTTGGTAGCCCGATTTTGGATGTGTGCCCAACGTTATAAAACGATTTACATCATGAAAACCTGTCTCTGTTTCAGCTGGTTTTGGATGACTGAAACAACCTTCAATATACCATTGAAAATCCAATCGCCCCCAATGAAAACCAGTTGTTATAGGATACACCATAGAAGCTTGTTGCCATGCAGAAAATAGTTTATCGGCATCCACATCTGGGAAACGGTCTGCCAATAAATCACGAAACTTATCATTACCCAATGTTGGGTCATAGCTTAATCTGCCCCATAATAGCCATTGGTACCATTGCTTTACAACTTCCAATTGATTTGGTGTTTCTGGATTTTTGGTTAAAAAATCGCGTCCCCAAATCCATTGGTCTGACCCAAAATAAATGCCTTTGGCAACTTCGTGCGGTATGTTTTCAATAAACTCCCTAACAAAGTCTGGCGCCCCCCATCTGAAATAAAAGGTATCATCGTTACGGAGCCCCCAAATGGTTTTCATGCCCTGAATGTTTTCTACAAAATTATCCTGTTCGTGGTAGGGCTGTTCCGTAGCACTATATACATGTGCCTTGGCGTATTTAAAGCAGTACAAAAACTCTATGTTCTTGGTATCAATCACTTCTTTAAACTTTTCAGCTATTTCCTTAGCGCCTGTTTGGTGTTGCCTGTGTATAAACGTGAATTTTCTTTCGGGCATGTCTGCCGCCGCATCCAAAATACCTTTGGCATAGGTGTCAAAAGCCCAATTTTCTCTGTCTTCGGCAGTTGTTCCATGCAAGCCCATGTTCTCGCCAGTAGTCAATCCAATTCCTGCTAAATCTGGGTACGTAACAAATAGTTGTTTGGCGCTTTTCCTAAAATAATCTTTGGTAATTTCATTGTCCATTTGATCAGTTATACCATACTTACCACCTGTTCCATAATCGAAAATATTCCAGGTTATAAAATGAAAATCTATATTACGGTCTTTACCATAAGCCATTACTTTTTTCCAAAAGGCTATTTTTTCATCTATCGTGATTTTTTTTACAATTTCAGGATCATCCAGAATTTCAGGAGTGTCCATCCCGATACCGTTTAAATTATAGAGTTCTTTCCATGTTCCGGTTGAACGCTGAACATCGTCCAAAGCAATATCCTCATAACCGGGCACTTTTACCAATGACGGAAACGGATGCAGGCTCCATAAAGAAATATAGTTATAACGATAACGAGCCATATTATCAATGTAATCTTTCCAAAAATCAAAATCCCACATCACGGGGATATTGTTTTGACCGGCATCACTGGCATCTGAATAACTAGGGGTTCTTACGTCCAAAGGAATATTGAATTTAGGCCCTCGCATTTCCATGTATGGATTTCGAGTCATCTCTTGTACGCCTTCAAAACCGTAAAGCTTTATTTGTTCTGCCAATTCAAGACAGCCGTACATAAGTCCTGCGGCATCATAGCCTATAACACTAATTTTATTTTTATCTTTTTTAATAGAAAAACCTTCTTTTTTAAGATTTTTTAAAGGCTCTACTTTAAGAAGAATATCCTGTTTTTGTTTAATTGTATCATTTAGCAATACATAGTTTTCTCCCAAAGCTGATTTTAATTCTTCTAGGGCAAAATTAACTTTAGGTTCGTTAGAGGTAGGGTAAATACTTATACTTTTATCTTGATTTGAACAACTAACAAACAAGAAACTTGTAATAACCAATAAAACACGAAAGTATTGAAACGACTTTTTTTTCATCTTAATTTATACTTTTTAAATGTTAGGTTAACTATAAAAATAAGTGAACTACGATAAGATTCTATCCTGTACTATACTGTTGTAAATTTTTTATTTCCTTAGTTTCATGCCTTTGGTTGTTTTAGACCTCTTCAGGTACCATTGACAAGTATTTTATATACTTGATTTTCAAATACTTAAATATCACTCAAATTTTAAAAACACCCCTAAAGTCCCCTCTAGGGGACAATCCATATTTTCAAATTTTCAGTTTCAAATTCAATTTAATTGTCAACAATATAGCTTGATAAATTTTTTTATCTGTTGCCTCAATCTGACAGGTGTCAATTTCAGTAACATTATTATCTTTTAATGAAGGCTAAACTAATTTTTGTCATGTACTGAACTCTATTCCATATAAAAAACTTCCTTTAAAGGAATTGATATTGGCGAATTATCTGGATTTACTTCCATGATATCTGCCATAAAATCCCACCATTTTTTTACGATGGGATTGGACGCCAAATCTTGTGAACCTGAACCATCAGAAACTTTTTGAAAAGCGAAGAGCGTATTGGTTTCTTCGTCTAAAAAAATAGAATATTCACTTACCCCATTTTCTTTCAATAGTTTTTTAAGTTCCGGCCAAATGTCATCATGGCGTTTTTTATACGCTTCCTTTCGACCTGGATCAAGTTTCATTTTAAAAGCGAGTCTTTGCATATTAGTTCATTTTTTAATTACAGTTATAGAATAAGCTTTTTGCTTTTTTGCTTTCTGAATTTCCTATTTTACAATAATCCTCAACATTAAATATAGCTCCTGCTTTAACAAATAGCTGTCTTAATTTATCAAGCGAACTTTCAATGTCTCCAAGTTGTTTATATTTCCATTCTTTTTTACCTTTTGCATACGGCATTAAAAATTCAAAAGCGTTTTGAATACTTGCGCCATTTTCCGCTTGATAATTCCATAAATCCACATTTACTTTTTTACCTAAATAAGCCAATTGAAGAAAACCTCCTAAATTCATGGTGCTATATGACAATGATTTTGTTCTGGCAAGTTCATGTGGCTGTTTACCATCTGGCTCAATTTGTCCTTTGATTCTAGGGATTGTTACTGATTCAAGATACTTTTTAGCTTCTTCTTTCCGATTTAAAAACAACAGTAAACTAGATACTTGTACGTCATAATGGGTGCCATGATTATTTAAACGTGTTCTTTCAAAAATGCCAAACGCACTTGTTTGCAGCCAGTCTAAATATTCCGTCAACCAATTTCTCAATGCTTTTGAAGTGTTTGTATCTATGGCATTATCCAATTCCAAGATATCAATCGCATTTATAACACTTGAAATACCACCAAACTCAATAATCCCGATACCTCTTCCTGTGTTTGTTCCAGGAATGCCCTGTGCAAAATTAAGATTGGGATTCATTTTTGTTTCAGGATTCAAAAACCAAACTTTAAGAAGCTCGACTGTTTTTTTTGCATACTTCTCATCATCAGAAAAAAAACAGGCCAAAGACAATTTTTTTACATTGCTGAACATGCTGTCTTTTCTAGGTTCATCAACATTATCTCCTCTTGTTAATGGGTTTACTTCCCCATCTTTTCTAACCCATGGCAAACCGTCTGCTTTATCAGGGTCTGGCCACCAGTAAGGGCCCAGGCTTAAATAATCGTGCTTATCGCCACTGGGTGGTATTTGGGTTTTGTTCACTACGGAAAACGTTCCTTCTTTTAATGCTTGGTCAGCAGAATGAATTAATTTATCATAAGCTTCTGCATATTCTGATGTATGAATCTGCTCTTTTACTTCAATTAATTTATCGTAATCTAAAAGAGATAATTTTTCATTTTGGGCAACTATATTATTCCCACAAAGTGACATCAATAAAACAAATAGAAAAACGACTATTGTTTTGAAATTCTTGAAGACCATCATTTCATTTTTAATACTTCGCTTCCTGCCAATAAATAAGCGCCAGTACCATAATTTTGCCAACTATCTTCTGATGCAGGCTCTGGACTGGCGCCTATGTTTTGCACCCATCCTATCATACCGTCTTCATGCTGACAACCTCTCAATGCATCCCAAGCTTTTTCTACAACTGGCGTGTATTCTGCTTTGTCCAAAATACCATTATTGATTCCATAAGCCATTCCGAAGGTATAAAACCCACTACCACTTACCTCGCCATGATTATAAGATTCTGGAGACAACAAGCTGGTCCGCCATAAGCCATCTTCATGTTGAAGATCTTTTATTTTTGTTGCCATTTCTTTATATAAGTTCAAATAGAACGGCCTATGCTCATAATCTTGTGGCATCGCATCAAGAATTAATGCCAATCCGCCAAAAACCCATCCGTTGCCCCGTGACCAAAATATTTTTTTGCCATTGTCTTCTTTTAAATCTGTTGAATCTCCCTTCCATACAAACCTAAGGTCTCTGGCAAATAAATGTTCTTCTTTATCATAAAGCAAATCATAAGTTTGTTTGTAATATGTATGCATGGCATTCAAATACGTTCTATCGTTTTTTAAATTTGAATAAACTGCCAAAACTGGAGGTGCCATAAACAAGGCATCACACCACCACCAAAGTATTTTTTGATCGCCATTTTCAACCCCATCTTTCCAAGGGTGCGGTTTGTATAAATGATCTTGGATAAAACTATCGGTAGGTTTTAAATCCACCAAATTTTTACGGGTTGTATTCACATATAGATATGCATACGAAATAGCAATATCATCGGCATGATAAAACCTGTTATATGGTTTCCATTCGTTACGGTGTCCCATGGTTTTTAAAGCTGCCAAAAAAATGGGGTTATTGGTAGCTTGGTGCGCTCTTGTCACCCCAGTGTAATAGGCACCATTGGTCCAATCTGTGGGGTCTAAGGCATAAATGGGGTGTGCTTCTTGCCATTCCATGGCACGAACCATAGAGGCCTCTATGCTTTCAGGTGCTTTTTCTGTTTCTTTTTTTTCTCCATTTGCACAGGACTGAATCCATAGAAATGGTAAGATAAGCATACTTAGTATCAATAATTTTTTCATGGTTTATTTGTATGGTTTATTATATAAGTGTTATATGTTCAATCTAAATTTTCCTGTAACACCTTCTTGCGATGATGTTCCAATCATTACTGAATAATCTCCAGCTTCCAATATTTTTTCCAGCTTCAAACCCGTAAATTCCAACATTTTTGGGGTCACGGTAAAACGCACTGTTTTGGTCTCGCCTGGATTTAACTCAATTTTTTCAAACCCTTTCAATTCTTTATTGGGTCTGGTAACAGATCCTATCTCATCTTTAAGGTACATTTGCACTACCTCTTTGGCTTTTACGCTTCCGGTATTGGTTACCTCAACGCTAACGGTTATTTCTGTATTTGGTGTTATCTCAGCATTGGATATTTTTAAATTGGAATATTTAAAAGACGCATAACTCAACCCATAGCCAAATGGGTATAAAGGCCCGTTTTCCATAAACAAATAGCCTTTTTTATTGTTTATTTCCTTCATAGTGTAATGAAAAGGAAGTTGCCCTATGGCCCTAGGAACGGTTACGGGCAATTTTCCTGAAGGGGATACTTCCCCAAAAATGATTTTAGCCATGGAATTATCGCCAAACTCACTCAAATCCCAACCATCCAATATGGCATCAGCTTCTTCTGAAATGGTGTTTATCGATAATGTCCTTCTATGTTTTAAAACTACAATTACTGGTTTTCCAAGTGCTTTAACCTTTTCTAATAATTCATCTTGCGCCCCAACAGGGTCTATGGTTGCTCGGTCACCAATGGCATTATTAAAGAAGGCCTCTTTTGCCGTATGCTCATCACCTCCTAAAAACAAGATTAAAACATCTGCATTTTTTGATATGTTTACGAGCTTATCAAGAGCTTTAGGGTCTCTTTCCAATAAGTTTGGAACGTCCACTTTCCCATCGGTAAGTTGAAATCCTTTTTCTACAACATATTTAATGTTAGTCCCTGATACCGATTCGAACATCTCTTTTGTGTTTTCTTTTACAAGTGGCCCTAAAAGGGCAATTTTAATAGATTTTCTTTTATCTAAAGGCAATGTATTTCTCTCATTTTTTAATAAAATAATGGATTCTAAATCTGCTTCTTTTGCAAGTGCTAATGACGATTCTTTTCTAACTTCTTTCTCCACTGTTGTCAAATCGATATAAGGGTTATCAAAAAGGCCTAAAATAAATTTAGTGCGCAATACGCGTTTAGCGGCCTTATCAATAAATTTTTCTATTTTAGGGTTTTTCTTAACCATTTCAGGAAGATATGAATATGCATCTTCAGCATACAAATCAATATCAACTCCGGCGGTAAGCCCCATCAGTGCTGCGGCTTCAGGAGACTCAGCAACCTTCATAAAATAAAACAAACGGCCAATATCATTAGCATCAGAAACCACAAAACCTTCAAAACCCCAATCGTCACGGAGCACTCCTGTTAACAACTCTCGGTTTCCATGGCTGGCAATACCGTTTAAATCGCCATGAGATGCCATAATACCCAATGTTTTGGCATCTTTGACAGCAGCTTCAAATGGTGGGTAAATTTCATCTATTAAAGTACGTTCAGAAATTTCTATGGCAGCAAAATTAGTACCTCCTAAAACTTGACCGTATCCTGCAAAATGTTTTGCCACAGCACCTATGTGCGTTCCATTTCCTAATCCTTCATAATTACCCTGAACACCTTTTATCGCATTGGTTACCATTTGGGTTGTTAAATAGGTGTCTTCTCCAAACGCTTCACTCATGCGTCCAAAACGTGGGTCGCGTACAATGTCGGCTTCCGGGGAGTGGCACATGTGCATCCCCCTAAGTCTTGCTTCTTTACCTACAACATCCCAAATACGGTTTACCAAACCTGGGTTGAATGATGCCGCTAATGTCAATGGTCGTCCAAATTTTGTACAGCCTTCAGCATCTACACCGTTATAAGATTCTGTAACGAACAGCGCTGGAATGCCCCAACGATTATGTTCTATGATGTATTTTTGAAGTTCATTATTAAGTTTTGCGGCCGCAATTGGACTAGTATGTTCGCCAGGATTTTTGATGCCCGCAATACCTAATTTTAATTTTTCAATAACTTTGTCTGATAGTTTTAAATTTCCTTCTTCATCTGATTCTACACCAATCAATGCGTGGAAGATTCGCATTTGGGCCACTTTTTCTTCTACGGACATTAAAGGTAAAAGTGCATTCACTCGTTCGTCTATAGGTAGCGAAGAATCTTTATAATCTACTTTGGACGTTTGTGAATAGGACGTGCTTAATAAGCCCAGGGCTACACATAATATGAATATTTGTCTTTTCATCATTGATGTATTATAATTGGTTTTTAAAATCATCATTTCTTATGCTATGATTGGTTTTAGTACGTTAATCTATTATTTAAACCTAAATCTATTAATTTTTAAATTGGAATTTGCTGACGGTTTAAACACCAAACAAATGGTTTGCCCGTTGTACAACTCTTTTGTTTTAAAACTTTCTTTTTGAAATGCTTTGGTACCATTGGCAGGAAATTTACAAGTGGATAAAAGCTTTCCGTTTGGAGCCCCTCCCCTAACTTCTATTTCTGTATCTGTTGTAGATAAAATTTCAAATTCTATAGTGCTTTTTGATTTTAAATTCTGGATGTTTGGATAGGTTACAAATCCATTATTTTCTGTGGGTTTTATAGAGAAACCTCCCATTGTATTTTCAATTTTTTGTACCCCATTGGCTTTAAAATAATCTTCGGCCTCTATATAGCCATTATTTGCATCGTACTGTCCAACACCTATACCATCCACTCGAATAATTGCCATTTCTCCATTATCTTTATAATGCACATAGCTTATAAACGTGTCCCTGAACCAACGGTTTCCTGTTTGACTGATATCGCAATACGCAAAGTACCATTGGTTGTGCCACTCGAAAAAAGACCCATGACGTCCTTGTAAAAATCCATTTGGCCATGTAGGCGCATCGTAGCCTTCAGCAAAACTGCTTTCTTTTATAATGGTGTCTTTATAATCATAAGGGCCGTATAGGGTATCAGACATGGCATAAAAACAGCCCCAAGACAAGTAATATTTACCATTGTATTTATGTACAAATGGTTTATCGTCTGTTGGCATCTCTTTGTTTTCCCCGTCCCTGTTGTAAGGCCCTCTGGGGTTATTGATACTAATCTTTTTTGGTGCTTCAGCAAGACTGACCATATCATCATTTAACTTAGCTATATAATAATCCCAAACCCCAAAAATGATATAATGTTCCCCGTTTTCTTCAAAAATAGCGATATCATATTCATGGGTTGGGGTTAATTCTGAAGTCAGCAGCGGTTTTCCTAAAAGATCTTTCCAAGGCCCCACTGGAGTATCACCCACAACCACTCCTGTTTGCTCATTACCCTCTGAAAAGTACCAATAATATTTACCGTTTTTATAAGCAGCATCCGTAGCCCAACTGCTTTCAAAAGGTTCTCCAATGTAGGTGTTCCCTGGTTTTAACCTGCTTTGTTCTGTCCAATTTACTAAATCTGGCGATGACCAAACCCACCAATCTTCCATAACAAACCCTTTGTTGTCAATAGATTTATCATGCGATGCATACACATAGGCCGTATCGTTGAAAATATGGATATGAGGATCGTTCAGTCCTTTATTGGGCACTATGGGGTTTTGAGCATAGCATAATATTGTCATATTCAAAAAAAACATCGTAATTATTAGTTCATTTTTTAACATTTTAAACATACTCTTATTTATTTATAGTTACTTACAAGTGATTTCACTTAATGCTGCGTTTTGGGCTGCTGGTAAATTTTTATCTGTTTTGAACAACACAAATTGGTCTATGGCATGAAATTTAGAACGCCCTGAAATTTCAATATCATAAGTTCCAGGAGCATCAAATTTTGCAAAAATATTATGAGGATCATTGTCACTTGTTGATGATCTCCAAAACCACTCTCCTACTCTATTCATATACACTTTAAACCATCCATTTGATCCTGCACCCTCTGGAACAGGTGTTTTTCCTGAACCTTTGGGGTAGACTTTTTCTCCGCCTGCTTTTTCCGCATAAAAGTCGCTGGCCGTAGGGATTCGTAACCAACTATCATTAAAATCAGTATTGCTTGTTCCTTGCGCTATTCTTGACCTCCAAACAAACTGATAGGTGCCTGGATTCGTAATTTTTATAGAGCATTTAATAAATCCTATACCTGGTGTATTGAAATTGTCATTACCTATCCAAACAAGATATCCCGAACCCTCAAAACCAGCAAGTGTGTTTGCAGTTGTCCATCCATTAGCTGTGAAACTAGGGTTTTCAATATCTACCCGGACCATTCCATCTTTTTCAATAAATAATTTACCTGTACTACAGATATCACCAACTTCTTTCTCTTCTTCCTGTTCAATTATTTCCTTATCAACTTCTGAAGTATTTGAACATCCTGTTAGCACAATAGAAGTACTGAACAAAAATGATATTATCAAAAATAAATTAATGGCTATTTTTAGGGGTCTATTCATTTTTTACAGGTTTTAATATCTATTTTAATTATTAAAAATTTCTTTTGCTTTTTTCAAACTAAACTTATCTGCATCATAGAACACTAAATAATCTACGCTAAAACGTTTTGATCTTCCCGCTAAAGTTAGCGTGTACTTTTCTCCTTTTTTAAACGTGTAAATTAAGTTGTGAAAAACATGTCTTCCAAGCTCTGCACGCTGTCCCCAGTGCCATTCTAACTCTGGGGTTTTTGTGCTTCCTTCTTGAAAATATTTGATGTAATTTTCTAAATCTTCTTTAGATAAATTTGTTGCAGATTTAAAATCCCCTTCCATTTTCACATACCCATCGTTGCACATATCACCTCGCACTCCTTCTAAACGCTTACTTGTCATCATAATTAATCTAAAATTTCCATCTTTGGGAGCGGTAAATATATATTCTAAAGGTGAATTTGGTTCGCCCATATCTGGCTTGTTTCCTAGAAATTCAATATGTGCCCAACCCGATGCGTTTTTAACATAATTGGCATCTCCCATCTTTATAAGTTTCCATTGCTGTAAATTAGATGCTGTGCTTTCCGCTTCCATAAAAATATAATCGGCAGACGCAAGCTTAATTTCTGGTGTTGGGCTTGAATTTTCAATTGGTTTATTTTCGAAAAGAGCTTTAGTTTCTTTCCAGCCAGCTTTGTCATTACCCCCATTGGGCCCTCCGGTAATTAACCAATATGTCATTCCTGCATCAGAAATATCAAAATGTTTTTCGGTATCAGATTTCCAACGTTCAAGTTTGTCTACTTGGTAAGTATCATCCAGATTATACAACCATTGCCAGTTTTCATTTGTACTGTTTTTTAACCATTGCCAATTGTTTATATGAGATTGAAAATCGTCTTCTCCATTTGATTTATTCTGATCGATGATTTCGATATATTTTACCGTAGGAAAGTCTTTTTTCATATCTGCCCAAGTTTTTTTGCTTTCTCCATGACTATGGTCTCCATTCCACTTTCCGTGAGAAATGGCATTTATATAGTGTCTTTTATTTTCTGGAGATGCCTCTATCATTTCATAAGCCATTTGCATAGGTCCCGCACAAATAAGCCAAAGTGGGTTGTTTTTACTGCTCTTTTCTGCTTCTTTAATAAAATTGGCAATAGCAGCGTCTTTTTCAGTTTGGTCATTAAATATTTTGGTCGCATCTAACCCAAATCGCTTTGCACCTCCTTTAGCAACGTCGTCCATGATTTTTTCCCAACTTTCTCTAGATTTCCCCAGATGGTTATTGTAATCGTAATGAACAAACCGTTTTTCTAAACCCGCATAATGCAAAAAAGCGAGTGAAAAAGCAGTAGCGCCCCAATCATCCGAATCATGCAGATTCCCATCAGAACTAAAAGCAATGCGCCCATTAGGCATATTTATTTTAGATTTTTGTGCTATACAGAGGAAATTTGTAATCAAGCATAGTGCAACTATGAAATAGATTGAATTATGTCGTTTTTTCATTTTTAATTATTTTGATGGATATTTTACTTGTTTTGAAAATTTAATCTCTACTGGTCCCACTAAACCAGATGGCATTAATGGACTATCTTTTTTATAAAAAGGCGCCGTTGTAAATGTGGTTCGTTTTCCTGCTGGTCTAGGCTCGTTATTAACATACCACTCTGGCATTTTAGTTTGAGGACGATAACCATCCAGTTTATACCCGCCGTCATTTGCAGGGTATCGTTCATCTCCAATAAGTTTGTTAGACCATTGATTGGTTAACTTTATTTCAAGTGAATTTTCTCCAGCAGTTAAATAATCACTAACGTCTAATTGATAGGGTGGCATCCAAGACACGCCAACGTTTTTATTGTTAATAAACACTTCTGCAACGATATAGATGTTTCCTAAATCTAAAATGGCTTGAATATCATCAGCAACAAGTTCTTTGGGAAGCGTTATTTTTTTCTTATAAGTTGCTGTACCACTGTAATATCTAATAGAATCTTTTGGGTGGTCTTTCCAATCTGTCAATTTATCAAATTTCAACGTACCACTATAACCGCTTTCTTTATTGAAGGTAACGTCCCAAGCACCTTCAATTTTAAATGGTTTTGGAATATCGGTAATACTAATATTCCAAGTTTTTCCTGATGATAATGGGACATCATAACTCCCATTTTCTAAAACACTTGCTTTGATTTTACCGTCTTTAGAAAACGAATAATTTATACGTGGATTTGATTTTGTTACAGATTCAATCATATTAGTTTCCTCTCTAAAAATCACAAAAATAGATGCTCCGTTATTCAAAGTGATGTCCGTTATTGTCACATCGCCTTGATTAATAAAATCTGCTTTTTTAATAATATTTCCAGTCAACGGATTCCAAAGCTCAGGAATTTTATTGGCTACTCTAAATGACACATCAAAAGTTTTTACGCCCGTTGTATCTGGATTAAAAAAGAAGTAAATATCTTCCGTTGCGGTTTTTCTATGCACATAATCAAAAGCATCACCATTATTGACACTTAAATCTGGAATGATGTTATGATTTGATAATACCGTATTCCAATCTTCAACAGGTTTAATTAACGAAACTAATATTTCTTGTATGCTTGAAAACTCTCTAATGTCTGTTTCAGTATTTTTATAACCTGCTAGTTTTTTTGGTATATCTCCGTATAAAGGAATACCGCTATTTGCAATTTCATAAATACGTTTTATAGTAGAAAGCGAAATGACCTTGCTATTTTTTAAAAGCAATATTTTATACGATGTGCCTTCTGGAAGCACCAATTCATTCCCTTTTATTTTAAGTCGATTGACAAGCACATCGGTGTTTACATTATCAAAATTGACGGTTTTTGGAAGCCCAGACTCCAAATCATTTCTATGATATGAACCATTTGGAGCCCCTTCTCCAACATATACCAACAAATCGGACACAGGATGCCCTTGACGCAATAAATAGGAACCACGTGCTATATATTTAAACCAATCTGCACCAGCGTTTTTCCACCAAGTTTGTGTTCTATCAAAATGAAAGCCCCAACGGTTCATGGTCATTCCTGGTTCTACATGCTTATTGGCTTGATGCGCAAACCTGTGAAACATAAATTCATTAATGCCGTAAGTCCAAGCTAGGTCTCCAGAAGTTTTAGCCATTGCGGGATTACCCTTCCAGTTAATTTCTGGAGTGGATGTAAATGATTCGGCAGAAATTACTGGTTTACCATAAATATGAGCAGATGAGACTGCTGAGGCGGTTTGTGTTATAGGTCTGTTCATCCAGAATTCCCCCATAGGAATATCTGTTTTTCCACCAATATCCAAATCATTTAGGGGACCAAAACCATAAGGTTCTATGTAACTTTTTAAACCTGCTTCATTACATAGCTCTGTGAAATAGCCAAAATAATTCTCTGTCATTAAATTGCTAATTACTTTTCTATAGTCGGACAATACAGCTTCTGAAGCCTTGGCACTTTCAATAAAACGACCAGCAACTAGCGGTAAAAATGTTTTAATATCGTAGCCGTTTTTAGAGTCGAAAACAGAATCAAAATTAGTTGTCCAGTTTTGCCCACCCATTTCATAACTATCAATCTCAATATATTGCAACGCATTTGGTGCGATATGTTTAGTACTATCAATTACTTTTTTAACAAAACCGTCAAAGAAATTTTTAAAGGCCGCTCTATTTAATTTATCCACCTCTAAACCACGACCTGCTTCTGATGCTGGATTATTAAATGCACCCGTTGACGTATAACCAAAACGTAAAACGGTCCACTTTTTATCTGGAAGATTTATTTTTAATCGCCCCGTTTTGTCCATGCCATCTGTCATATTTCTGATAGCCGACCTATCGATAACCATGGCTTTTTCTGGCGTGCCTATGGGTGCTAAATCTTTATCTTCTGTTCTAGCAATAGCCGTTCGACCTAAAGGATTGTTTATAAAATAGTTTGATGTTAGCTGAACTTCTTTTAAAGTAATATGTTGATTGAATTTCAATCTAAAATAGGTTGATGTGATGCCTTCAAAATGATCATTAATAGCCCATTCACCTTTACCAGTGCGTACTTTAAACAGCTTTCTTACATCTTTAAAATTCACTCCATCATCAGATACTTGTAAAATTGCAGTAGCATGGCGGTCGTTAAAAATTATCTTGATAGACCTGATGGTTTTAGGATGTGTATAATTAAACTGAATCCAAGGAGCAATGTCTTCTGTTTTTTTAAGTTGTGACTCCGCATCTATATTTCCATCTGAAATCAAAGTTAAATCAAGGTTAACATCTGATGCTACTATTGTTGGTTTATTAGCAGCATCGTCTAGCTCTGAAGCCAAAGCAGGATAAGCTAAAACAGCAATATCCTGATAGAAACCTTCACGTCTTGTGGGTTCTTTGAGTAAAACATCTACATCACCTCCATTTACAACGGTTTCACTCCAAACCACCATTTTCATAGATTCTTCTGGTGTTACCCAGGGTCCTCCACTTGAAGACCAGCCATCGCAATTATGAACACCAAAACTTAAACCCAAACGTTCTGCTTCCTTGGCAGCGTGTTGAATCATTTTATGATGCTCTGGAGAATTATAAATTATCTTCCCATTTGGAATGCCCTGTGTGATATTAAAAAGCAAGAGCCCTCCAATACCAACCTCTGCCATAGATTCTAAATCTTTGGTTAATCCTTCCTTGGTCATATTACCACTCATGGCGTGCATCCACGTTTTTGGTTTTGCTTCTTGTGGCGGACTTATAAAATTTTCTTTTAATGAAGATTTTTTAATAATATCCTGACTACATGCTGAAACTAAAATTAAAATAACAAAAACTAATATTTTTTTTAAGATACCATACATCGTATTTCCTTATAGTGTTTACAATTACTAAATATATTATAAGGTAAAATAATGTTTGTCCTGTATTGTATGATATATTGATAATTGTGCTATTCCGAACAAATCAAATGAACACTTATTAATATTTACAGATATAAATCTTAAAATTTTCAATCCGTTAAATAGTAAATTTTTTCAATATAAATAGTTATCCAAATTATCCTAGATGGTTATAATTCTGAAATGAAAATTAAAACATAATTTTATCTACAATCGTTATATATAACCCTAAAATCATTGAGAATATCAGATTTGTTATTTTGAAATGTTTACTTTAAAACGAATTTATTTTAAGTTGAATACTATGCTTTCCTGGCGTTAATCTTATAGCTTCAAAAGCCGATGGTACTTTTTCTCCATTATGGATTAAATCTTTTCCATCTAAATCGTTTAAAGAAAACTCTGCTACCATATTAGCTGGTATTTCAATCTCATAGGTTTGCAGTCTCGTACCGTTAAATGTGTATTTCCCTTTTATAGTTCCTAAAACCGTAGGCACTTCAATACTGCTCGACTTTAATTTACTCATTTGTGGTTTAATGGTAGCTACGCCAAACCCTGGTGTTTTTGGTTTTATGCCCCACAACCCTCTGGGTATAACATTGGCCGGCACCGCACCCCAAGCGTGGTTCCAGTCCAGGTTGTTTTTATACTTTAAATCCCAAGCTTCTAAAGTAATAGTAGAACCTATACGGATCATATTGTACCAACTTCTATCTGCTGTACTTGCCAATAAATCTAATGCATAATCGGCTTCTCCAGCATTATAGAGTCCATCCATCAAGAATTGAGAACCATATACGCTAGAAGCCATGCCTCGAGATTTAATAAATGCCACTACGGAATCAAAATGCGCTTCTGGCACCATCCCGAATGCCAATGGCATCATATTGGCATGTAATGAGGCGTGATCTGTACCAATACCATCAATATAAATACCGCGCTCTTTATCAAACATCTGTTCATTAAGTGCTTTTTTTACTTTGGCTGCCCTTAACTCAAAATCCAAAACTTCTTGTGTTTTTCCAAGGACTTTGGCGAACTCTGCCATAATTTTCATGTTTTCGTAGAAAAAAGCATTTATTACCGTATTGTAGGGTTTAAAAATATAACCATCGCGCTCGCCTTTATTGTTTGGGTCGCCTCCCCAACCTGCTGATGGCCAATCAACAATATCGGTCAATGGTTTTGAGTAGCCTTCTTTAAACCCAAGCTTATACATAAATTCAGGTGTTACTTTTTCTGAAGTTATTAAACCATCCTCATTTGATAATTCAAAAAGTGTTTTATGCTTTAAAGCTTCATAGTATTTTTTAATAAGTTCGGTATTACCTGTGTACATATAATCTGCATAAAACATCAATGCCACATGCTGTTGCCATTCTGTTGGCCAAGTAGGGTGTTGCATAAAATATTCTATGGTGCGTCTTGCCATGGCGTACTCTCTGTCTGTGGTGTAATGGCTTAGCTGGTTTAAATACGCATCTGCTTCATAAGGAATACGCTCTCTATCGCCATCTACATACAATCCGTTGAACGTGGTTGCCTTTATAGAGTATTTACATAAATCCCACACTTGATTTAGTATATCATTATCACTTTTAAAACTACTAGCGTCCTCATCCCAATAGGTATGGTATGCCAACTGTTCAAAATCAGCTGCGGTCATTGGTTCTTGTGCCCCCTCTACTTCTGCATACCTAAATGGCATCAATACCGGAAACCCATCGGGCAGTGCAACAGCTTTATTAGGCAACGTGTTTCTTGTGTCTGGCTTGATTGCTATTTGATACTTTGTTTTACCTGGTTTTACATCAATTTTTAATTCTTGATAGCGAATATGACTTGTCTCAACAGGCGTTCTGTTGATATTCTCCCCTTCTAATTGCTCGCCAATCCTAAATGTTAGGGTATGCGCTTTTTTAGCATGGTATGTAAAATCTATAGTAGCAAATGCCGCTTTTCCAAAATCCATAAAATAGGTATCTCCTCGCTTTTCAAAATCCACTGGTTTTATACGGGCTATCTGAAATTTGTTTTCGGTAGAAATCATATAAGTGTCACTTTTACCAATAGTGAATTCTTGAGGCTTGGAATAATCTACCAAACGATTATCTACATCCCAAACACGAACTTTCCAATAATATGTTTTTCCTGTTTCTAAAGGATTTCCAGCATATTCAATATCTGTTGATGCCGTATTACGAACCTGTTCACTATCCCAAACATCCCCAATATTATTTTCTATGTTCTTTTTTGAAGACGCTACTAAAATTTGATAT
>TARA_R110002074_G_scaffold234133_1_pt1 | contig 21750 bp, 20 predicted proteins | sample TARA_R110002074 | Tara Oceans TARA_R110002074 (sample SAMEA4397215) | marine metagenome | biome: Polar Biome; feature: [MIX] marine epipelagic wind mixed layer (ENVO:01000061); material: water (ENVO:00002006), including particulate matter (ENVO:01000060) such as... | depth 10-100 m | reverse complement strand
CGTCTTATGACGTTTTTGTTGTTATATGTATCTTCCACATCAAGTTGAATAGAGTAATCCCCTGGTTCTTTGAAAATGTAAGTAAGCCACATATTATTATAGTATATATCAGTCATTTTTGGGTTACTTAAATTAGTTATAGTCCATTTTGGATTTTTAGCTCCTGGAAACTTAGAAATGTCCGATGATATAGTTATATGTGTAGATCGATCTACGGTCGCATGGTTTTTAAACACTCTCGTGTCATCCCATGTTGGATTGTAATGCTTTGTATGAACTTCGCCACTGATTTGAGCATTAGATGTATTAACAGCCTTTATTATCTCAACTGTTTCGAAGTCGTATGTTTTAGAATATTCTTGACCTGTACATAAGATATACCAGAACTTATCGTTAACTCCAATACCAGGCGTTGGTATAGGGTTTAAATCTTCAAAAACACCATTGTAATTAAATTTAGAAATAATAGGATTTACACTAGCTTCAAGTTCAGCTACGATAGCTTGCCATCCTGCAAAATCTGCAGCATTCACTGGAGTTCCTGATGTAATCACATGATCTCCAAATGTAACAGCATGTGTTGTTATATCTTTATGTGTAATTCTTAAAGTATCTCCAGTTTCTATCCAGTCAATTTTAAAACTAGCTGATAAATCTGGTCCAACTCTCATTGCTTCCCACCAAAGGTGATCTGTATCTTTCCACCTAAATGTGGATTTATCCCATTGATAAGGTCCTGTTGTTTCTGAATAACCGGTATCTGAATAAATATCTTTATATCTTGATACTGTTGAGAATTCAATACCATCATCCTCATTATGCATATAGTTAGCCCTGTCTAGCGTCAAATATAAAGTTGCTATATTATCTTCAACTTTAGTTTGGTTGTCTTGAGCGAAGTCCCAGTAGCCACCAGACCCGTTCCAGTCTAATGTTTTGGAATTCCAAGTAAGCGGTCGCTGCTTTGTATCAGTATCTAACCATTTGTAAATACCATATAATTCTAAGTCCTTTAATTTGACTTCGAATAAATCTTTTGTTTTGTAGAAAGACATGTGACCAAATAGATCGTATGTTCTCATCTCTACTGTATATGAACCTGCGTATGGCAAATTAAGCGGCAACTGTTTGTAATCATCAACAGGACCTCTGTATACTTGTTTAAATTCATTAGGACCTTCAATTAACCATTCAATTTCATAAACCCACTTCTTCCACCAGTTATCCCAGTTTACCTTTAAGTTTGCATTTGCATCTATTGCATCATCCCAAACAAAGTTAGCTTCATCCCATACATCATCAAAAGAAGGTACCCCATCTAAAATAACAGGACATCCAATTGGAATATCTTTATTATATGAATGTAGCTCTCCATCATGATAAGTCTCGTAAAACTTTCTATATGCTGTTTTTAATTCAGTTCTTTGGGATTCAGTTAATGTATCTTCATCTCCTATTGCTAAATTTAAAAAGACATCATAATTATTAGCTGGAATGTTATGAGATAGGCTTGGAGATAAAACATTTGAAATATCTTGAATAAAAAGATCTCTATCATTAGGGAATACTTGATATTTAATTCTATGTCCTTCTGTAAAATAACCAATTGGATTAGCTACGTTCCACGTATTCAAATTCCTTTGAGTAAAGTAATCACCTTCTCCGGTGATATCAATAATCTTAGCCTCAAGTGGTAAATAATCTTTTTGTAATCTACTCTTTAAACCATACAGCTTAATGATAACTTCATTAGGTGTATAATCAAAAGTCTCTTTTACATTTGGGATATCCCATTCATCGAAAGTTCCATCCGGTTCATTTAATCTATAGACCAACGAAAATCTACTAGTTTTCTTTTTAGTAGAAGATGGTACTTCAAATTTTAAATTCTTTCTAATCATCTCACCTCTAACAGATGAATTAGGAACTGGTATAGCGTGCAGCTTACCAAAGTTATTCTCCCCTTTATCTACATTAATCCAATATTCCTTTAAAGTAATTTTGTCATAGCCAAAGAAATCAATCGCATTTAAGATTGCTTTATATGTACCAACAAATGGTTTAATGTTATGTAATTCTAAAAGTAGCTCTTTTCTTTTTTGGTTCATTAAAACTTGATCCGGAGCCTGTTCAGAAATATCGTGTGATTTGAATAATAAGAAATCAGAATCCTGTAACGTATTACCTAGATTAGCTAATAAAACCTTTAACCTTTCATCTTCACCTTCAACTTCACCATAAACTTGAATTCTTGCAATTACAGAAGCCCCGGCTTTAATTTCCAATACTCTCTTGTGAATACCTTCTTTAATAGAGCTAAGAGCAATATTAATTTGTATTGCAACATTAGTATTAGCATTCAATGTTTTAAGGTACTCGGAATCCTGTGATGTTATTACAGAAAATACATCTAACTCTTTACTTTGAGTCTTTTTCTCTTGTACAAACGCATTACCATCGGTAATACTATAACCATACATTATGATATCTTCAGATTGATCTACTTGTGTTGGTTCCCATTTAAAATCAAAAGATGTTATAGTTCCATCTGGGGAAATAGGGGTATTAACAGAAGGGTTGCCGTTTTCATCAACACAATCCTCTAGAATAAACAGGTTAACCGTTTCGTATAATTGAGTAGATACAACAGGTAGGTATATAGTACCTTCCCAGATGTCATCTACTTTTACAAGCGGTAGCTCTGTTTTTAAACCATTAAAAAATCTTAAATTATTCCACATATTATCTGATATACTTGTCGTCTTTTTTAACTGTGTAATTCTTATATCCTTTCAAAAATCTATTACCTCTAATTATATTTAAAAGAGCATCATCTAAAAAGTTAATAAAATCCCTTAATGTTTTATTCCTTAGGATATGATTAGATAACATCTTTTGTAGTAAACCGCCTTCATGGTAAGTATTACCAATATTTAGCCTACTATCTTTTCTTGTTCTAGCAACATCATATAGACGTGACCTTTTGTATGCGAATAAATCTTTAAATAATGACATTACTTCAATGATTTTCTATTTCCAGCTTGTACTCTAGTATAAATGGTCTTAATTACTGGCAATGGATCAAAGTTAACAGACAACGCTGCTTCTGCATTGATTAAAGCCTTATCAACAATTTCATCTCCATCACGATCTTGCCATCCACCTCTAAATGCTGCAACTTCTTCTTTCTCCATAATTATATCACCCCATTCATCTAAACCAGCAACCGTATACGGTATTACAGTAGTTGCATCAACATCAACAGTTTGAACCTCTACTACTTTTTTAAAGAAGATATATTTTTGTTTACCATTCCCAATCTGTTCTAATATTACAGGCTCTTGTGGTTGTATAGTCGTAGTACTAGACTCATAATAACCAAGCCTTCTAGCAGTTTCTTCAGTTTCTGAAATAAATCTAACATTTACTGAATCAATACCTTCTACTTCCTCTAAAATATAAACAATATCAGACTTAGGTAATTTATCCCTTCTTGTTACGTTTAACATATAATCACTTACTTTAGCTCTGACATCGTTAAAGATCTCTTCTTGGGTATGCCCTTCGAAATATCTAATATTAACATCCATGCTATATTTTCTAACCTTAGGCTGTACGAAAACTACTTCAGTTGTAACCATTTGTTGGCCGCTATCCTGTATAACTTGTCCCATCTTATCATATTCGTTTTGATCAAAGAACATTTCGTTTTCAGGTATAGAAAAGTAATCTTGCCCTGTTGCTAATTTCTTATTGACATCCGGAACTGCAAAGATATAGATAACGTTATCATCATCTAAATATTCATCTGCTGTCGTGTTGTAAGCGTCGATGTACGAGAATAAACCATATCTTGATAGGAAATACTCGTAATTATCTGGAGTCGCTAAAACGAATGATTTACTAGCCAGCGGCGTCATAATTTTAGTAAAATCAGTAGACTCTCTATCAGCCCCCATCTTAGGAGATGAAGTCATAGTAATATCTAAGAATTCATTTAAGTCATGTTCACCACCTAAAGAATCAGTACCTTCCGATTGCCATTTAAAAGTAATGTCTCTACCATCATCTATGTTACCATTAAAACCATCATGGTTCACATACTCTACTTCAATTGTAGATCCTGATGGTGGAATTGCACCAAAAGAACTATTACCAAAGTATACATCGATACCACCGGAAATACCAGTTTTTAATAAGAATCCTTTTTCATTATTTAATAAGTCATATAGTGAATCATGTTTTGCCCATTTTTCACCATTTACAGAAACACTCACTTTAGAATGATCTGATAATTTCTTTGTTTGTACATTAAATGATTGCAACTTCTCTCCTGTACCAGTTAATGTTTGTCTTTCATATTGACCTTGTATGATTGCAGCTCTCTGCTGAGTCATGTTTGATTTTTCTAATCTAAATCTATCTTTAGAACTTTCTAAAGTATAAACCTTACCATTTAATTCACACTTTAATTCTGCTCTAGCATCAACATTTAAACCAGTACCAGCTATTTTACCTAGATCAGCACCTGGCTTCCATCTAAACTCTATTTCACCAGTTGCAGCAAATCCTCTAGTTGCATCGTGTCCTGTCAATCTAGACATACCATATATTGATTCTGCTTGTTGAGCTGTGTATATGTTTTGTTCAACGACTGCATCTTCAATATAGAACATAATGAGTTCATATAATTCTGCAAATACAGAAATAATCTGAGCAAAAGGAGAAGCCTCTGTAAAAAGGGTATTTGCTCTCTTGTAAACTCTGCTAACCCAAGTCCTAGTATCGGTCTTGATTTGCTCGGCGTTTGTTCGAACCGTCTGTAAAAATTTTAATTCAGCCATTTTATTATTTATCTCTTTTATCTTAGGTTTATTTGTACTAGATATTTACTATCAATTGTAATATCAATATAAGCAATATCCCTCACAGTACCTTTAAAGAATTTCACGTCAGCGACTACGTTGTATTTAGTAGCTAATGGACAATACTGATTTATTTGATTAGTAACCATCTGTTTAATATTATACTCGTTTTGACCTAATGTGTATATTAAATCTTCTAAGTTACATCCAAAGTCTGGAGAACCTAAAACCTCAGTCTTCCTAGTAAACAAGATGGTTTCGATTTGAGTAATTAACTGCTCAATCTCACCGTTGCTTTGAAGCTGGGTTGATGCATAATTGGGATCACCTATGTATTTTATATAAAATTCCATTTATATATGTATTCGGCTTTTTATGAGTACTATGAGTGGAACATCCAATCTACGCCTTCATCGCCTTTAATTTCTTCTATTATCGACTCTAATTCGGTATCGCCCATGTCTTTAATAGCATCATAATCAAACTCCACATTACCAGGTAAAGCAAACTTAAAGATACCTAACTTGGCACCTAATGCTGACTTTACTTTAGCACTTACATATCTAAAGAAAATCTCGTCCGAGTACAGTGCGCAATCGGATATAGTTTCATAAACATGCAGTACCATATCTGCTTTTGGAGTATCACCTAAGATCTTTAACTCACCATTTAATCTGGAATAATTAAAAGATATAGGATTTTCCATAATTTGTCTTGATAAATCTGCCATCGAGGCATTCAAGACGTAATATTGTAATGATTCTGCAGTATCTGCAGGACCTGCTCCGTCGGAACCTCTGAATAACATCTTTTCTAAAGCGAAGTCTCCACCGCCTTGAAATCTAAGATCCATTCCTCCACCAGACGTAAATCCAGATCCTAAATCAAATACACCAAATACAGAATAAACAGCACCTCCACCATCAGCCGCAGCTCCAGGTAAATTTAGAACTCTATTATTCTTAAAGTATTGAGATTTAAAAACCTCTGCTGGTATATGATAGTAGTTTTCCTTTACAGAATCCTCATATTGTTTATAGAACCATTTCTTAGCTCTTTTAATAATATTAAGAATTTCTCTATTAGGTAAATTAACAGGTACCATACAAGCTCCTGTTAAATCATCTCCTATTTCTGCTAGAAATGTAGTTAAACAGTTAGCACCAAAGTCTCTTGGTGTGCTTAAATCGTTAGTGCTTCCGCTTCTAATTTCACTCATTTTTACGCTTTAATTTTTTTACTTACAATAACTTCAGTATCATCTGAAAATCTAACATGAGGTCCAACCCCACCTTCTCTGAAAATACCACCTTCCATCTTACCTTTAAAAATACCGTCTCTACCAAAAACAAAACAGTTCTTTAAAGTACAACTACCATGGACAAATGAAGATTCAACTTTAGAATCCATAACATTAGTGCCTTGGTATAAATTTGATCTTAGTATTTGAGCTCCTTGAACTTCACATCCGTAAAGCTCACTAAATTCAATATTCCCAGATAATTTACAATCAACAAATTCAAAATGACTCAATAGGTATGCTGTTTTAAACACACCATCTTTAACTTGAACCATCGCATAATCAGAATCGTAATTAATTACGCCCTCTTCCATGCCGCCATTTGATAGAAGTTCTAAGACTTTTGTCTTAAATCTATTCCACTGTACAGCGATGATCTGCGGATCATCAGACAAATCTACTAGTATATGTATCTTAGGCCAATGCTTATTTACGGCAGAATAGTCTTTTAACATCTCCATTAGAGGTGCATTCTTCTGTAAGATCTTTTTCATTTCAATTTTATTCTCTGGTGAGAACTTTGGATTGAAACAAGATTTCCAAATAGACATTATGAATCCTTCTCCTAAATGTAAAATATCATCCGCTCTATTTTCATAACCTTTACCGCCAATATATCTAAATTCTAAATAGTTACTTTGAGCTTTTTCAAAGTTAATTCCATAGTATTTAGTATTAGCAAATGTAAAGTTATCCGAACTAATTAAGTTTTCATTGTAATAAAAAGCTTCTTGCTTAGGCATAACCCATTTAATAGATTTTGCATAAGTAGAATCTTCTCTTCCTGGAAAGTACTTATATACACGCTTTTCATCAAACTCTAAAATGAATTTTAAAATATTCATCTTAGCTATCATCATTTTATCTTCTAAACAATCCGGATTAAATGACATGTTTAGGTGAATAGATGCACGGTCAGTTGTGTAACCGTTCTCTTTAATCCAACCTAACATTTTAATAATAACTAACCTAGCATCACGATATAACATCGGTCCAGTCACTAGCTCCATGAGTCCCTTACCACCAGACATATCTGGTTCGAGTTTGAAAACATCTTTACTAGGCTGAAAATCCGAATGTGCTTTATCTTCTAATTGAATTTTACGATTAAGTAATTTAGATAAAGCATCTGTGGTAGCATTCTGATCTATATTTGAATAAAATTCAAATTCAATACCGATCTGACTTGCGTTCAGTACCGAAATTCTACTAGAGTCTTTGTTTAGTTTTTGCATATTAAGAGTATGATATTACTTTTCATAATATATATCAAACTCTTCTGCGATAGTTATTGGGGCATCTTTAAAAATACCTTCATTGCACCTTCATCAATTCTAGTAATAGATACTGTTATCTTATCACCAGGATTAAATACGGACATTGTTTCTTCTCCAATTTCACTAATGTGTAATAATCCAGTTATACCTTCTTCAATATTAATGAATAATCCATAATCCTTTTTAGATCTAACAGTTGCTTCTACTGTAGTAGGAACTGTATACCTAGCATTAATGTTTATCCATGGATTAACGTCGACTGTATCTTTCTGTGTTAGCGTGATTTTATTATTACTAATAATATCTTTAACTTTAAATTTAATAGCATCTCCTGGGTTAATGTCTCTAGCTTTAAATCTAGATAATGTAGTTTCGTCTAAATCATTGCTATGAATCATCCCGGTTAAACATTTATCAAATTCAACAAACACACCATACTTTGCAGTACCTGTTACATTACCTTCTTTTTCTTCGCCGATCGCATCTTTTAAATTTTGAATTGATGTTGGAATTAAAGCTTGTAGATATTTTCTATGCGATACAACAACAGTTCCTCTATCTGGTGAGAAACTAACTGGTACTACATAAATCTCTTCTCCTACAATTGAACTAAAGTCAGATAGTTTATTAATACCTGCTAATGAACCTGGCATAAAGCAAGGTATTCCTTGTATGCTAACAACATAACCTCCTTTGTCGATCATACTATCAACAGTTCCAATCCATGCAGTATTGCCTTCTTCGATTGCATCTCGCAAGTCCATGAAAGTTTTATGTTTAATACCACCTGTAATAGTACCCATTATAGTACCTACGTTTTCAGTAACCAGCACTGCAGTTTCATCTCCGACTGAAGCTGCTTTAACTATATCAGATTCTTTGCTAAAGTTAACATATATCAATTCTCTATATCCGACATCAACTGTTATGTACTGTTGATCTATTCCGTAAATTGTACCTTCGTGGATTTCACCAGGATTAACACTTGGTTTAACATCGATACCATAAGATTCCATCTTGTTGTATAACTCTTGAGCGTAAGGCTCTCTAGAGTATACTTTATCACCATCTTTGGTTTTAATATGTGGATTGGGCTTTCGGTAATTAGTAGGACACGTTCCTTCGTAGGCATCCCAAAGGAATTCTCCGTCTTCGCCATAGAATTCATCGTATGGATCTGCTTGTGCCTCTTCAACTTTTGTAGTTGTATTAACTTCTTCTTGTGGATTTACAGTTTCAACGGTTAGCGTAACTGTGTCTTTGGCGTCTTGGCCAATTCTTCGTCTTTTTGTGTCTGACATTAATTTTTATTTAAAAGGTTAAAACCTATACCATGTTGGTATCATATTATATATCCACTTCCTTTACGCGTTTATCCGTTTTATGCTAAATAAATTATTTTGCAAAATAAGTGCCATAAAGTTTTTTTATGTCAATTATTATTCGTATATTAGTACTGTAATTAAAAACAAACAATATGAGTAAATTTAAAGTAAGCGAAGTTAAAAGTAATGGGATTGGTGGTAAAGGCTATCAAGGAGTTCTTATACACAAAGACGCAATAGTTGAAGTTTGTCAAGAAGTTAGAGATTTATTAGGTCTAGACAAGATCTTTGAATTAATCACTGAAGATAGCACTGCTGATTATCACAGAGGCCATCGATTTGAAGAGGTTGAAAATAATGCATATAGACTTATTAGTGCACTTGCAAACCATTGTTCTACTTACCTTGACAGCGATGAGTTGATTGAGATGCATATACCAGCCGTTCTAAAGGGTTTAACTACTGAAGATAAGGTAACTATCGTGGTTGATGCATGTCGCGACTGTGCGAGTGCAGACCATTGGTACGCGTTCGAAAAAGATTGGGGCTAAAATACAATCGGTACAAAACCAACCATAGGTATCGGACCTACTGGAGTTGGAATACCACCAAGATATAATAACTTAAATTCTAGTAGATGCAGGGCATAAGCTCCTGCTACTGCTGTAGATACTGCTAGAGCCGGAGGCTGAGGCGCTGGTATTTTACTAAAAGTCTTCCCTGTATTCCATGCCCTCCTTAAATTATTAGCAAGTCTATTTGCACTTCCATAATAAATTGGAATGTAAATACCTGTAAGCGGAGGCGGAATCAAAGCGGGTGGTGGAGAAGGCGACGGACCAAATGGTTTAACAATACAAGCATACCAATATGCGATTGTTACCTTTGCTATCATTTCATAAGGATCTCCAGCAAATACATCCCCGGGTTCTCCATTGTCTTTCGGCGGTAAAGTTCCACTTGCTTCAAATGGAAAGTCTATTATGTTTGCAGGCTCTTCGCAACTATTAGCAGCTTCCACTGCACATTTAGTCTTATGATATTCAAACTTAAATAAAGTACCCTCTGGTTTAGGATCTATTTTTAGAAAGTCTTCAGTAGGATTACCATTTTGTGATGCTGCTACTAATTTATTTTTAGGAACCTTATTCCATTTTACATCGAATTCAATTTCCTCATATTTGCTTCTAACCCATCCATTTGTTTTTCTATAAGTAGGCTCCGAAGAAACATAAGGTATTCTGATTTGAACTGTGTTGCCATTTTCATCTACTTCGTTTTCAAATCTAAAAGTTACAGTAATACCACCAGACCTCTTACCAGGGTACCATGAAAAAAGAGCTATAACATTTGATTGTAAAATTCTAGGCTTTAAATTATCAATATCATCCTCCTCAATATAATCCCAAGGGACTTGTAATTTGAATTGATTAATAGGACAAAACTCCGGTGTATTATCTTTTCCACCTGGTGTTATTAGAGTAGGATATGCAATATCATTCCCTCTAGTTCTATAAAGCCTTTGCTTAAGTTCATTATTACCACCAAGAGATGCCCCTTCAATATCAGTTTCCCATCTAGGGTGTGCGTCGAGTATTGCTTTAGATACCATATAAGATACATTATCAACTAGCTCTCGCCAGTTATACCCTGCAGCTCCTATTGCATTTTTAGCACTAGTCTCTATATTAGGATATGGCATGTTGTTACCACTCCATCCTAATGCATTACTATCCGGATAATTCTTTTTACCTAAATGATCTGCCCAAATCCAAAACTCATATCTATCGCTTTGGCTTCCTATTTTTTCGAATGTTTGTAAAAGCCTAGTTGCAAAAACTACTTCTAATTGTTTTTGAGATTCATCACCCGTTAAACATGGTAGCTTAAAAAATTTAAACTTATATAAGTTATATGCGTCAATATGGTCAGCTGTAAATTTACTAAAAGCTATATTATTTTCTTTTGCTATCTCAGCAAGTTCTTCTTCGGTTGGGGGAGCTGCAATCTCCGGGCAAAAATCAGCGTATGCAGGATGGGATTCTTTTCCCATTGTAATTAAATTACCATCTTCATCATACTGATCCATCATTGGTATATCACCCTCTCTTAATAAACGCTCATGAGCAATACCATATCCTTGTTTTAAGATCAGTTCAGCTGCAGGATTATTAGTATGCGTCGCCATTACGTGAGTTGTTGCATATCCTTTAACAGCCTCAATATAATGCTCGGCTACTGCTACACCAAAATCATATCTACCAGATAGTGGGTTAGGATTAAAAACGTTAATATACTCTGCTGGGTTGGATTTTAACGCAGCATTAGCAGTGTTACCAACCTCAGATATTTGTATTGGAGGTTCATAGCCAATTACCAATCCACCTGGTTTAGTAAATTGTTGACTTGCTATTGTGTTAGCTAGATCCGGAATAAATTTGGGCCACAGTGCAGGCATAACTTACTTACCTTTTTGTTGATAGTTAATATGAGTGCTTGATAGTTTTCCAACTGTCACCGGAGTAGGAGGCATTGGAGGACCTGATGGTCCAACTCCTGTAGGGTGTATATGTGCATTGTAATCATCCAATAAAGCCTGTAACCAATCTTGTAGAGATTGACCTCTTACTGCTGGTTCAGTTTCATCTGCTCCACCTTCTCCAGTGTTCGATACAAATATATCACCACAGTCCATAAAGATTTTAGCATCGGTTGAAATTTTAATAAAGCCCTCTTCGTCGATTTGTATTAGGGGTCTCTCTTTAGCTCCAGTACCACGTGCTATGACAAGGCCGTCTTCCGGAGAATGATATATTCTTACATTACGATCTGCGTCATATATTAATGAAACTACATTATGTGGTTCTGCTGATGCTTCAAGGATATCAGTCTTAAGATCTATATTTTGATCTACCTGAAACCAGTATTCAGGATGGTAGACATTACCGTTGTCAAATCTAACCGCAACAATATCCCCTACTCTTGGTACTGCATGCATACCAGGCATTTCTCTATTCTGTGGAGTTGCCCATGGAATAGCATCATCTGGCAGTTTATCAAACTTGCCATAAACTTTTACTCGTGCTCTACCTTGTAATAATGGATCTTCAATATCTACTACTTCTCCAAGCCAGTGTGCATCTCGTAAATTGTCCCTAAATAATTCATCTTTATTCATGTACGTTATCATTTATTGGTCCGTTAGTACTTGGTGCTATTGGGTCATATACTTTCATAGGACTTATATTACCATCCGGTGAAGAATCAACTCCAGCAGGATGTATATTATCCATGCCACCTGTACGTGCTTGTGCGTTACCGTTACCTCCACCAAATAATCCTCCTAGTTGGTTAGCTATTGCATTAATAGATCCAGCTTGTACTGCGTCTAATAAACTACCAGCAGAAACACCGTGTACATTACCCAATAAAAGTCTACTTAATACAGCATCTTCTGCCTTATCCATTAAACCGGATAAAATACCAGTTGGTACTCCGTGTACATTACCAATATCACTATTATTTTCTAAAGATAAAGAATCTTTTATACTATCAATTCTACCGGTAATACCACCAATTGCTGAATCAACAGCATCGCCAATTTTACCTAAAGTTCTATCTTTAAGAACAGACTTATATGTAGGATCTCCTGGTAAAGCAAATCCACCCCTTGCCGTATCATCTACCGTTCTTCTATCAGCAGATGGATCGAATGGGTTATAGTCTGGAACATCAATACCTTTAAATGGTGAGTTGTCTTCTTCAATTACTAGATTAGCACCTAGCTTCTGATTAATTTGTTGCACAGAACCCCATTTAATTGCAATCTTAGGCTTTTTCAATTCCGGGTTTTTTGCTAAATCCGCAAACATTGGAGCAATAGAATCAATATCAAACTCACAGTGTGAAAATTGAAGTTGAACAAATGGTTTTGCTGATAAGCTAAAGTCTTGATTTAATTTAGTTACTGTACCACCATTACCACTATTATCAGCATTACCTGGATCATCGTAAAAACCTAAATTTTTAGCATCACTATCTTGTTGGAACGACCTTACTTCAGACACCCAAACTTGCATTCGGAAATGTCTTAAATTAGTAGGTATTACTTCTACCCATCTTTCAAAATCAAAACAAGCTCTCTTATATAGATCTATAAGACCTATTGCTGTTAATTCTACATTCTCTTCCAGGCATCCTATTTCTAGTTTAGGCTTTTCAGCACCCCACCAAGGATCTTGCATATCATTATAGGTCATCGCGACATCAACCCCTCCTAAAGTTTCCCAAAACCAAGGCATTTCTTTATTGATCTTCATCAACACTTTTTGAAAGTTTTCTAAAGCATCCGCAAATCTTTGGCCATCTCTCTTATTTAATACTTTAGTTAAATAGTCCTTCGCAGCTCCGCCAAAAAGAGGAGAGTTCTGTCTATCAATAGTATCGAATACTAGAAAGAAACTAAGATACGTCGGGTCTTCGTTTAACTTACGAAGTAACGATCCCTTTCTAAAATCTGCTTGTCTTTTAAAATCAGCCATGTATTATCTATCTTTCTTTTATTCTAAATTCTTTATTCTTGTTGGCCATTCTCTTCTAATAAGAGTAACAACCTGTTTTATACCACCATCCGGAGAATCTATGATATAATCAATATTTTCTACAATGTAATGTCCACTTATGAACCTATCCATTACTTGTTGAGCAGTGGTAGCATCTTCTGCTTTCCCAGCATCAAATGGTTGATCTGTAAATCCAGCTTCTTCTCTCTTGTAATCACCTTGCATTGAAGCTTCAGCTCGCTGTCCATCATAATGATACATTATTACCGGCATCTTCTGAAATTTATAGATTGAAGGATTAAATGAAGATAAAGTCATTTTAACTTTCATCTTCTCAATCTCCATTTGATTTTGTTGATTATGTAATTTAGAAAAAGCAGCATTAGGGTGGCAGTTTCCTAGTCCATCCTCACCTGCATTTTGCCTGCCCATGTATTTATGTTTTACTTGGGTTTCAACTCTATTTTCTTTTTCATTACCTTTTAATGGAGCTTCTATATCTGGTAAATTTTCAGTTACCAGCGATTCTACTTTAAATTCTTGTAATCTTTCTCCAGGTTCAGAATTATTATCATACACCTGAATGTTTCTAGCATACCCAGCCGCTAGGCTAATTTGAGATGAGTTGTTTAACAATTCAAACTTATCAACGTAACAGCTCAACCCCATTGTGTCCTTGTGGTTAGTTAGCATTAAAGGTACTTCAACATTATCACCTTTATTATCTTCACCCTCTTCAGTAGCATCATTATCTTCAACCATACTAGCCGCGAACGACGTTAAAACAGTCATCACTTCATCTAACTTAGGATTTGGTGAATTAAATATTTTATTAATATCGACATAAGTTAAATAGTAATATTGGTCTATATAGTATTTTGTAAATGCATCATCTGAAATATAACTATCTGCTACTGTTTCTTTTATGAAATCAGCAAAAGTAATATAAGATTGCAATCTAGACTGGTTATCATCAGTACTTTCTACATTAGTAACCAATCCTAATTCTAAATCTCTAGCTATCAATTCTAAATGATTTAAAGAACTATCAGCATCTAGAAGTTGGCAATCCTCTGCGTACAATCTAGGTATCTTTGCAATACCTTCCATTGTAATTGTTGGAGGAGCTCCTTCTACTTCTGGAGTAGTCTCAATCTCTATAATATCAAAATCCATGTGAATAGATTTAAAAGTTTCTTGATGTTTTGAATTAAGCAATATAGTAAAGAAGTCACCATCCCTTGGATATGACTCTACTTGAAATGCATTCTTCTTATCAAGTACTGTTATAGTACATGTAGGTGTAATCCCACTGCATATTAATTCAAATGATTGAATATCACCAGGCCCAAATTGATATGAGTTAACTAGAACAAAAGGTTTTAAAGTACCTATTGCTTTAGTTTGTTTTGCGCCACCTCCGTCTTCACCTAAATTATCAAGTTCGATTTCTGTAGGTAATATTGCAGGTTCAACAACCGCTAATAAATGATTATCTAACTCCATTTTTTATAGTTTAATTACAAGGTGCTCCGTCATTAGAAATATTAGCAGCTCCTCCTGTGGATTGAGGTGCCGTACCGTCACCGGCTGCTCCTCCCGTAGGATCTGCACTACCAGCACCAGCTCCGCTTCCAGCAGAAGCGCCGCCTCTACCAGCATTATTTAATAAATTTTTATCTAATTGAGTTTCTGTTAAGCCAGTTCCACCGCCACTCCCACTTCCAGTTCCAGATCCAGATCCGTTTCCAGATTGTTGCGCAATTACATCGTCTCTTAAACCTTGTCCATTTGCAAGATCGGATATTATAGAATCTGTTACAGCATCATTTTGTGCTTGAGCCCCTAGTATAACAGTTCCTCCTGCAGTAAACCTATAATTCTTTTTACCAATTGCGATTACGTTAGGTGGTAGTAAGACTTCCTTATTATATTTCTTTTTAAGAGCATCTAATCTATTCTGATCCTTTTTGTTCATTTTTTTACCTTGAACAAATTGATTCTTAATTTTATTATTTTCAACTCTTACAGGCCTATCTAATTTATAGAACGGCACCATATCGCTGGGTATTTCCAATACTTCACCTGGTAATAAAGAAAAAGGATCTGATATACCATTCCATTTTAGAATAATATCAGTTTTACTATCATCTCTATAATGTTCTAAAGCAATTAGATCTGGTCTTACCGCTTCATCATCTTTAACAATATGATATGCAATGATCTCGACCGCATCTCTATTCCTAAACATCATAGTAGGTTGCGCTAAAATATATTTAGCACCCGCGATTGTTTTATTTAGTAGTGTTTTTAAATTCATGTTTATCCGTGACCGAAGTTCGATAATTTTTCTGCAAAGCTCTTAGATAGATTATTATCTTTGTTACCATAAGAAGATACTTCTACTATATCATCTAGATCGACTGATCCTTCAACTTCAGGTTGTAAATACATTCTACCTCTACCGGCATTAAACATACTTTCTATTTCACCTTTATCTCTTGGCCTTGCTGGTTTTAAATTAACCGTTAGTTTTATTTTACTTGGAAATCCTTCATAACCTAGAGGACCTTCAAATTCTACTTCAGAAGATTGAAGAGCTAAGTTACCACAAACCATCATAGGGTTCATAGGATTACCGACCGTCATGTGCCATTGTCCTGTTGGATCACCAGTTAAAAACGCGTTAATAACTGAACCACCTTGAGGACCGTTCATTAATTTCATTAGACCACCACCGATAATGTTATCCATAATCTTAGAATCCCCTAACGCATTAATTCCTTTACCATTTAAAAGTCCACTTGCAGCTTTACCTATATCATCGAAAGCACCACCCATTGAAGATTTTAACTGACTAGTTACTGAACTTAAGAATCCAGAATAATCTCCACTCTTTAATTTGCTATAGTCACCAAAAGGTTTACCCACTGAGCCACTTCCAGTATACCTGACAGCACCACCCCAGAAAGGAGCATTGTTATATGTTAAAGCTAATATATTTGATAGCGTATCCATGAATGCTACTTTAGGCGATGTGCCATAGTAACCTCTTAAATCATAATGGAATACTAATGCAAATTCACTATTAAATTCTAAGCCTTGTTCTCTTGCAAGAACTTTTTTAATTACGTTTAAAGGTCCAAATACTTTATTAGGATATGTTTCTTTCATTGGATCAAAACCAGCACCTTTATCTCTAATTTGTGCAGCTTCAGCAGCACTTTTACCACTTAACCCTGCTTCAACAGCACGGCCTAATGAAGATGAATCCATCATAGCACCAAGTTTACCTCTACTCTGGGCATTACCTTGTACTTCTTGTATTTGAGATTCAACATCTTTCCATGGAAATGCAGTACCAAATTTTAAAACTTCTTTCATATCGTTACCTAAAGAAGGTGACATCCATGTTAAAACTCTGGCCAAATCAGGTTGTGAAGAATCAAATTCTTTTCCGGCTGTATCGATACCCTTTACATTAATAATATCATCTCCAGTAGGATATGCATAACGCCTTAGTGTAATTAAGTATTCATTAGATATTTGACCATAATGTTCACATTGTATAAAATCACCAAAGTTGTATGTAAAACCTACACCACCTTTGTTTTGTGAATAATCTACAATTCTTCTAGCAGTCGGATTAAGTATATTATCTTCATCACCATCCATAACTGTTTTGTTATAGCCTAGGTATTGATTCTTACCTCCAGAAACCCCACTTGCAGTGTTACTATAAGTATGAAGAGCCCATTTATTATATAAAGATCTAACACCTTCCCCTTGATTAATTTCCTTTTCAGGATCTTTTGTACGAAAAGTTCTACTACCTATAGCATTTGTACCATACGCTGATGTTGCATTAGCCTCAGCATCATCATTAAACGTAGTGCTACCCTGTTTAACAGGCGGCGCAATATCTTCATCCTCAGGTTCTTCTCCTACTACGAGTTCCGCGGCAAACGGTTGTTTACGCGTAACCTTATCTTGAGTTGCTAGCTCTTCATAAGTATAAAGCTTAACACCAGTGTTAAGGAACGCAGTATTTAATAATAAGTATTTAGCCATTAAAGTCTTTTACTATTTTTTATATATATCTGTGCAATATATTACACTAATATGTTAGACCCATTCTCCGCGGTCCATTTCATCATGGTTAGGCCTATATAAGACTGAGTCTACCCAATCATCATCCTTAGGATATCTATCACCCAAAAACTTTTGAAGTGCCTTGACAAATATACCCCTTGTATGAAATTCGAAGTTTCCAGTATATGTGGTTCTATTTGATAAATTAAAAAGCTCTTTAATATTAGCTTCTATTTGAAAATCTTGTATCTTATTGAATAATTCTATTTGCTCAGCTCTGGTTTTAACACAGAATACTGAATCCACGCAAATCATGTATTGATCTTGTTTCTCTCCACTGAATACTCGATCCTCAAGCTCTTTAACAGTGTTATACTCCTGTCTTTTTAAATTGACCCTAGTATCTTTACCTTCAAAGTTCTTAATAAACCTACCACCAAACAGATTTCTTTTTAAGAAATTAATATGATCGTAAAACTTTTTAATTTTAATTTGATACTGTGGATTGATGTCATCGAATTTAACATCATATATCATAGCCCTTACGGGAATCAATACATTAGGTGCTTGTGTTGTAGAAATTAAAGCTTGTATTAAGTCACCTTTAGCAAATACTTTGTGTTTAATCATGATCGATGAATCTTACGTTATCAAATTTACTGAGGACGCCCTTCTTAGGATAGTCACATCGGTTAATGATAATAAGATCCAAATCGAATGGTTTTTCGAATAAGTCGTTTACGAAGTCTTTAAACCCAGATACAGCATCTGCATCTAAAGTCTTAAACATATATAATATTTTAGCACCTTCTTTTTCGTTTGCTATAGTATCATCAATCAACCTTTGTATAAGTTTTCTAATATAAAGAGAAACGATAATATTTGAGGGCTCTTCGCTATATGGGTCAGATTTAATCAATCTATTGAATATATCAAAATATGATATGGTCAAATCATAACTCCCGGACTTTGCTAATCTCTCAAATTCAGTTCTAGTTTTACACCAGACGCCTTCTACGTGTAGTCTCATTCTTTTAATAAACGAGTAAGTCCTTTTATTTCCTTTTGGAGCTTCGTTACTCTTGTTTTTATTTCAGCATCAGTTGGGATATACTTAACACCCCATTCCAATCCAATCTCCAGTTTATCACGATCAATTTCACTTCCAGTGTTCATACCTAGATCCAACACCATGTCATTAAAAAACTTGACCTGTTGCTCTTTACCTAGGAAGCCATCAAAATCATAAACATATCTAGACGTGAATTCTTCTCCACCTCCATTTACGTTATCATCAATTAAAAATTTAACAACGCCATTGTCGGCAGGTTCTATTTGGATAGTTATCATTATCGCTTTATTGTTTTCTAGATAAAAATGATTCTTTCACTTCTCTCTGTAATTTCTTAATAGTCTTCTTATCAGCTTTACGGTTCTCTTTATCTTTAATTGTAGATAATGCCCAAGCTTCTTCTAATTTAAGAATTTCACTGTCGGTATATCCGGTTTCTTTCCAAGTAGCTTTTATAGAATTTAACTTCTCTTCAAGCAGTGCACCGTTAGCTTTATCATTAGCATCTACATTACGTTGATGTAACTTTCTGCCATTCTCAATATTTTGTGCACGGAACCCTCCTCTAATTTCACCTAAGAAGTCTTGACCGCTTAAATATTTTAGTACACCTTGCTGTTTCATCATCCCGCGTCTTTGACGCCTGTTCATATTAGTAGGTGATGTTTGGGGCGTTTGGGTTGCTTGGGCTAGGTGTTGAGTTTGTTCCGGTGTTAGCTTTTGTTCTTTTGTTTGATCTGCCATTGTAATATAGTTTAATGAATTCCTCTGCTTGAGGCTTTAATTGTTCTTGTAAGTTATCTATCTGGCTTAATACGAGCGCTAAAATCTGCTCATTTAAGTCTGCTTTTGTAATATCCATCTGATCTTTAAATAAATCATAAACTTCTTTAGATGGAACATTAAGAGTAAGAGGCATTGAGATTGTATTCTTAGCGCTAATCTTTTTTAGCATCTCTAACATTACGTTAATCTCAGGCTTTGATTCTGTATTAGCACTAGGAGTACTAGCTTTAGCACTATCTGCTATAGTAGGATTTGCATTAATGACAGGTGTTAAAAAAGGTTGCGCTAATGAAAGAGCGTGTGCCTCTGTTTTAGCTTCCATTAATACTTCATTAAGAATTGAAGTATAAACTTTACTACCATCGGTAAACAGCGTAAATTCACCCTCAGTTCCCTTTACAGTTACAGTATCTCCCGCACGTTCAGTTTTAATCCAAACGTAATTTTTAATCTGTTCTTGTTCTTTTGTTTCTGTTGACATATTTTTATGTTTTATCATTAACTGAATCAAAGTCCAACTCGATTTGACCAGTCTCTCTATAGTTATACTCACGATTTAAAATTTGTTTAATAAAGTCATGCGATTCAGGTGGTCCCATTATGGCATCTGCCTTAAAAAAGCGTCTTTCCCAGAATTGAACAAACTCATCATTACCCTTATTCCGGTATGATTCTTTTAAGTATTCTAGATCTGGTATCATTAGTTTATTAAATCCCATTGTTTATTTTTTAGTGTTAAAGAAAAATGTTTGAAATAATCGGCCATCGTGCATGTCTTTACCAAAGTAATCCATGGATGCGTGGAATAAGTCTCCTTTATAGAATACTGCTCTATTATACTTATTTCCAACCTGATCAATTAAATCCCATTTAGTAATGTCTTGACCATCGCTATTAATTATATCTAGCTTCTTGTCATCTTTTTCTCCAGTTGCCTTTCTAGGCATGTTGTAAGCCCCTGTCGGTTTATGTCTGTATATACCGGTACCTCCAGATGGCGGCGCTTCCGGGGTTAAGTAGCAAACACCAGCCCATTCATTCCAACCATCACAATGAATCCAAGTTCTATCAGAAGCTGTAGTATATTGATAAGCTCCACAGTAACTATCTTTATTAAGACCTGCCATATCTACTTCAGATCCTATTAGGTCACCAATATACTTTGCTATAGATGGAGTTAAAAATGATTTTGTTCTATGCCCTGGGTAATTACCCTCGACATCAAAGTTTTGTTTTAATGCGAATTCTCTTACGTCATCTACGTTTGAGTAAAAGTTGTCACAGATTATTAAATCTTTCATTAGTTAATTGTTTTAATTCTTTCTTGAAAGGATGGAGGAAAGAAGTCTGGTTTATTTATCAGGCTCCTAAAACAAGCATCCAGTATATATGTTACGGCCCAATCATCTTTAGATCTAATAGATCTTCCGGAGCCTTGTTGTATTGCTATCCCGGTTTTCCAATCATACCATCCAGGGAATGCTTTCATCTTTGCTTTTACAAGCGGATCCCCTAATGACGGATATGGTACTTTAAAGAAGATTTGAAATCTTGACTTATCATCTTTTAAATCTAAACCTTCTAACAGCGACGGCCCTACAAGTATTTTACCATTTTGTTCCTTAAAGTTTCTAATGGCTCCACTTCTTTCTTTTGCAACATCATAGGTTATGAAATCAAAACTATGTTTAGAATGTTGATTGATGTAGTTAGTGAAATCATAGGAACCGGCGTGAATAATTCCACTTTGTCCCTTGTGCTTCTCCAAGATTTTGTCCAGAGTCTTAACTACATGAGGGAGATTTTGTGCGCGTTCCCTAAAAGATAATTTGTGCCTGTTAATGAATACTACGGGGGATTTTTTGTAATCGAATTTATTGTCCATTCTAATAACCTTTGCATTCCCCATTTTAGTATGTTTTGCAAATGCTCTAATATCACCAAGTGTCGCTGACATGAATACTTTGAATCCAGATTTCTTTTGTAAGAATTTATCAATCATCATAGCTTCTTCTAAACATAAGAATTGAGTTTCAGTTTCATTGCGCTTGATAACAATAGAATTGATACCGAGCTCAGTAATTATAGCATGATAGTCATCAAATTTACACCATACATCTTTTAATCTATCCATGCGTCCAAAAAAGCTCTGCCAATCCTTAGGGACGTCTCCATTCTTATACTGTTGTTTACTGCGTTTCAGAGCCGATTGTCTGGCCTTGCGGTAAACCTTGGCTATACCTCTGAATTCGCTGATGTGGCTCATAAGTTCTTGGTGATCGTCTTCCCGCATTAAGCGGTCGACAATACTTTCTATTCTGTTGTCAGATACCCAGGCAGAGTCAAGGCCATGCTTCTGTATAAACTTGTTTACCTCTTTAAATATCTTTGGTGTACCCCTGTCTATTCTAGGACTAAAGTGTGATTGTACTATACTGTCTACCTTATGTGCCTCATCAAAGAATACAAAG
>TARA_R110002074_G_scaffold62876_1_pt1 | contig 21779 bp, 17 predicted proteins | sample TARA_R110002074 | Tara Oceans TARA_R110002074 (sample SAMEA4397215) | marine metagenome | biome: Polar Biome; feature: [MIX] marine epipelagic wind mixed layer (ENVO:01000061); material: water (ENVO:00002006), including particulate matter (ENVO:01000060) such as... | depth 10-100 m | reverse complement strand
AGTGGTGAATGCTGCGCGAAGAAAGCTGCTTGTGCAAGACCTCATCCCCGTCTATTACCCAAATCTGTACGTAACCTTCGAACTCTCAGGCAAGGCCTTGGAAACCACCAAAAAGTATCTTGAGCACTTGGCCGTATTTGAGAACTTTCTTGCGTTCTCATCCATCGATCTGATTTCCCGCCTGGAAAAGCGTCCCGAATCACTGTACTTGATGGATAACGAAATTTCTCGGTTTGTGTCAGATGCAGGGTTCAGCAAGGAAACCTTGGCTAAGAAGTATGCGGGTACGCGATTGCATCCAGCTGCATACAAATCGGTTGGCAAGGTCCATGCGAGACAGCGTCTTGAAGCAGTGCGCGATTACCTGGCTTTTCTGTACGACAAGCTGGGGGATCACTCGACGCGACATAAAGCGGTTGACGATGTTAAGAATCGGTTCAACCGCAAGATTAAAGCTGCCAGTCCAGGGTGGAAAAAGACGCGAATTGATGAGATGAAAGGGCTAACAAGTCAGGAGCGAGATCGAATTTTGGAGATCATGTATCCTGAAAGTGCCGAGAATCCATTCGCAAATGAAGCGCTTAAGCTGCGTAACTACATCATTTTGCTGTTAGGTCTCGATATGGGGGTGCGCCGTTCTGAAATGCTTCTCATCAAGACTAGTGATATTCACTGGCACAGTCGTCAGCTTGCGGTGATCAACCTTGAGGATGAAAGCATAGACCCGCGCACGATGGCCCCGCAATTCAAAACCCACGAGCGAATGCTGGTAATGAGCGATGACCTCTATGAAGCGATCAGTGAATATGAGTCGAAATATCGCTACAGAAAGCTTCATAAAGGCTCATCGCAGGCGAGAAAGCATCCGTTTTTGCTTGTGGCTCATAGAAAAAATGAAGGCGAAGCTCTGAGTATCAAAGGGCTGGATGGCGTTTTGCCCAGAGTCGGAGAAGTAGTACCTGAGCTAGCTCACATTCACCTTCATATTTTGAGGCATGACTCAGTATACACAATGCTTGAAAGCATGCGCGAGGAGCTTGAAAAGCTCACACCGGAGGATCGCACAACTCAAGTCCAAAAGAAGCTTACGTGGATGTTTGGGTGGAGTCCTGAATCGAACATGCCAGGTCTCTACGGAGCGAAATTTTGGAAAGAAGAGGCAGATAAAGCGATGAAGAAACGCTCCGACCGATTTAAGGCGATCCGTCAAACTGTTGAGGCTAGAAGTCCAGAAGGAGATGCGGAGTGAATATTTCCGCGGATGCACTCCAAGCGCCAACGCGGGAAACTCTCGATGCGTGGTTGAACGTGCCTCGCCTGGCCAAATGTGGGAACTTTTTTACGCCCTCCGAGCCAATTTGGCGGCCTGATAGTACACGTGGCTCTGGTGTTAACTGGCAAACCGCAATTTCCTGTGTCGCGCCCGAATGGCAGTGCTGGTTACAGGTCGCCTTTGCATACCGCATGATCGATGTATCACAGGGGACTGTTGATTACGTCGCTAGTATATTGTCGCGGGCTGCGCAGGTAGGGCTTGATCCCCTCAATGAGCATCACCTCATCGATTTGCGGGAACGCTTTAACGCCCCCGAGTTTGCTTGTTTGGCGGGTTTTATCGAATTTTGGCACACGTGTGAGTCCATCGAGCAGCGCCCTTCGCAATCCTTGAATGATGCCTACAAGGCGTTGCCGAGGAAAAAGCACCTCCAGCAGAATGTCGTCCTGAGCTTGGACCCTGAACAAGGTCCTTTTACGCAGGTTGAGCAGGACGCATTGCACCATTGGATACACGAGCAGTTTTGCCATGGTCAGTTAGATCCCGAGCAATACCTCTATATGCGCCTGCTCATGATTTATGGGCAACGCAGCCAGCAGTTTCGTATGGCGGTTTTTGACGATTTTATCAAGACTTACCACGGCTATAAGATCAGACTCTTTTGGGCGAAGCAACGAGACGACGATGCGAACTGGCGAGCAAAGGCAGAGACGTTCAGCCTAGATGAGGATCTCTATAATACCGTGCAGGCCTACAAAGCAATTGTCCTTGCCAAACTCTGGCAGGAATATCCGGACCGCGTCGATTGGGATAAGGCGATCAAGCATGTACCTCTTTTTCGACGCAAGTTAAAGGTTACAGGCGGCGTCAGTTTTCACCCGCCAGTTTTGATCGATCTCCCTAATCAAAAGGCATTGGAAGAAGCCCCGCAGCCGGCCTTCCATGTTAGGACAGGTACGATACGTGCTTGGCTTCTACGCATCGAGCGTACGCCTGGCTTTCCGATCTCTCACCGCACGCACCAGCCGCTAAAAATCACGCGAGGTCATCGGTTCAGGTACACCCTTGGCACGGATCTCTCCAATGCAGGTCTAGATGAGTGGTCGATTGCGCGTGCACTTATGCACAACAACACTCATACAGTGAGAAAATACCGAGCCGTCTCCGCGGAGTTGATGAATTTGATTGACGCGAAGATGAGTGATCATCTTGCGTTGGTTGTGAATGCGTTTACCGGCACCATCGTACAAGACCGTGCTTCAGCGAAGAATGGGGATCGAGTGGATCGACAGATTGAAGATTTGGCCGTCTGTGGTGCCGATGCAACCTGCCATTTGGATGCGCCTTTTACTTGTTACGGGTGCGGTAAGTTCCAACCACTACTGGAGGCGGATCACGCTACCGTCCTTGAGCGGCTGGAGCGTCGCCGGGCGCAGACCATCGTCACAGATAAAACCACAGGAGTGCTCTGGGATCGTGCCATTTTGGCCTGTCGCAAGGTTATTCTCGATTGTGAAGCTCTGCGCCGATCATCCCAGCCAGATAGATTTGACACATGAGTAATATCATCGATTTTAAGCCGAAGAGTCATCTGGCTGCTGAGGCTCAGTTAGATGCGTTTATTCTGTGGGCGAAAGCGACCCTTCTGAAGGGTATTCCGGATCGGGTGTACGCTAGTATTCGTTGGGAAGACGAGGGCTGGCATTTGCATGGTTTTAACGCCTGTGCATTCACGGCTCTGGGATCGACCAGAAATGCCCCAAAGAAGATGCAGCCCCCCTTCACAGACTTTGCCAAGGCAATCATGGTGCACCGCCGTGTGTATCAAACAAAGAAGGACGTAGAGGGTTGGCTCAAGCCCCTGAAAGCCCTTGAAGTCGCATTGGTCGAGTTGACTGGTACGCGAGATGTGACGCGGGTTTCTGCACCTGTTTGCAACCTAGCTTGCATGCACATGCAAAGCCAATGGGCAAAACCCGATAGCGCGTACGTCAGCGCTAAGGCTCTCGAAAAGATCATCACTCTGATGCGGGATAAAAAACTGTTCAGGACGAGTTTTCGGTGGACTTCTCCCCTTAAAAGGCAGTCCCGTGGCACACTCAAACAGCAAAAATCGGATCGTGAGCAGAAGCTTCCCAGTCCTGAAGCGATAAAAGCCCTGGGCGAGATATTTAATAACGATTTGACCAGCCCGCTGGATATTGTCGTGGCGTCCGCGTGTGCACTTTTGCTTAGTGCGCCCAGTCGCGTGGGTGAGTTGCCAGATGTTGAGCATGATTGCGTGGTTTTTAAAGATGACGATAGAGGCAATCAGCGCATGTTCTTGCGCTGGTACGCTGAAAAGATAAACCGGCCAATCCTTAAACCCGTGGTTAAACCTGAGATGGAGTCGGTCGTCGAGCGTGCAATTACGTTGCTGAAACCGATCACCGATGACGGGCGGGCCTACGCAGCATGGTTGGAAGATCATCCCGATCAATTTCCACCGCATGAAGGGCTGCCCCAAAAGGGGCCCGATGATCCCCTTACCTACGCAGAAGCATGCGCAGCGTTGACATTTTCAGTCGCCCGAGACGAATCTCCGCGAGCAGCTTTCAAGAAAAAATTTTTGAAAGCTCTTGAAAAGCGAAAGGCGTTCAGCCCAGGCGCGCGGGCAATTTTAGACGAGATACGCGAGGGTTGGGATACCGGTCGGGGAAAGCAAATCTTCGTTAAGGGTAAGTCGGGAGTTCACAGGGTTGAGTTTAACGATCAGGGTGTGATAACTCTGCGCAAACTCAATATCTTGGTTCGCGAGAAGTACCTGCCTAGGGATTTTCCATACACCACACCCTATACAGATGGCAAAGCGCGAGTGAAGTACCGTGATGCGTTGTTCACTGTTCGCACAGGCAGCCTGCCTAATGAAACGGTTAGCGCTCTTGCTATGACAAAAGGTTTTGGCGTGGAGATCGCTGCCAGCAGTGCGCGTATTAGGGTACAGCTCGCGGGAGGGGCTCGAACTATAAGTATTTTCGAGCGACAGGGCTACCTCGGTTTGAAAGTGAATACGCACGCTTTTCGTCACGAGCTGAACACACAAATGCATCGAGCAGGTCTGTCGCAGTTTCTGATCGATGCATTCTCTGGGCGCACTGCGATGGGGTCGGTATACAACCATGAGACCATCGAGGAGCGCACCCAGGCGGTTGCGGCCTATCACCCCAAAACGAAGCATAGCAATGCCGCTCAGCGGCTGGCGAAGATAAAAACAAATCAGCCTCTAAGTTTTAGTGATGTGAAGGATCTAGAAGAGAGCGAACAGGACCGAATTCTCCATCAGACTCACGTCGGGATCTGTATACACAACTTTGGAGACGACTTATGTCCGAAAATGGGAGCCTGCTTGACCTGCGGGAAGCTCGGTTGTGTAAAGGGTGATGATGTGAAGCTCGCCAATCTCAAAGAGGAGCGCGCTGACCTTAGACGTCGCTACGACAAGGCACTTGATGCGCAGTTTCGCAGTATTTTTGGTGCGTCTGAGAGGGTCAAAAAAGTGGGTATGGAGCTCTACAAGTGCGACGCGCTGATCCGAACGCTGGAGAACCCTGAACTCGAAAACGGCGACATTGTGTGGAACGCCGATAACGGTTGGACACTCACAAACAATGCGGCAGCAATGGCAGGGCTAATCGACGCCAAAGTCATTGAAGAGAAAAATGAACATCAGGCGTTACCGTCGTTGGATGATATGGCGGCAATGCTAGATAAGATTAAGGTATAGAGATGGGTCACCTAACGCAGAAGGATGAAGAGCGCATCCTAAAATTGATTGAGAATTGGTCTGAGCCAAAGTTGACCTGGCCACTACTCGTTGAGGCATGCAAAGAGAAACTGGGTATCAGTCGCGCTCGCCAGTCTCTGATGAAGCTGCCCGCCGTAGATTTGGCGATGAAGAATCGCAAGGCTGCATTGAAGGCCCCGAAGGAGAAACCGGGGTGGGTTAACGACATTCAGAAGGCGAACGAGCGTATTGAAGAATTGACCGAGACTAATCAGAAGCTTATGAGCGCTCTTCGTGATATGCATGCGCGGTTCCTGATCTGGCAGGCAAACGCTGATATGCATGGGTTAACGCAATCGATGCTTGATCAGCCAGTGTCGCATCTTCAGAAGAGAAGATAGTCGAGTGTTCAGTTAACTATACATTCTGGACACCCTGAATATGTCTGTCAGGCCCCGTTTAATCGCGTTCATAAACCTTGTTATTAATTTCTGTACGCGGTGTTCATATAGCTTATAATGTTTATGAACATAGTGGAGGGTTTATGTCTGGAAAAAATGTTGGCTACATTCGAGTGTCATCAGCCACTCAAAGCTTGGATCGACAACTCGATGGGATCCATCTTGATAAAGTCTTCGAAGAGAAAGTGTCAGGCAAAACAGTAGGGACGCGTGGAGTTCTTGAGACCTGTTTGGACTACCTCAGAGAACATGATGTTTTGCATGTCCACAGCATCGACAGGCTCGCACGCAACATGTCTGATCTTTTATCGATAGTGGACGACCTCGTCCAGCGAGAGGTAACCGTCAAGTTCCACTCGGAAGGCCTCACTTTTGCGCCAAAAACAGACGATCCAATGGCATCTCTCATGCTTCAGATGCTGGGAGCTTTTGCGGAATTTGAGAGGAAGCTTATTGGTCAGCGTCGAAAGGAAGGCATGGAGGCGGCGAGAAGGCGTGGGAAACATATTGGACGGAAAAGGTCGCTGGCAGACGATGATCTGAGAGAAATAAATAAAAGGCTCACTCAAGGCGCTCAGAAAAGCGATTTGGCGAAGGAGTGGGGGGTGTCTAGAACCACTCTATACGCGGCCCTCAGCAGGCACCAGGAGGGCGTATGAGCAAGGAACAGGGAGAGGTATACCTAAATAAGTTCAGAGCGTGGAAAGCTTCAATGTCCGATGATGATTATCGGAAAATCGTCTACGCTCCGATGGGGATATTAAACCGACAACAAATCAAAAAACTGGCAGGCCTGTCTGATCAAGCCATTAAGAAAAACGCAAAGGTCAAAGCGGAGCTTCGGTCACTTGAAAATGACTTGAGAGTGCGTGGCGTGTTGCCCCTCCTTACAGTAAAGGGCGAGAAGGCTCAGGCAGAACCAAGGCCTTACGACAAGGCTGCCAAGCGGACAGGCATGGACAGTCGACGAGTGGCTCTATTGGAAGCGGAAAATCACGACCTCAAGGTGCAGGTTGAAAAGCTGCAAAAAGAGAACGAGCTTTTGCACTCAAAGCTTGCCACCAGTAAGGAAACAGTGGATGCGGTCACTGATGGCTTGACGGTGTTTATGCAATGTCCGAGTTAACGAAAGGCGAAGAACTGATCAGGGTGACAGCAGTTCCTTTTCGCCGAACATCGGCGACAGTGGTGCGAGGTGTGCCTGTCGGAGACGATCATTCCCTGGCCTCAGCGACCTACTACGTGTCTGTCGTGGCCGAGACAGCCTATTTGCCAGTCGAACCAACACCAGGGCAGCTATGGCGGGTATCTGGCTCGAAAACTATTACTATGATGGATCATGGTGCATATAAAACCCATGAACATGCATACCGAGCACCTGAAGTTTTTGAGCTAAAAATGCCTGAAACCGGCGAGAGTTTTATAAGGTTTGTCGGGAGTGATCGAGCGTTTGCCGGTATAGGAGAAGCCAAAGCTCGTCAGTTATGGTCTCGGTTTGGTGGCGAAATACATCGTATGTTGACTCAAGGCACGGCTGATGACATCCATGCTTTGTCTGGCTTGCTATCAGATCGATCGATTAAAGCTCTGTACGCGGGATATGAAAAGTATAAAAACCTGAGGCATACGGTATGGATGTCTCAGGCAAGAATTCCCCAAGCTGTCCAGCAGCGTATTCTCAAACATCATAATCTTGGCAGCGTTGAGGCGATCAAAGCGAACCCCTTTGAGCTGATCCACTACGGCCTGAGTTTCAAAGAGATTGATCAAATTCTTAACCACCGTTTTGGTCATGCGTGGGGCGAGGAAAGATATCCCAAGGAACGTATCCACGCGGCAATGATTCAGTCAATGAAAGACTGCATGTCAGACGGCAGTACGTGGTTAAAACCTCGCCAGGTAAAAAGCCGTGCCGTTGGATACCTTAAAAGTGAACAAAAGAGTGCTGAGGGCATTGAGTGGCTCAAGAACACTCCAGCCGTGGCACTATACCACGCTGAGGGTCGCATACATCGCACAGCAACGGCGATTCAGGAGTTAGCAGTAGCTAAGCGTATAAAGCATCTCCTAAGCCTTCGGGAGCCTCTCACAGAGTCTGAGGAGATCGTTGTGGAGGAGGTGGTAAGCGATTTACCTTACGATCTTACCGGCCAACAACGACTGGCTATTGATACCAGTCTTACAGAAGGCGTCAGCTGCATTACTGGCGGCGCAGGTACCGGAAAGACCACAGTCCTGGCAACCTTTTTAAAAGCTGCAGAGAGGCTGGGTTATAACATCCATGCGGTTGCGCTTTCTGGGCGTGCTGCGATGCGTCTGCACGAATCGGTTGGTTACCCCACCATGACCATTGCTCGGTTCTTGCGCGAAGACATCATCATGGATACAACGGCGTTATTGGTTATTGATGAGGCCTCGATGACCGATCTACCGACCATGTACAGCATCATTAATCATACGAACCCCAGTGTTAAACTTGTACTGACAGGGGATCCTAGCCAGCTCCCGCCAATTGGTGTCGGAAAGATTCTTCACGACCTGGTGCTCTCAGACCATGTCCAGAACACCATGTTGGACATTGTTAAGCGGCAGAAAGGCAGCACCGGAATTCCTGAATACTCCAAGACGGTCAACGCAGGAGAGATTCCATCCTCTTTGAGCATAGGAGGAGTCCATTTTCATGACATTGCTGACTCCGATCTTGGCCTTGAAAAAGCTATTGAGCTATATCTGGAGCGGCCTGATGAGTCCCGCGTGATTGCTCCGACAAGAAAGCTAGTCGATGCGGCGAATCACGCTATCCAAGACCGCTTTAACGATGGCTCTCCCCGATTGAATTTCATCCTGGATGGGGAAGATTATTTTCTTGACTTGCGGCTCAACGACCAAATTTTGTTTACTCAAAATCATCCTGCAGCAGGTGTGCAGAATGGCTCATTAGGCCGCTTGGTTAGTGTCGACCAGGATGGCGATGCTATCGGCCTTGTTCGACTCGACACCGGAGAAACAGTGGCGATTGAAGGCGCTCTCATCGATGCTTTGGACCTTGGGTATGCCTTGACCCTGCATAAGGCGCAGGGTAGCCAGTTTCCCCGAGTTATCGTCATTCTTAAAGAGGGACGCGTCGTGGATCGAAGTTGGATCTATACAGCGATTACTCGGGCAGAAACTGAAGTGCATATCATTGGATCTTCGGCGACCTTTCAGCGAGTGGTTGAAGCTGTGCCGAAAGCTTTCCGGAGAAAAACCCTGCTCACTAATCTGATCGCTTTTCACCATGGCCTTTCATGAAATCTCCTGAACTGCCTTCGTCGTCACACCACGCGTCCCAATCTTCTGGAGCAGTCGCGGGTTCCGTGGGTTGGTTGAAGTTCTTTACTGAGCCCTTCAGTCTCTCTAGGGGTTCCGACTCGTGCAGAAGCGGGTCTGCTAGCTCGTCTGCATGGGCTCCGTAAGCATCTAGATCCTTGAGTAGCTCCTGCTCAGTTGGTCGCTTCTTTTGCATGGAAACCTCTCGCGTCAAAACTTAACTCTAGTGTACCCAGCTGGCAAAACCATGGATCCAGCATCAATGTCAGGATTAAGAGCTGATGATCGCGCGGTTGAGACCTAACGCTGCTATTTGTAAGAAATGTCTCACGAACCCTTCAGAGAGGGCTTGCAACAAATCGACAACAACAAAGTATTCTAAATTCGAGCAGAGGCTTGTGATCGGCTATTGAATGGTCAGGGTGATCGATGCTCACCGCCGGCAGGATGCCTGGCAAACGCGACACCTGCCTAGTGGTGTGACTCTCAGGGAGAGACCTGACACTGTTGAGGCCAACCTACCCAGATAGCCGCACTACCTTGCTTACCATGACCGGTGCCATGTTGCGCCAGATCTCGCGACCAGGCCGCTTTTGTCAGAGCCCCCCCTATAAAAGCGGATCCAAATAGGCGATTACTTCGTCCAGTCCCTCCGTTGTCTGCATGCGCTCTCTTGGGCTACAACCGAACTGCCTGCTGCTCGTTGTCATCCAATGGGACATCGCAGCGTCGTCGTTTCCAGATCTGGCAGATAAGTGTTGGTAGATCCGGATTAATTGCTGAGCCCTTTGTCCCGGACAGCTTGCAGGCTCAATTGCGGAGCCCAAACATTCTTCATCAACCCTCAAGATTCTCGCAAGCTGCATTTCGTTGATGCCCAGCGCAAATGCTACTCGCAAAGTCGCTTTGGCCAGCACCTTGGAAGGATTCGCGGTCGCCCCCTTAGACGTCATATCTTGCCCCTTTTTCTACTGATGCTACAGTATGGATCCATGTTCCAAGCGGCCGATCACGATTCTAACTGTCTCGATGTCTTCTTCAGATCGCAGCATTTCAGACGGTTTCCTGCCGCCCAAGGAAGGCAGTGGCAGGTTCATCCATCTGTTCTTTGCCCCAGCGTCTCCTTCAAATAGCTCCAACGCCTCTGAATGGACTATGGAGATCAATTGTTTCAAGTGGGAATCGCTCGGCTCTTCAGACACTGCGCCAAGGCTGATCATGCCTTCTGAAACCGTAATTTCCAGGAGCTGATCTAGCTTAAACCCTGCTTGGACTAGGATCTCGGCGGGAATAGGGACAAAAAGCTCTTTCCCGTCGGATGCAATGTTCGTGCGCATAATCTTCCAACTCCAACCGCAGTGTTATAAGTCACTATCATCTGGAAATGCATGCAGCTCTTCGGAATAAAGGGTCTGGCGCCAACTGAGCGCGTTAATCACCGAAAGATCTCTGGTTGCATAACATAAGTCGTTCGCAAACTGATATATGTAATCAATCGAGATCAAATCAGAACTGTCGGCGACCGCGATCAGCTCCTTCAGCTGGGACATCTGCCAGGCTCCCGTGCCGTTCATCCATGGCGGTGTGACAATCATCACCCGTTCAATCCAGAAACTTTCGTTAGTCTCATCAATTAGCGCCACCAGGTCAGAAGGTTTGGTGAGTAGATAAGAGCGACGTACTTTGCCTCCCACCCGAGAGTAGCCTGTGCTTACGTGAAACCAAATATCGTCATGTGCAAGCTCCACTCGGCTCCAGAACTGCTCACGGCTAAATGGCCGACCAAGAAGCTCTTCCGTATGATTTTGAGTCATGAACATGATCAAACCTCTAAAATGCACACTATAGCGTGTAGTGCTATAGCGTTCAAACCTGTGTCATACCCCTTTAAGCTTCAGGGGCCGTCATGGAACTGCAACAGGCATTCGGGGAGGCGCTCAGGCGCCACAGGAAAGTTAAGGGGCTGTCCCAAGAAGCATTTATAAATGTCAGTGGCAGGACGTACCTTAGCGAGCTGGAGCGAGGCCTCAAAAACCCAACGCTTAACAAAATCGAAGAACTGGCAGCAACAATGGGCATCCACCCGCTGACACTGCTGGTTGAATGCTACTCGCTAAAAGACGATGTAAAGCCGAAGGATATTTTCACCAAAATCACCAGAGAGCAGGCTGACTTAGAAGACACCTAGCGGGCCAGCTGCACTTGTTTCTATACTGTCCCGGCAGCCTGCCGGCACTTCCTCCACTTTCAAGGTGGGGTCACCGAATGCTAACCCGGTCACTGACGAAGGGCGCCGTTCTCCTAATAATGACTCGTACTATGGTTCGCGGAAATGTAAAGCTGTTCGTCGACACATAGGTCAAGCGGTCTGGCTTCCCAGCGCAGGCGCGGAATGAGTGTAATTGCTGCCCATTGCCCCCTCTTGGATTCGCTCATTTTTGCGTGCGCTCAGTATCCGTAATAAGCTGTGCGGCCTGAGCTGGTGCTGCTTGTCAGCGGTTTTTTACAGCCACGTTTTATAAAGCAGGAAGAAAAAAATTGCAGAACTTATTTAAAGATCTTGAAAGCCTTTTGCAGCAGGAGCAGTCCTTCATTTCTGATGGCGCGATCCTAAAGAACGCCGTAGTTGAAGCCGCGTTAAACATGGACTCTCGGCTGCTGGAACTTTTGATGCAGTCTGACACGATCAAGGCGCATTTTTTCACCGAGGTTTCTGGTGTGAGTGTGTTCGACAAGGTGAAATTTCAGGACTTTGTTTCCAACAAAGCCTTTTTGCCCGACAGCTATACTGCTTTCAAAAATCGTATTGGGCTGACAGATGGGAAACGCGACTACTTGAGTCAGTCTCGCGACGTGGTGCTCGCATGGCCATACAAAGACTGTGTACTTGAAGGTGGAATGACGAAAGAGGATAGGAGTCGCAATGAGGTGTTCTGGAATACCACGCTAGCCCCAGACGACATCACACGGTTGTTCGAGCCTAAAGTGCTAACTGGGTGGGCGCGCTGGGATGCTGAGGCTATCGCGGCAGATAAGGCCAAGCCTGTTGGGAAAGTTTCGGAGGGCGACAACCTGTTGATCAAGGGCAACAATCTGCTGGCACTGCATTCGTTGAAAGCGCGCTATGCGGGAAAGATTAAGTTGATCTACATCGACCCGCCGTATAACACTGGAAATGATGGGTTTCGCTATAACGACCGGTTCAATCATTCAGCTTGGCTTACTTTATATGCGTAATCGGCTCGAAGTAGCGAAAGATCTACTGAGTCGAGATGGTGCGTTGTTCGTCAATTTAGATGACGGTGAAGTGCACTACGCGAAGGTGTTGTTAGATGAAATTTTTGGACGCGATAATTTCATCGCCAATGTCGTTTGGCAGAAGAATTATACGGTGAAGAATTCAGCCAAGTATCTATCAGATATGCATGATCATGTCTTAGTTTTTGCTAAAGATAGAGAAACTTGGAGGCCAAATTTGGTGCCCAGAAAAGCAGATACGACGGAAAGCTATTCGAATCCCGATAACGATCCGCGTGGTCCCTGGACGACCAATGCCGTGCAGGCCCGAAATTTTTATAGTGAGGGCTCTTACGAGATCACTGGACCTAGCGGTAGGAAGCATCGACCACCTTCGGGTACGTACTGGCGAGTGTCAGAGAGTACTTTTAATAAATTAAGAGAGGATGACCGGATATGGTGGGGGGTGAGCGGAGGTGCAATTCCGAGGATTAAAAAGTTCCTTTCGGAAGCTAAAAAGGGCGTCGTTTCACCAACTTGGTGGAAGCATGAAGATACTGGCACGAACGCAGAGGCAAAGGAAGAGGCGCGGAAGCTACTTCAAGACGACGATGCCCTTTTCTTAACCCCGAAGCCAGAGCGCCTTCTACAACGAATAATTGAGATCGGTTCAAACGAGAATGATATTGTACTCGATTTCTTTTCCGGGTCTGGGACTACGCCTTCAGTTGCACACAAAATTGGACGGCGCTGGCTCGCGATTGAGCAGATGGATTACATTTTAGAGTTGCCAGCGTCCCGACTTAAGAGAGTCATTGAGGGTGAGCAAGGCGGGATTTCAGAAGCTGTCGAGTGGCAAGGAGGCGGCTCGTTCGTATACGCAGAACTAGCAGCTTCGAACTCGGCTTTTGCTGATCGTATCGAAGCAGCCCAGGACGTCGCCACTCTACAAAAACTCCGAGATGAGATCCAAACTACCGGTTTTCTGCGGTATGACGTTGACCTAAGTGCTTTCCACTCCGATGACTTCGCAGCACTGCAACTGGATGACGCAAAGCGGGTCTTAATGGATTGTCTCGATGCTAATCATTTATATGTCAATCTTAGTTCGCTGGGTGATGCGGATTTCGAGGTTTCGGAAGAGGATGCGGCTGCGAACCGCTCGTTCTACGGTATTGCGCAATGACTCAGACGCTTAACGATAAACTGAACGGTGCGGTTGAGCTGGGACTGCTCAAAAAAGACATTCCTGACCATATCACTGAAAATCTTGCTTCAACGATCGCTTTACGCCCCTATCAGATAACAGCCTTGGAGCGTTTTTTGTATTTCGTGGAAGATTTTCCACAAAAGCCATCGAGTCCACATTTGCTGTTTCACATGGCCACCGGCAGCGGAAAGACAGTGCTGATGGCGGCGCTGATTCTGGATTTATATCGGCGCGGATATCGTAACTTTTTGTTCTTCGTTAATTCCTCTCAGATCATCGAGAAGACCAAGGAAAACTTCCTAAACCCTGCGTCTGCTAAACACTTGTTTCGCTCACAAGTTCGTATCGACGAGAAGCCAGTTGAAATCCGAGCAGTCGATACATTCGATGCGACGAATACCGAAGCCATAAATATTCACTTTACCACGATTCAGGGGCTGCACATGCGCATGCTGGCCCCAAAAGAAAATGCCGTCACAATTGAGGACTTTCGTGATTACAAAGTGGTGATGATCTCGGATGAGGCGCATCACCTGAACGCTGAAACTAAGAAGACGCTGTCCAAAGGTGAAGCCGAGGATAAGGCTAGCTGGGAAGGCACAGTATCGGAGATTTTTGCGCAGCATCCTGAGAATATGCTGCTTGAATTCACGGCAACCGTTGACCTATCGCATCCTGCTATTAGGGCGAAGTATCACGACAAAATTTTGTACGATTACTCTCTGAAGCAGTTCCGTGAGGATGGATATTCCAAGGACATCGAATTGCGGCAGGCTGACCTGCCGCCAACAGAGAGAATGATGCAAGCAATGGTGCTGAGCCAGTACCGCCGTAAGGTGGCCGAGGCTCACGGCTTGCATTGCAAACCGGTGATCTTGATGAAGTCCAAAACCATTAAAGAGAGCGCCGATAATGAGTCGGCCTTTACTGAAATGGTCTATGGGCTTTCTGGTGAAGCGCTTGAGACGCTCAGATCAGCATCTGAAGACGATGAGACCCTTTCCCGCGCCTTTACTTACATCATGGTTGATAGAGGCTTAAGTGGGGCTGATTTTGCCCGTGAACTGCGTGGCGATTTCGCTCCAGAGAAAGTGGTCAACGTAAACAATCCAAAAGATCTGGAGAGCCGGCAAATAGAGCTAAATGCGCTTGAGGATCGGCAAAATGAGATACGAGTAATCTTTGCCGTCGATAAGCTTAATGAAGGGTGGGATGTGCTGAACCTATTCGATATTGTTCGGCTGTATGACACTCGGGATGGCAAAGCCAATAAGGTCGGTAAGACAACCATGGCCGAGGCGCAGTTAATTGGACGTGGGGCGCGTTACTTCCCCTTCATCGCCCCGGACCAGCCTGATGCCTCCAGGGAAAAGCGCAAGTACGACAACGCCCTGGACCACTCTCTGCGAGTCTTGGAGGAGCTGCATTATCACTGCTCCCACAACCCAAAATACATCCAGGACATCCGTAATGCCTTGCGTGAGACCGGCATGTTGGATGATACCGCCAGAACCGTGCAGCTGCGCCTTAAAGACAGCTTTAAGCAATCATGCCTCTATTTGTCAGGGCACGTCTGGGCGAATAACCGGATAAAAAATCCGCGAGAGGATGTAGATGGACTAGGCGCGTACAAGATCAAAGGCAGCTACACATACCCAAGCCTCATGACTGGTCGCGTTACTGAGGCCTCAGCTTTTGGTACGGCCCAATTAACGCTGAAGCCGAATAGCAAAGAACCTATTTCACGCGACTTCAAGCTAGTGGATTTTGGTAAGGCGATTATTGGTTTTGCGATGGATGCTGATGATCTCTTCCATTTCGTTAATCTGAGAAATTATTTCCCGAAACTCGCCAGTGCGTCGGAATTTGTGACCTCGAAGGATTACTTGGGCGGGGTGACAGTCACAGTTAGGGGGTTGCCCGAAGATCTCGATGAGCTTACAGCACGACAGAAGCTGGATATCGTGCAGTACGTGCTTAATCAGATCAAAAATGAGGTGAGAAGTGAAAGCGTGGAATATGTCGGTACGAAGGAGTTCAAGCCCCATAAGATAAGCGAATGCTTTACCGACAATACGTTAAAGCTGCGCATGGAAGGTGAGACCGGGTTGAGCTGGGTTAAGGGCGAGAGTAATGTGCCGGGGCTTGACCAGATTGACCTAACATCAAAGGATTGGTTTGTGTATGACGACAGCTACGGCACAGACCAGGAAAAGCAGTTCATCAAGTTTCTGAACGACCATGCTGATCGCCTGCATCAGCTGTACGATGATTTTCACCTATTACGGAATGAAAGGGCAGTCAGGCTGTTTGCGTTTGAAAGCGGCCAAGCATTTGAGCCTGATTTTGTACTCTTCCTTCGGCGGGCTGAGTCCGGAACCGAAGAGATTATGCAGATTTTCATCGAGCCTAAAGGCGCCCATCTCGTCGACCAGGATAGGTGGAAGGAGGACTTTCTTAAGCAGCTGGAGAAAGATGCGAAGATGCACCTCTTGTTTCAAGGAAAAGACTACAGAGTTTTCGGATTGCCCTTTTTCAATGATGCTGCCCCCTTAGTCAATGATTTTCGGGACTGCTTTGGCGCGAAATCGGGTATTGATGGAAAAGCCTAGTCATTGTTGCAGACTTCGTGGTCGATATTGCTCTGCCAACACCTAGGAAACCCGTTTTTGGCGGAGCTGATTGGATTTCTTCACCATGACAAACATGTCAGTTTTAGCTAGGGACCAACTTACGGGGCAAATCGTCCATATCAGCGACGTTGAAGAGGGCTACGAACACGCAATTTGCGATGCCTGCAAATCTAAGCTGGATGCTGCAAATCATTATAGAAGTACCCGTAAGGTGGCTTTTTACTTCCGCCATAGCAAAGGTGGCGGGGGGTGTTCGTCAATGACGATGCTCCATGAATATGCGCAGCAAATTGTGCGTGATCATGGGGCCATTCAATTGCCTGAATTTGAAGCGTGCGTCTTTCCGAGGAACCCAAAAAATAATATCGAACCCGTGGAATTCAATCGAAAGGGCTATTTAGCTAATCTGCTGAACCCGTCCTTAGAAAAATTCTATCCGACTTCGCGAAAGCTCATCGCCGATGTTCATGGTGCAGAGCCTGAATTTGGAGATCTATATGTAGAGGTAAGGGTCCATAATGAGGTCAATGATGAGAAGCAGACCGCCCTCAGGAAAGCTGGCCTTGATGTGATTCAAGTCGATCTACGTTCACTTGTAGATCAGCCCGGCTTAACAAAAGAGCAAATTCAAGAAGCCGTTGTCTTTTCCGCCCCGAGGGAATGGATTTCACAAAGGCGCTTTGAAAGCGATTTACTATCCATTCGAAAGCAGATGCGCGAATTGGAGCTTAAACTGGCGTCACAAAGAAGTAGCGCCAGACTCGTGCAAGAGGAGAATGGCTTAAAGAAAAAGGACTGGCGAAGAAAACATAGACTGGAGCTGGGTTTGCTTGAGGCCTATGCGGACCTCGAAAATAGAAGATTTGCATTGAATCAGTTTTGGAAATGGTGCCAGGATCCCAAAAAACCGGAAAACACCGTTTACCAAAGGCTGACTGGTCGTTATGGGAAAGTTCCTCCTATAGTCAATATTCCAGTGAAGGGGGAGTTGGCATTTAAAGCTCATCGAACATACTGGCAGACTCTTATTTTTGAAGGGGTGATCTTGAAAATTTATGACGATCAGATGAGGAAAATAGCTCAGCACAAACGCACGAATAAGCGTTTTTATTATGGTGACGAAATTGCCTGGTTAAGTGATATGCCCTCTATTTCTCCAACTGATATTTATAAGTTTCTGATGAAAAGAGGTGTACCTCTAACGACTTTGGCTCGTACTTTTGAGGAATTTGCAAACGGAGAGCCTTTGGCAGAGAAATATGGCTCAAGGCCTGACTCACTGCGGTTCGTGACTGTAAAGGAGTATTCAATGCTTCCAAAGCCGGTGCCTGCCATACGCAGATATCTAAAGGCGCTATCCCAGATTGGGATACTTTCCGCTTCAAACGATACCTTTTTCATCCCCTTTCAATCACGGCCTGAGACTGAGCAAAGCGTCCCTAACTATGAGGATCTGGCGTGGGAAGGTCTTGCAGAGTATGGATAATGAAGGCCAGCGAAGACCTAGCTTACAGACAACTTTCAACAGTGTGTGTCATTACGGCCATAATCTGGAGCCAGGCCGACAATTTGTCGGGTAATTCTGCGGAACCTGTTCTAAGGGCCATCAACAGGTGGCATCTTTGCCGACAAAGCGGGCGTCAAAAGAGATTGGTACGGACTCGCCATGGATCAGAAACGTTGATTTGACGGTCAGTGGCATCGCCAACATCAATAGTTCAGTATGAAACCAGCCCATAGGGTGCCCGAATCCAAACGTAGGATTCAAATCAGTAAGGGCGCCCAGTTTAAAGTGGGTAGTTTTTAGTCGGCTTTTCACGCATTTTCTTTTCTTGACGGTTAGGGAAGTTCAGTATCGTATGATAAAAACCATCACCTCCTGGATACGCTGGCTTGCCAATTACCTCAATAACATCATTTCTTGGCTGGAAACTAAAGACGGCTCCGCCGTTGTGCAATCTAAGTTCGTAGATCTCGCACCAACCGATGATGCCGACAAGGCTGGCGTATATTCTGAAGCGATCCTGTTTGCGACGAATAACCCGAAGGTCTCCAATATTGCCTTAACTGGTCCTTATGGGTCAGGGAAAAGCAGTATCATCCAATCCTTCTTGAAGAAGTATCGGCGACCTGCGCTTCATATTTCTCTAGCTGCGTTTACTCCCGAAGTCGATTCGGAAGGCGAGAAGGTAAGCCGTCAAGAAATTGAGAGAAGCATTCTGCAGCAGATGCTTTATGGTGCTGACGCTAACAAGCTTCCGCTATCACGTTTCAAAAGAATTCAGTCGCCTGGTTATTGGTCGATTTTTAAGTCTCTTTTCCTGCTGCTTGGAACTCTCGCGCTTTGGTACGTTTTCCACCAGCGCGAAGACATCATCACCGGCAACTTTTTCGAACCGTTTGCATTCAGCAATTGGCGCAACCTAGGGAGCCTCGCGGTCGCGGCAATTTTTCTGTGGATGGCCTTCCATCACTTTTATATTGCGAGCTTCGGACTTTCACTCAAGGGAATCTCGTTGAAGGACGTTGAGATAAAGGCCACACATGATGACCAAGCGTCCATATTGAACCGTCACCTAGACGAAATAGTCTATTTCTTCCAATCAACCGATTATGATCTTGTAGTCATTGAGGATATAGATCGGTTTGAAAATGCTGACGTTTTCGTCACACTGCGCGAAATTAATAGTCTCGTGAATGAGAATGCAGGTGTGAAACGCACCATTAGATTTCTGTACGCCCTGCGCGACGACATGTTTGTCAACACCGATCGAACCAAGTTCTTCGAATTCATCATTCCCGTCATACCGATCATCAACACATCAAATTCGATCGACATGGTTTTGGAGCAGGGAAGGAGACTAGATCTCGACGAACGCCTTGATCGGCAGTTTTTGAGAGAGGTCTCGCGATACCTGAACGACTTGAGGCTGATTCAGAATATCTTTAATGAGTACGCTATTTATGTGGCTAATTTGGAAACTGATGGAGAGGATCTGCTCGACGCTAACAAGCTCCTGGCGGTACTGATCTACAAAAACGTCTATCCACGGGATTTTGAGTATCTGCACCGGGGTGCGGGGAATCTCGCTGAAATTTTGAACCGCCAAGGTGAGCTCATTAGGCATGTTGAGGCCACTTATAGGACCGAGATTGCGGAGCTTGAAAGGAGGCTTGAAGTCGCTGAGCGGCAGACACCTTCGGACTTGAGAGAATTACGCCGAATCTACGCTATGGCTTTGATTGAGAAGCTTCCAGCGCATGTTATCAGCGTCAGTCTCGATGGCCGAGCATTGGTAACCCTTCAACAGCTGGTTGCGCACGATGCATTTCATCAGTTTATAGAGGCGCCACAAATAGTCTGCCAACATATTAATAATCACAGACAACAGGTCCGTATTCCCGACTTGCAAAACGAGGTGGACTCACAGAAATCCTATCAGCAGCGCAAGGAGGAGATCGAAAGTAAAGCCGCTGAAAATAAGAACAAGAGCTTGCGCCAAATACACGACCTAAGATCAAAGATTGCGGCGCTTCGTATGACCAGGCTGAGCGATTTATTGCGTTCGCACGCCGATCGAGTTCAGGACCTTTTTGAGAAATTCGGAGAAAACGGAGAGCTTGCCCGTTTTCTGATTCTAGAAGGCTATCTCGACGATACCTACTATCACTATACTTCACTTTTTCACTCGGGCCGTTTGTCGCCCAATGACAATAAGTTTCTGATCGAGATACGGGCATTCATTACGCCTGAGCCAGGTTTTCCAATCGACAACCCAACAGAGGTCATTGCAGCGATGCGAGGTGAAGACTTTCGGCAAAGCTATGTCTTGAACGTTAAGCTTGTCGACAGTCTCCTGAGTAACCGGAGCCATTATCTCGACCAGACGCGGCTGCTTTTTGAGCTTCTCTCGTCAGAATTTGAGACCTGCGAGGACTTTTTCGATGCCTATTACAACACCGGCCGCGATGTTGTAGGACTTCTCTCGGGTCTAGTCAAAACTTGGAAAGGTATAGTCCCAGCGGTCGTTGCCAGCCCTAACAATATCTCCCATGTTACCCAGCTGATCTCGAACCTACCGGGAAATTCACTTAAATCGCTCGCAAAAGATTTTGATGAGTTTCCGGAGTTTGTTTCAGCTAACCTTCCAGAGATTTTGGTTAATTCACCTGAACTAGAACCGGAGCGCCTCACATGGCTTGGCTTTGAGGTCAAAGACCTAGCGGCAATCAAAGAACATTCTGAGATTGTAGGCGTCATGTTCGAGGAGGGGCTTTACGAGCTCACGATTCCGAATCTGGAGTATATTTACCAAGCGATTTTGGGAGAGAACGATCTTGAGCCATTCCATGAGAGGAACTTTACGACTATTCGTTCAACCAATAATGCACCCCTGATTAATCGGATCGAACGCGATTTAAATCGATACCTTCATGATGTTCTCCTGAGGCTTCAGGAAAACTCAATGGAGGATGCCCACGCAATCTTAGACGTGATCCGCAGTGATGATGTTGATCACGATGATCTTCAAGAGTTTCTTGAACGGCAGACGACCCTGCTGCCAAATCTGGAAGGTGTGCCCGAGCAATTACACGCAATGTTGTTCGAGCTAAATGCGATCGAGCCAACTTGGGCGAACTGTCTTGATTTTATGAAAGGTGAAGGGTTCCATGAAGATAGCTTGGTTGACTATCTCAACCAGGATGTTGTCCGCGCCACTATCCTGCAGTACCCCATGCCAAGTGATCCAGATTCACTGAAGCTGCGACAACTCATAGTCCGTGCTGGCTCGCTATCTGATGCCGCTTACAAAGAATATGCTCACGCCCTACCAAATTCGTTCGAACAGCCACCCGAAGGGCTCGAACCAACCAAGCTTCGAATCTTGATAGATGAAGGAGGAGTCACCTTTACTAAGGCAAGTCTTGACGCATTCGCTGACAACAGGGACCTGCAGGTACTGTTTGTTGCAGCCAACATCGACATGTATTTGGCGGATCCAGGTAGCTTCGCGCTCGACGATGGCTTCCGGGAGGAGCTTCTACGATCTAAAATTGACAATGAAGCCAAGCTAGGGATAGTCGACTTGATGAAGCTAGAGGGTCTCCTAGACCTTCCCGAGCGTTCAGCACTTATCGGCTCGATCCTGAGCAAAACAAAGGTCAACACATCCAACGTAAATGGTAATGTTGCGCGATCCCTGATCACGCACTCCGCGCCGATAGCGACGCAGATTTTACTCTTCAACAAATATCATCCTCTCATGACGGCCGACGAAGTGCATCATGTCTTGGCCAATCTTCCGAAGCCATTTTCTGAAATAAAAACTGGGCGCAATAAGCCGAAACTGAATAACACTCCCGAGAATCAAGAGTTGGTCAGATGGCTTGTTTCAAGAAAGATTATTTCTTCATGGAGTCAGGGTAGTGTCTTCACTGACGATATAAGAGTGAATCTTTTCTACAAGCGCTGATAAACGTCTTTAAAAATAACCGCGCGATCTAGATGCGACAAAAGGCCTGCTTTCCAATGAGGATGCTCGGTTTAAAGATTTTGCACCTCCTTGCACCAAGGGGGCAAGTGCGGGTAAGACGCCGCCGTTTTTTCGTATCACTACCCAACCGCCGATGACAATGGCTGCTCCCAAAGAGATCGGGAACACTGCTTTGATTACGGTTTTTGGGTGTCGCTGTTTTTAGTTGAGGTGACTTAAAAAGTTAAGTTTTGAACCCTATAATTGGTTTGAAACGGCAAGATTTAACTAAAGTTCCAACTTTCAAGAGTTTTGAGCGGCAATGGTTATGCATAAAATAGCCTAGAACCCTTTAGTGCAGCGTGTTTGTACCCACCCACCCATCAAAGTTAACGAAAAACTTATGGCATAGATAT
>TARA_R110002074_G_scaffold23443_3_pt1 | contig 21780 bp, 31 predicted proteins | sample TARA_R110002074 | Tara Oceans TARA_R110002074 (sample SAMEA4397215) | marine metagenome | biome: Polar Biome; feature: [MIX] marine epipelagic wind mixed layer (ENVO:01000061); material: water (ENVO:00002006), including particulate matter (ENVO:01000060) such as... | depth 10-100 m | reverse complement strand
GCAACGTGGGGTATGTGATCTACGTTCCATACATCAGAAAACAACGCGCAGCCCGTATCTAGCTCAGACCACATTTGTTCGAGAGTTTTATTTGGCGGGGCTTTGTGCAGCCATCTGACGCCACTGTTGGTTAGCCGAGTGCATGGCGGGTGCATTACGCACATCAAGTCCCAATCATCCTTCATTACGTCACGTATGTCTCCAATGATATGGCGGTTGCTGGGGGTGTCGGCGGGGAGTACGTCACAACTCCAAGCGTCATGGCCTAAGTCTGCAAATGCTTTGCGAACAACACCAGACGTTTCGCATCCAATAAGAACTTTCATGTTGCTTATTCCTTTTGTTATTAAAATTTTGGATAAAAAAAACCAGCTAAAGAAAACTGAAACAGTTCTTTAGCTGGTTAGGTTGGAGCAATAGGACAATGCCCACAGGAGAAAACAGTGGAAAGGAACAAAACCACTATATATAGTGTTCGCTTTAAATAGTGGTTCGTAAAGAGTCTAAATATAGTAGACCCATATTTTACTTTTATTTTCAGGTTTTTTGTCTCTAAACCTTTTTACAACGTTATTTTTAGCCATCATTGTTAACCAAGGGGATGCAATTGTTTGGCAAATATCAAGATTTATACCTACTTCTTTTGAACTAAATGAAGTGTTTGAGTTCATTAGAAATATTATTATCTTTCTGCAAATATCGTTTCTTGCTAAAAAAAAGTTTATATCTCGTTTTACAACGGGGATTTTTTGAGGAAGATTTGGTCTTAGATTTAAAGACGCACATTCTTTTTCAAAATGAAGCATAAGAACGCCCATTGCAGATTGGTAATCTAAATTACCAGAAGACATTTCGTTCATAACTACGTTTGTATATGCAGCTGTCTTGGGCGCCATTGCTTTAATTTTAGTAAAATCAGGAACCATTTTTTAAAACCTCGATAGAGGTAAATATTGTTTTTAAAAGTTCGTTGCTTTCGGTTTGATCTAATTTTTTATGGGCGCAGTAAACGCCAAGTATTTTAGGAATCATTTGATTTAAATGGGATTCAGCAAGTAGAAAACTTGGGCGAATTGGTTTTACTTTTGTAATAATATTCATGTTGGTTGTCTCCAATAAACTACCCAGATTATAGCAAATCCTATTGCCATAACGACTGCGATTGCGGGTGATGCCATCAAGCAAGCACCAATGATAAAGCCGATTGAAAAACTCCTAATCGGAACGTCTTTTATTTTGTGAAGCATACTTCCTCCCTGTCGCTAAAACGACGACGTTAGTTTTTTCGTTTAATGCAAGTTGTAATAAAAGCCTGTTGCATCGGCTTTGTGCAGCACACCGTTTTGGCGTGCTGCAAATTCGACAAACTGATTTAAAACGGAATGTCATCTTCAAGCTGTTTTGCAGCTGCGTTAGAAACTTGTGGCTGCTGTTCTGGTGTAGAACCACCTTGAGCTGATTGCTTGTAATCAACTTTGATCTGCATATGTTTGCGACCATCTTTGTCGCCAAGCCAAACAGCGCAACGCATGTCTGGGTTGGAATCAATTGGGCCGCTAAAATCAGGCCGTGCATCATTTCCCTCTTTGTCGTTGGGAAAGAAAACAGCTTGTTTTTGATAGAGAACGTAAACTGGATCTCCGTCTGCTTTTAGCTTTTCGCGTATTAAAACGCATTTGGATTCACGACCCTCGATGTTCAAGCGGCCTTGGCCTTTGAATTCTTGATCGGAATGAGGTTGAAAGATAATACCGGAATTTGTGTTGTCATAATCAGCCATTTAATTTCTCCTAAAATGGGGCAGATGTTACGCCGTTTGAAGCGGCTTTCGTGGGTGGTTGAGTGGTAATTTTAGCTGAAGACTTTGAGCCGCCTTGAGCCAAGCCTGACGCTGCATTGCCATCGTCGTCTTCGGCAGCCAGGCCCATAATGGACTGGATAGAATAACGACGAGCGTAGGTAATGGCAGATCCAAGATCTTGCATGTTGCCTTTGGTAAGTAGCAACGGAACTTCAGACAGTATTTCGTGGCCTGACGTATGAGTTAAAGAAGTGCGCAAGAATGGCCCGAACTCGTTGCGAGATACGGACTGAACAAGCGCGTAATTGTGTGCGTGAAGTGCTTTTAAGGCAGCATCAAGCGTTGCAGTAAGATCCGCATATGTGTTGCGGAAATGAGGGTTGGTTGAGTTTTTAACAAGTGGATCACACGCTTTTTGCGCAGCGATTAAGTCTTTGTAAGCATCGGACATTTAAGCCTCCTCTGAAACGCGAATTATGATTGAGCCAGCTTTGTTGCGTTTTAGAACAATGCTGTCGGAATAAAGCTCGGACTCGTTGGGCTTCATCATGCCCTTGAGTTCTTTTTTGATCTCGTCGTGACGGACGGATTGCTTTTTGGTAGAGATAAACTCAGGCACTAAAGCCATTGCGTAATTGTCACGCATAATGCTGCGGCGTTTGAACCCGTCGATAAGAACATTATCGCTTTGGGTCTGAATTTTGTGAGCAATTTCTTGCTCTTTTCTGTCAGAAAAAACAGGTGGAGGGCCAATGTCGTCGAGAATGTATTTCCAGAATTTCTCACATTTAACGAGGTAGCTGGAAAGCCAATCATCATCGCGCTCAACCCAAACACGCGCAGGCGTTTGATTGCCGATAATTGCTGAAAACAACAAGTTATCTGCATTTTCACAGTACATTAAGTGCTGTATCTGAGGCATGTAGAATTGAGCAGTTTGAATAACTGTTTTGAAACGACCAGTATGCTTGACCTCAACGGGTGTGGTTGTGCCTGATGGCTCAGAAATTAGAGCATCTAAATGACAGCCTAAAGGCGCATCTGCGGTGGTGGTGCGCAACCGTGTAAGCTGCTGATCTTTCGGCTGCGGAACCCGCGCGTAAATATCAAAGTCACGTTGAAGGGATTTTATAGTCCAATCTATGTGAAATTCTTCGGTGTGCAGCCCAAGCTGAACAGGGAAGTTGTCGGAAAAATCAAGCGGCTCAGAGCGGCCTGTTTTCTTAGCCCAAACATCGAACCAATTTCCGTACATGATTTCTTTGGCATCAGAAGAGCCAATATAAGTGCTACGATCCATTTTTTAATCTCCTTTTTTGTAGTAGTTTTATAGACCCGTGAAAATAGTTCAGTGGGCCAGCGTGTTCGCCAAGTTGTTTGGAAAGTTCGGCCATCGAGGGCCAAAACTCTTGCGTGTGCATGAGCGAATTAATGACAGAGACACAAACATCGGTCGGATAGCCGCGTAGAACGTCTACAAAGGTCGCTATCGTAACATCGCGGTCTGAATCTGAGATTTTTGCGTGTTTTGAAACGCACCAAAGCTGAAAGAGATTTGTGCGAACCAAACGCTCGTCAAAATCAATAGACATTGCTACATTCAAAGCATCGAATACTTTTTTATCTGTAGTTGAATTTGGTATATAGTGGATGGCATGATCGAATTGTCCAAGCCAAAGGCAATTGTTCTGAGTCTCGAACAATCTCATTTCAGTGTAATCAAGCTGATTGGCTGGTATCGTTTTGAGGGAAGAAAGAGCTGATCGCACTACTCTGCTCATTCTGTCGTGAACCCCCAATCTTAACTGTTCCTTCTTTTCGTGTGGTGAGGATAGAACTGATGTTTCGGATGAACGAATGATTAAGTCGCTGGGGCGCGAGGAAAATTCCTTGGTTGTTGCAGAATTTGATAAAGTCACTGACTGCTTCCTTTGTGTCAAAATGGTGCTTTGGAAAACTTTCAGTGATCGCTTCGATAGCAAAATCGTCAGGCCACCAATCGGTAGGAACCAATTGGGTTTCTGAAAGTTCGGGAAAATTAAACGAATATCCGTTAGGATCTTTTTTTATGGCGTTTTTTTTGAGTAGTATTTTAACCACTCGACGCGTTTGATCACTGGAAAGACCAGTGTAATAAGAAAGCCGCTCGAATGAAGGATTGCACTGGCCTGTTTCAGAGTTCTGAAAACTTGCAAGCTGCATAAGAACCAATTTTTCGTTTGGCAAAAACCCGTGGGTTTCCGCGACAAGTTTGAAAGACTTAAAGCTCAAGAAACATTGCCTCCGTTATTTTGATTATTTTTATTGTTTGTTTGTTTTTGTTTGTTTTGAGTTTGCGCCAACCGTGGACTTCGATTTCAAAACCAGACCGCAGCGCAAGAAGCGCCAATGGTTCGTTTAAGATTTTTTTAATGCGGGAAGACCATCCAGTTGATGTAACTTGGACAAGGAGAGGTGAATTGTTTGGTTTCATGCACAGAAGGTCTGCAAATCCAAACAAGTCTTGTCGTATTTTAATATGTGGGTTCCATCTTTCGACGATTGCGCAATGGTAATCGTCTGCTCTCAAGGTTTTGAGCGACCTTTGCGTGGGGGTCATTTTGAAACAGTTAGCTTATTTAATTTTGATTGGATTACAGAATTGGCATAAGAAAGATTTTCAGTTCGAAGCTGCCAAGTTAAGATTTGAGATTTCAAACAAACAATCTCGTCTTTTAAATCTTCCATTTTTTTATATGACGGTGGATTTATAAATTCGGATTCTGTAAAATCAGGAAGTGTTATTTTGGCTTTGCTGGGCTTAATGGCGTTTGCGATTGAAAACGGTTTTTTATTGGTGTCCACAGGCCCCCCAGTTTACAATGAAATTGTAAGTATTTGTTTTGATTTGTCCTGTTTGTAGGATAGTTTACAATTTAATTGTTTGTAAACAACTATCTTCTTCGGTCTCCAAAACCGAGGGTCAAGAGTTCGAGTCTCTTAGCCCCTGCCAGAGACAAAGGATTGTTTGTAAACGATAATAAGCGGAAAATTTAATTTTAAAAAAGTGGCAATTTTTTGCCAGTTTACAGTTGGTTTACAGTTGGTTTAAAACCAGACGTAAATTTAAACTTAGACTTGATTTTAAGATTTATCAGAATCAGTCATAAAACGGCAACGAAGCATAATGAACAAGTCAACTGGCCCAGCGAAGCGACCAGTTTACTTGAGAGGTATGCAAAGTTAGTGAGATTTTAATCTTATTAACACATCAGAATTATCTTCTGGATGCATTGAGCAATATCTTTCAATCATATCTGCTGCATTTTTAACAGACCAGCCCATGAAAACTGCAAGTTCTCGAACAGACAGGTTTGCTTTAAACAATTTTGTAGCAGCGGTTCCTCTGCAATCTTGTAATCTTAATTCTTCCCTGATCCCTGCTACACGTCGATATTTAGTTATCAATGGGCCTAGTGAATCAGAATCTGCAAAAGGAAGACCTCTTTTGCTTACTAAAACTTGAAATTGGTCTTTAGGCATTGAATTTATAACTTTAGAAAGTTCATCTGTCACAGGAATAGAAACAACGCGTCCTCTTTTTGATGTACGCATAACAATGCGTTGACCAGATGTCGCGCTTTGAAAATTGCTTCTGTTTAGTAAAGCCAAATCTCCTGGCCTGAGTCCTGTTTCAACAGCAACGGTTAATATGTTTGAAACATATGTCGGAGCTACATTGTGAAACTGAAGTATTTCAGCTTCAGACCAATAAATTTCAGAACGATTTGAGCTATATAATTTCTTCATATTTAAAAGATTATTACATTTTAAAAGATTTCGATCAGCAGCCCAAGATAAGATTGTTCCTAAATGAGTGATAATCATATCTGCTCCACGAAGCGAAGTTTTAGCTTTTTCATCTCTCCATGCGTAAGCAATTTGTCTGATGCGGGGATCCTCAAATGCTTTTATAGGTGCTTCTCCAAATCTATGGTCAATGCCTTGTGTCGGGTGAGAAATAGATCTTTTCATATCCTCTTGGCTTCGACTCGCCAGTTTGGAAAATTCTGGGCTTTTTAAGAAAGCAATTAATATTTGACGGAAATAGCCCTGCGCGGGAACCAAGTCTTTTAATATATTATTGTAACACGCCCAATATTCTGGGCCGTTTTCTGAGAACCCATCATCAGATCTATAAAATTGGGGGCCTCCCCTCCAAGCGTAATGATAGTATATTACTTTACCGCCACTAAGTTTTTTCTTCACTTTGTGGATGTGCTTGACGTTCATCCTCGGCATCGAACCATTCCTCTACTTCGTCTAATGTTTTTTCTGTATCTATTAGAGCCTCAAGCGGTCTAAATGAAACAGTTTTGTTCCCAGATTTTATTGTAATTTCGTAAGTGTTAATTTTTCCTAAGTCTTCTAACACTTTTAACAATGTTTTTAATTCAGTATTCATTTTATACTTTCCTCAAATCATATTCAAAGAAAGCTGTATTTGTTAGTTTCGCAAATCCTCCTTTTGTTCGAGAGAGGGCGCGTAAAGAATCTGGAGTGCCAATAGAAAGAGCAAGATCGGAACTTGGTCCTCTTGCTGGATTTGGCCAAATTTCTTTTGTTAAAATAGTGGTTGGTCGTGTTGACCCGAATTTACTGCGGATCTTAACAAACGAAGATATTTTCGGTGGCCCAGATTTTGGGTTTCCCCAGCAAGACGCTTTCTTGTCAGTTCCGGAAAGGTTTCTTGCTGCCTTGTCGGCATTAATATATGTAGTCATTTTAATCATATTCCCTGTTTGGCTTTTGGCTTTTAATGCCATTTTTTTGTAAACCATCTGCCTCTTATGACGAGATCGTATACAAATGGTTTACATTTTGGCAATGATTAATTTACAAAATAACATTTATTTATTCGGTTTCTTCGTCGGATTCGGCTTCTATTTTTCCGCTACCAGAACAAGAATCGCACATAAAGTAACGAGATTCCAAGAACTTATCTGTTCCATAGCCAAGAATAACATCGCCCATGTAATAGCCGTCATTACAATCGTCACAATTAACCAATATTGGCATTGGGTTTCCTCCAAACAATAATAGAGCGCCCAAAAAGACCGTCGGTTCGGACTCCGCTGTCTGTAAGTTCACCGTCTCGAACCAGTTCACTTACGCGTGGTTGAACCGAGCGGTAAGGACGTTCCAAGGTTTCTGAAATTGTTTCAGTATCAAGATGAGAATATTGATTAAACAAATACATAATTTGGCTTCTCAATACCTCAGGCTTTACGAGGTTTGCAGCATCAAGTGAGGTGTCACGGCGTTGGTAACCAACGGCTTGTTTGGTGTAAGGCATATTTTTGCTTCCTCTGGTTTGATAGGAATTTGAAGGTTGTTGAGAAAATCGACAGATTTTTGGGCGGCTGCGGTAGATCGAAATAGCTCATAAGGGCTATCAGAAAGATTTTTGATCCAGCCTTTGATGTAAGCAACGTGATCTGGACGGACTTCAGCAGATAAGCCGTGTTGTCGGCATAAAAGAGCAGCGCCTATTTCTGCTGTAAGTTCTTCTTTTGAACGCACAGAAGTATCGGTGAAATAATCAGCAAGAGTTTGCCTATCCAAACGATTTTTAGATCCACTCCAATGGATCAATTCGTGAAGTAATGTTGAGTAATAATTTATCGTCGCATGGTCTTGTTCACCAAGAAACCTAGCTTTTGAAGGCATGCGGATGCTATCATCAGAGGAGCGGTAACAAGCGCCTCCGTGATCGTCATGATGGATATTAGCGCCAGTTTTGGAGATCCAATTTTCGATTTTTTTATCTTGATCGGAGCCTGACCCTTTGTTTTCAACAAGCGGGAAGAGAAGATTTTGGTCAAGCCCTTCAACTTCAGTAACGTTAAAAGAATTGTAAATCTTAGCAAAAGCGTATCCCTCTTTTTCGTCGGTGTTTCTTTTGTTTTTTGAGAAGAAGAAGATTGGTGTGGATTTTGTCCCTTTTGGGATAGTTCCACCGAGTACCTTGGCCTGATTATAAGTGATAAATCGCGGGTCATTTGATTCCAATCTCCACATAGTTAAAGTTGTGGCCCAAATATTGGCGCCATTATAATTAAAGCCAGTTGTGGCATTTTGAGGGTGACCTGTTTCAGACCATTGCTTAATCCACTCGGTGGTATTTGATTTCATCAATTCAATGATTTCTCTGGCAATGGATGTTTTTACCTTATCTACATAAGCGTTACCCATCTTATTGATCTGGCTTGACGGTAAAGCGCATGGTGTTGAAAACATTCTCAATGGCATCTGCCATTTTTCGGTCAATGTCGCTTTCGTGGAAAAATTCATGAGACAATTCATCTCTGGCGTGATTTACAAAATCGTCTTTTGACTCTTCAAATAAGCGATCAAAAGCCTTGGAAATTTTACGATCAACAGCTTCAGCGATCATATCGTCTAATTTAATGGGCTGAATATTCATGGTGGCTCTCCTGACCAGATGTCGCGCCTGTCCCCCTTTCCGACGACCCCCGCGAAGGGGGGGGAGGAGGGAAGAACGCTAGGTTTGATTGTTATTGTTCGGTTATTTTGTAAGCTACACAACCACCGACAATGCGAAGGCTCGATGCCTTTGTTTTGTCGAAGTGTGATTTTCAGCAAAAAAAAACGGCCCCCCCCTATGTGGGAGAGGCCGATATTTGCTATACAGCAATGTCAAATTTATCGTCTTTGTCTTCCGATATACGAACTTCGTCGATTTCGGTTGTGTTTATGCCATCCGTTTGAAGGTTGACGTTTTTATCAACGAATTTGATGCCCAATGCAGCAGCCTCTTTATCGAGGGCGGTCAACATTGCTTCGTCCTGAGTGGCCTCAGTAGGGGCAGGGGTCGCTTCGTATCTGCGATATGTGCGACCTGTCTCCTTTTTGAAGTGATTGGTCATTGCATCGTAAAACTCTTGCGCGTGCAATTGAGCGTTTACTGTGGTTTTGACGTATTGCAACTTGCGTTGAGCATCGTCGTGACCTCTTGAAGAACTAGCGGAAGCTCTAGCAGCAAGGTATTCTTGCCGCTTTTTATCCAGCTGTGTCTCAACGTTATTGAGGTGTTTATTGCAGGCAGATGTAAGTTGATACATCAGGTCGTTGGCCTGCCATTTAAGCTCGTTTCCTGGAACCATTTCACGGCGTTCACCGTCCCAAACCAATCCTGGCATGTCGTAGTAATCCGAGATTTCTTGAAAGATTTCTGGAAGGCTTACAAACCTTTCCAGTTCTTCTGCCATTTGGTTGGCGTGGTTGTTCTTTTTGACCTTAGCTTGTTGCTTAGTGTCAGTTGATTTGATGTTTTCTTTTTTGATTGCAGTTTTCATGATTTTATTCCTTTTTTCATGATTTTTCTATTAATATCCCGCGTCACCTTCGTAAGAGGAAGCAGGGTCAACCCCTTCTTGGGGGTTGATGCTGGTTGCTCGTCGAAGTAGCGATTTTGATTATTTTGATTTATGGTTCATTTACCGCTAAATCTTCGTAATATTTATCAGCAGCGATTGCATGTGTGTCGCTTGCTGAGAGAACGATTTGAACGTCTGGATCTTCTTCATCCATCCACCAGTAATCGAGCCTTTCAATAAGGCCCTCAGTGGTGTCGATTTGTTCCGAATAGGCTTTTGAATGATTGGCCATATTACACAGCCCCTCCATAACATAAATTATCCAATAAATCTGAGTAGGCTTTCGAAAAAACCTCTGTTTGATTGGAAATTAAAGTTACATCTTTAGTCGTAACAAAAGAACGGTAACCGTTTGTACCAATAAGAGTTAGGTATTCAGATTCAGATATTTTACTAATACCGGAATGTGGATTTCTTATGAAATAATTCATTTCATTTAGCCTTTCTTTGTAACAATACTTTTAATATTAAGGGCATTGGATTTTTTTGAATTCTGGCCCAAACCATTACGTGCGTGTCTTGTTGCATTTTGAATCTCTTTCAATTTAAGACGGACAAACGAAGCACCCACATGGTTGCCCCGCGCCGCGTCCCTCGACACGTCTGGGTCGGAAAGTTAGTCAAGGATCGAGCAATCTTTCTCGACCAGCTTGCTGGCAAGTAATTGCAATCAGCGGAGTCGTTACTCAGCGGCAACTTGTTTGATGCAGAGTAACAACGTGGGGGAGTCGTAAGCGGTGCCGAGCTGTTCAAGTCACGGGTGACTCTAAATTGAGCAATTGCGCAGTCCTTTACTCACTTTTCGAAACAGGCTTTTCTGTGCAAAAGGCGAGCGGGCTAATCCATGTGTGTGTGTAGTACACAATGGCCCCGCTTGAGGCGCATACCCGATGAGACACCGAGCTATCCAAGCAAGATGCGGGCATCGGGTGTGTGGGAAAACAAGGGCCAGCGGTCCTTGGTTTTCTTTACCTCAAGAATAAGGGGTCTTGTTCCACCTATACCCCGATGGAGACTGACGTAGGAATGTCTGCGTCCAGCAGGCTATCAAATGCAATGAATGGTTCAATGTAGGCATGTCTGCGATAGCCGAGCTTGCGAGGGGATGATCGAAGCCCGCAGGGTCAAGACTCGATGGAGTCTGCGAGATCGTGGCTTGGTTTACGAGAGCGCGTAATCGTCATGAAGAACACTATATATTGGTAAACCACGGCGGATTTATGCTTACTAATCAATATGTGGTACAATTGCCATATTGACACACTTGGCTTTAAGGGGTCTTTATTCTACTACAAGGGGTAAGGGGCGTGGTAGCGCCACATTAAAGAGAATAATAAGTTTCTAACGAAGAAGCGACGATGCACACCGACGCGGCAACCAGTAAACCTCTACACTTTTGGAATAATCTCGACACTATGAACGTTATGAATCTGCCAGATATAGAAGTAATGACGCTGAATGATGGGACTGAACTAGACAGTCGGCAATCACTCGCAGTGTTTCTGTACGCAACAACAGATCTCGAAGTAACAGAGATCGCAGAACAAGCCAATTATTCATCAAGATCAGCATGTTCACACTTCCTTCGGTCAAGCAAAGGTAAGATGGGGGTACAACACGCGATCAGGCAACACCTTATCGAGGGAGCCAGAGTAGGCATCCAAACGATGGTTAAGCTAGCCAAGACAGCAAAGAGTGAGAACGTTCGTCAGTTAGCCGCTGCTGACCTGTTAGACAGAGCGGGATACAAGGCACAGGAGACAGTAGCCAGTGACATGGCGCTGAGTGGACGTGAGTTAAATATCAACATCAACCTTGGAGATGCTGGGGTTACAATCGATGGAGAAGATTTCCAGCGAAACCTGCAAACAATAGAGGAGGTGCAGGGGGGGTAGGGGGAAAAAGAGCAAACTCTACCCTAGTGACCCGTCTAGCACGTACAAAATGAAGCCCAATAAAGTCGAAGTATCCCCCAAGTCTCCACCGCGCAGTTATCTTTGTTATTTCTGCCAGAAGCCCGCCCCATACGGGATAGGTTACGGCGGATTAAGGGAGCTTATACCAAATAATAGAAACGGGCGTCTATGGGTCTGTTCTGACCACGTTAAGGAAGCTGAATTAAGGCGAGATAAAGCCCGCCTAGAAGACAATCCATTGTTGAGGAGATCCGCATGACGGTTAGGGAAGTTGCATTAGACGAGGCCAAGGCTTTGATTACGGGAGAACGGCAAGATACCTACGGCTCTGCGCAGCGTTCCTTTGAAACCATTGGGGCTTTGTGGTCGATGTACCTTCGTAACCGAGAGCTATCGCTATCGAAGGAAGGCGCTGACCTTTCTTCCTATGATGTGTCTTACATGATGTCTCTGTTCAAGGTCGCGCGGCTTATGAACGGATACCATGAGGATTCTAACCGCGACATGATTGGGTACGCGGCGCTTGCAGCGGAAATGGCCGAAATAAAATGACTTGGTTTAAAGTAACCACTTCTACGCCCCCTAGGCCCTACGAAAAGAAGCCTGTTGTCAGGCTTTCTGCGCGGGGGGATCGCTCTTTGGCTTTTAGGGTAAGTGAAGACCAAGAGGCAGAGGTTCAAAAGGGAAAAAGAACGTCTGCCCAAGTTGAGAAAATGCCGCGAGGCTGCTTGTTTAAACTTAAAGGCGGATACTTTGATCTGGATGGATTTTGGTGCGCAAAACTAGCAGATCGCCAAGTAAGTGTTCACCGCAACGCCCCAAGAGGGATAACCGCACTTCTCAGTGATTTGCAAAAGAAAGAAATCAATCGCGTAAGACTTAACGCAAAACGCAATGGTCTAAGATAACCACAAGAAAAGGCACTGCCATGTCTACTATAGAATTAACTTTACAACAGAGAATAAAAGTTGCCACAGCCATAAAAGCAGGGATGCAATTTACGCCAGAAGAAATAATGGCTTTAAATGCTGCCCTTACAGAGTTGCGGCGTAGGACAATCCAAGACCCTGACGATACAGTTTATCTTTATGAGCAAAAGGTATTGAAAGAAAAAAACAAAAAGCAAAGAATAGCAATCGCAACGCTTTTCGCTGCTTTCTCTGCAATCAATGGAGTTATTATTTGGTTGATGTAAATTACACGCCAGATGGCGAGGTTATTAAAACCTTCATGTCAGATCCTAGTTTTGTGCGCGGCCTTCAAGGGCCAATCGGATCAGGTAAATCAGTGGCTTGTGTAATTGAATGTTTGCGCATGATGTTAAGCCAGGAAAGATCAATAGATCTAAAAACAGGAGCGCGCACAGGCCCGCGCAAATTCCGTTTGGGTGTTATTAGAAACACAACTCCACAGCTTGAAACCACAACAATGAAGACTTGGCTGGATTGGCTTCCAGAAAGTGATTTTGGTCGCGTTAGGTGGAGAGCGCCGTTTCGGCAAGACATCAGAATACCCGAAATAGACCTAGAGGCTGAAGTGTGGTTTCTGGCGCTCGACAGGGACGAAGACGTAAGAAAACTGCTTTCATTTGAATTTACATCAATATGGATAAACGAAGCCAGAGAATTAAGCCGCGAAATCGTGACCGCAGCCATTTCTCGCGTAAAGCGTTACCCTCGAATAATTGAAGGAGGGCCAACAAGATCTTGCGTAATAATGGACACAAACGCGCCACATGAAGAACATTGGTGGTCAATTATGTCAGGTCAATCAGAAGCACCTGATTGGATGACAGAAGAAGATAGGCTTACGCTGTTAAAGCCAGAGAATTGGACATTCCTTACTCAACCGCCAGCAGTAAGCGATTTGTATGGGCCAGATGGCGGATTAACAGGGTATGAGCTAAATCCAAGCCGTGAAAATGCAAAGTTTACTGACCAAACTTACTATACTGATCTCCTTCATGGGCAAACCCGTGATTGGATTAGGAACATGCTGCAAAATCAAATTGGACGAATTTTTGCTGGAAGACCTGTCTATCGTGGCTTCTCAGAAAAAGTCCATGTAGCACAAGAAGAATTTGGGCCAGTTGAAAACGAGGCAATTCACATCGGAGTGGACTTTGGCCTTACGCCCGCTGCATCCTTTGGGCAAGATATTCATGGTCAGGTTCGTGTGTTTGACGAACTGGTAACAAGAGACACAAATGCAAAACAATTTGCGGATCTTCTAAGCAATCACATTAAAGAGCATTATGCTAATTACCCAATTGTAATTACGGGAGATCCACGCGGCGAAGACAGAGCCACGACAGATAGCACAACGCCGTATCAAATCTTTAAAGCTGCTGGCCTCGATGTTCAGCCTGCTTGGTCTAACGATCCGATTATTCGAGTGGGCGCAGTGGAAACCCAGATAAACAGTTTGATAGAAGGCAAGCCAGCTTATTTTATCTCGCCAAATTGCACATATTTGCTAAATGCCAAGAAGGGCGGATATTGCTATCTTAAAGACCGAGAGGAGATCGACAAGAAATCTATCTACTCTCACGTTTCTGACGCAGAGCAATATATGTTTTTGCGCATGGGTTACGGCAAAAAACTAATTGGTCGAGGTCTTGCAGGCAAAACCCACACCCAAGCAAGTTACAAACACAACCTGTTTGAAAGAGGCAAAAAAACAGCCAAACAAATAAACAGACAATCGATTCTTTCACGAGGACGTTAGGTTGACTTAACACAAGATAAAGCGGATTTTTAAAACCAAGACACAACATCTTGGGGTATTGTCATGTGTGATCCAGCTTCTATAGCAACTTTTTTAAAAGTGGTTACCGCAGTTTCAGCAGTTTCGACGGCGGTAAGCGCAAATAAATCCGCTTCGGCACAGAAGCAAGCGATTAACGAAGCGAAAGGCGCCCGCGATAAAGAAGCAGTCGTTTCAAAAGCAAGAGCGAGTGACGCTCGTAAGAAGTCTGATGCAGAAACAATTCGCACGCGAAAAGACAAATACGCACAAAGGCGATTGGGCGGATCAGGCGAAGCAGTTACGGGAACGGCTGCTGGCAGTTTTGGCGCACGTTCGTTTTTTGGGTAATTTGACATGGATGCAATAGCAATTGTAAAGCGTAGAGATTCTGCGCGAGGTGAGCGAAATCGCTTGGAGCCTTTGTTTGACGATTGTTTGCGTTTAACAATGCCTGCGCGAAAACGTTTTAAACATACAAATATAGACAGAGCAGAAGACATCTTTGACGAAACTGGCGCAAATGCTGTTTCAGAATTTGTCTCTCGTATGCAGGCTGGCCTTATGCCGCCGTTTACAGAATTTGTAAAACTGGATGCGTCTTCACAAGTAGAAGACAGAGACAGAAAAGCTGTAAACAGAGATCTCGACGAAATTAACAAATTTCTGTTTGAAGAAATCTGGAACTCTAACTTTGCACAAGAAAGCGCAGAAAGCCTGCACGACATGGCTATCTCTACGGGCGTCTTGTTGTTTGAAGAAGGCACTGGAACCAAAGCGTTCCATCACCGCGCAATACCAATTACAGATGTGTTTATTGAACGTGGCGCTGACGATATGATTGGCGGCACATTCCGCTGTGCAAAAGTCGCTGCTTCCCACATTCAGTTTCGTTACCCAAAGGCAAATTTGGATGGCACAAAAACAGCTTATGATGCAATTCAAGAAGCTGATAAAGAGCTTGATGTAATCGAGTACACTTACCGCGACTTCTCTAAAAAAGAAGAAACTTACAAACATTGTATTGTTGTTGAAAACCACGCAGAAGTTATATTTGACCAAGAGCTAAAAGGCGAAGGCGCAAACCCGTTTATTACCTATCGCTGGTCAACGGCTGCGGGCGAGACTTGGGGCCGTGGCCCTTTGTTAAACGCAATGGGCGCGATTAGAACAACCAACCTTATGGTTGAAATGGTTCTTGAAAACGCGGCTATGTCTATTGTTGGTATGTACCAAACAGACAACGAAGGCACGATCAACGCTGACAACATTCAACTGTTGCCAGGAACAATTATGACAAAAGAAATCGGAACCCGTGGCCTTGAACCCGTTATGGGAAACACTGGTAATTTCAACATGCAAGACGTTGTGTTGGGCGATCAGCGGCTAAACATTAAAAAAGCTCTCTACAACGATATGTTAAGTGATCCGAATAAAACTCCAGCAACAGCAACAGAAGTTGCAGAACGTATGGCAGATCTTTCTCATAGAACTTCGGCTGGTTTTGCGCGGGTTTTTTACGAGTTTATTCAGCCCTACATTCGACGCGCACTTTATATCCTAGAGAAACGCGGAGACATTCAATTGCCGAGTAAAAACGGCAGAGCTATTTCTATTCGTGCAATTAGCCCGTTGGCTCAAGCACAAAGTGGTCGTGATATTCAAAAGCTAATGCAAGACTTTCAAGTAAGGTCAAGTATGTATGGCCCAATGGCTGCTACCTCTATGTATAATCTTGAAGAGCTTCACCCTTGGCTGCAAGACAGAATGGGTTTGGAAACAAAGCTGTTTAAAACTGCAAAAGAAGTAATTGACCAAATGAAACAAGCCCAAGAGCAAATGGCTCAGATGCAACAGCAACAGCAACAAGAGCAAGGTTAATGAACGATCATCTTGTTAAGCGTCGAATTGAAGAAATTAGAAATTCCAATGCTACATCTATTGACGGGTTTGTCAGAAGTGATGAAGCCGAAGAGAATATAAACCAGACTTTAAGGTCTGCTTTATCAGGAGAGCAAGGAGAAGCCGTTATGGATTACCTTCGCTCTATTTCAACTAACGTTGTAATGCACCCAAGCGGAAGCAATGAAGAATTGCGCTCGTTGGAAGGTATGCGGCGAATGGTCGGCATAATTGATGCGCGGCGTAAAAGTATAGCGAAAGGCTAAAGTAGTGCCAACTGTAGGAAAAAAGAAGTTCCCGTACACGAAAGAGGGAAAAGTTGCGGCAAAGAAAGCTGCTGTAAAGACAGGCAAGCCTGTCAAGAAAAAGAAGGGCTATTAGTTATGAGTGAAGAAGCTGCCACATCTGAACCTATCGAAGCAGTAGCAAGCGAAGAGGCCGTACAAGCAGAGGCAAGTGATCGCCCTGATTGGCTATTAGAAAAGTTTAAAAGCCCAGAGGATCAAGCAAGAGCATACAATGATCTTTACGGTGCTTATTCACGCAAGACTGATAAGCTGCGTGAGGAAATTAAAGCTGAAACAGAAACCGCCGATTTAGCAGATAAAGGTATTCCAGACACAATTGATGGCTACGAATACCCAGATGGATTTGACGCTCCTGTTGAAAGCGTTGACTCTGCGTTAAAAACTTGGGCTAAAAATAACAACATTTCAAAAGATGCTTTTAACGAGCTTATTGGAGATGTTTATTCTCAAACAAAACCAAACCTTGAGGTGGAGTTTAAAAACCTTGGTGACAATGCAAAAGACCGCATTGGCAGTGTAAACAACTGGATCACTAAGAATATTGATGAAAGCCAGCACGATCAAGTTCACAACCTTATGGGATCTGCAAAAGGTGTCGAGTTCTTTGAAAGCATTATGGAGCTAACGGGATCTCGCGGTTTTGCGCCAGAAGGTGGAGAGACAAGATCCTCAACATCTCAAATGACGCGCGAAGACATACGAGAAGCGCAAGCCGATCCTCGTTTTGGCGAAGATCCAGCATACACCCAAAAAGTCCGCGATATGTGGGGGAACTTTGCAACTCAAGGTGGTTAATTATTTTCTATTACCATCTACTCATTGGGACGTAATTCGTTTGTTTGAAACGATGCGCCCATCTGATGTTGATGAAATCTTATACAGCCAAGCGGCGAATGGGATTAATATTAAAGACCTACTGATCGACAGAGTTGGCAAAGATGATTATTGGACGATTTGGCGCAACGACGAGATTGTAGCTCTTGGGGGAATAACCAAAACAACTTGGACGCCTAGCATTGGGGTAATTTGGCTGCTTGGAAGCGACCTTGCGGATAAGCATTGGAGAGCAATGACAAGGGCCTGCCGAACTTTTATTTTATCAAACAAAACAAAATGGAAGGGCATTGGAAACCATGTTCCTTCTCATGCGGCAAAACGGCAGCGGTGGCTAGAATACCTTGGGTTTGACATTGCAAACAAAGAAGCGCAAATTTCTGGATATAAGTTTAAGTCTTTTTATATGGATTTATCTTAACGGCCCCGACGATCCAATAGCGGCTCCATTGGAATAACCGTGAGTTGAGTTCTGAGGAACAACCGATGTTTCTTTTAACTTAACTTTACGGGGATGCACTATGACTTCTACTATTGATGTAGCATTTATTGAAGAATACAATGCTGACGTTCACATGAAATACCGCCAAATGGGATCACGGCTGCAAGCCATGACTCGCAAAGGTACAATCCAAGCAAAATCCGTTACGTTTCAAGTATTCGGTGCATTGGTTGCCCAAGGCAAAACTCGCAATGCCGAGCATACCTTTCTTGATCCAGAGCAAACAAAAGTAACAGCCACAATGGCTGATTATTATGTTCCAACTCTGGTCGACGACCTTGATCTGTTGAAACTTAACATCGACGAAAAACGCGCTCATGCTGGCGCTCACGTTGCTGCTTTGGCTAAAAAAACTGATGATGTGTTAAAGGCTGCTATGGAAGCTGGCGCAAACTCTACCGACTTGGGCGATGCTTCAGCTATTTGGGATTACGATACCGCTATGGACATCGTAACGACCTTTACTGAAAACGAAGTTCCAGATGACGGTAATCGTTTTTGTGCATTGCACCCACGGGCTTGGAAGCAATTCCTAAAAGTTCCTGAATTTGCAAATGCTGACTACGTTGGTCAAGAACAGCTTCCTTTCTCTGGCTCTATGACAGCGAAGTTCTGGATGGGTACGCTTTGGATGCCAATGGCAAACATAACCCGCAACGGAACTTCGGGCGTTTCTACAAACTTGGCATGGCACCGTTCCTCTGTAGGCCACGGCGTAAACAAGGAAATCTCAACAAATTGGGATTATGAAAACACTCGTTCAGCTTGGTCATGCGTAAGCTCTATGTCTCTGGGCGCGTGTGTAGTTGAAGACACTGGAATCTATAAAGTTTCCACCCTGTCTTAAGCGATTGCATAAGCCGAGTGGCAGATCGGTAATGTAATAAGGGAGGGGGCTGCGGTGTGGCTCCCTTCTTTACACAAAAGGAAAAGAAATGACGGTAACGCCTCTCAGCCCTTCAAACAGTTCTTTAAAAGTTATGAACGCTGCACTTGCACAAATAGGCGTTCCAGCGATTTCTTCATTTACTGAAAACACACTTGCAGCCAGAGTTGGCAACTTAATATACAGTGATGTTCTTGAAAACTCTTTAGCAGAATATCCTTGGCGCTTTGCAAGAGACAGGGTTCAGATTTATCAATCTGGTCATGTTGCTCCAAAACCTTGGACTCACGTTTATACAATACCAGCAGCAGCTATTGCCATAATATCTATTAACGTAGACGGATATTCAGTTCCGTTTGATCGGTTTGGTAATAACATTGCAACCAATCAAAACGGCAACACTCAGGTGTTTGCTGAAATTACCTCAGTAACAACTCCTGATGTTTGGCCTGGATATTTCCGCCGCGCATTTACAATGGAGCTTGCGGCTTCTTTAGCAATCCCAATTACACAAGACGCACAAACAGCAGGCGGGTTTAAGCAAGTTGCAGACGGAATGATGTTGAGAGCCAGATCAAGAGATAGCCAAGGCCGTACACCATCTAGGTTAGATACTAAATTGTTTATCCGTGCGCGTAGAACAAACCGAGGTTTATAATGGCTAAAATACAGGACTTTCGGTCTGATTTTAGAAAAGGTCGTACTGGCAATTCATTGCGCATACGACAAGATTCTGAGGCTTATTTCTCTTCTTTAAAAGATGCAGAAAACATGATGGTTTTAAGCGATGGTCGCATAGCTCGTCGCTGGGGTACGCACGTAAGAATGGCGCTAACCGAAGCCGCTCGGATTGAAGTTTGGGATTACGCAGAAAGCGAAACGCTTCAGTTTATTCTTGTCTTTGAAGCAGGCACACTTCGTATTTTGGATCTAACGCTTGCGGTTAGACACGTTTTTACGGGGCTGCCTTGGACAACTGTAAGCAAGGATTACTTGTCCTTAACGTTTGACCGTAATAAAATAATTGTTACAGACGAAACGTTTAAGCCAATATTTTTTAAATTTGACGGAACCAGTTTTACAACTGAAGAGTTTGATTTCAAACTAAGCGACGATCAAACACGGATTCGAGCGCCTTTTTTCCAGTTTGCAGATCCAGCAATGGAAGTTTCTCCAACAATATTTACCTCTAAAGGGTTATCAACTGGATATGGGTCTTTTATTGCAACAGCACTTGGCATCCCATCAGGAAATTTTGATTTAGCATTAGGCACAGGAAAGCTAACGTCTGACCAAGATTTCTTTAAGTCAGAACACGTTGGTTCGCGCTTGAGGGTTCTGGACGGAGAGGTTGAGATTACTGCTGTAAATGCAAATCAACGCGAAGCAAATATTATTGTTCACAGGGATGTTGCTAAGAAACTTGAGCCAAACCCTTTCTATTGCCGAAAGGGATCAAAACTTATTGAATGTTCTATGTTCGATCATGGGCTTTCTGTTGGTGACGAAGTGTTCTTTGTCGGAATATCAGATCTTGATGCTCTTGACGCCTTAATGACAAACGCCTGCAAATACGCATCTGACTCTACAAGCGTAGCGGCCCCGTCTTCGGGAGCGGCAACATATGTTATTACGCGGGTTGTAGGTAAAGACGCTTTTGAGTTCTTAGCTGGCGGAACGGCAATTACTGAAGACGTATTAACAGGCGGATCAGACGTTATGGTTATCCCTAAAAACGGGATTAAAAACGTAAAAGAACCAGCATTTAGTAACGCGCGAGGATGGCCTACAGCTTGCACTGTGCATGAACGCCGCCTTTGGCTTGGTGGAACCACCAATCTTCCAGATGCAGCATGGGCGTCACAGTTTGCAGATTTTACAAATTTTGATACGGGTGACGGTAATACAACGGATGCGATTGCGCTTTACGGCATAGGTAGACAGGCGCGAATACGACATTTAGTTTCGTCATTTGACCTTCAGATCTTTACAGATAATCAGGAATTATACATTCCAGGTTCTTCAGTTCAAGTTATGGAACAATCTACAATTAGAGTTGTTTCATCAACTGAAATAGGATGTTCATTTACAAAACCTTATAAGTTTGATGGCGGCGTGTTTTACGTTGATAAAGTAGGAACGTCTATTCGTGAGTACGCATCCGCAAATCGTGAAAGCGATTACAGTTCTCAGCTTTCATCAATTGTAGTCGGTGATTGGGTTAAGGCGCCAAAAGATAGTTGTCCTTTTGTCGGGTCTGACGCTTTTGGGTCTACATCTTATTTGATTTATTCTGGGATGTCAGATGGGTCAGCTTTGGTAATGCATGCACAAAGAAACGACGATAGCTTTGGATGGATGCGTTGGACTTTAGGCGAAGGAAGTTTCCTGTCATTTGCTGCGATAGAAGACAAATTGTTTGCGGTTGCAAAGCGAGGAACCAATCACTTTTTAGTTCAGTTTGACACATCTTCTTACTCGTACATAACAACAGATTTCTCTCAAGCCTCAACAGCATCAAGCACAACAGCAACAGCGTCTAATCATGCGGCAGCTTTTGTTCCAAGCAGAACCGTACAAGTTACGGGGGCTGCATCTGGGGGACAGCTTTTAGTCTATGAAGGCGTAACGCTAGATAGCGCAGGCGCTTTCCAAACAGTTCCCGCTGCAACTCAAGTAACTGTAGGCGACCCTATGAGCTATTCGTTTGAGCTTCATGCTCCCGTTGTGCAAACCCCAACTGGCCCAATGGCTGGAAAGTTCCAAAGAATTGTTTCTGCAGAAGTGAATTGGGACAACGCCATGTCTGGGGAAATATCGGGACAAACCGTTATTACGCCAGAAGATAGAGGCGATGATCTTTCAGTAAACGCTGTAGACGAATGGCGAGAATATTACATTGGCGATTGGGGCCGCGAACCAACGCTTAGTGTAAGCGGAAATGAGCCAGGCCGCATGGGCGTCCGAGGGCTTATTATGAATATGTATTTCTAGGAGATCGAGAATGTGTGATCCATTTACAGCAGGCTCGGCCATATTAACAAATATGGGTGCTAGAGATGAAGCTGGTTTAGCCACCGACATTCAAAGCAGGGGCGATTTTGAAGCAGCTATGCTTAGTTCAGCTTCTGTTTTGGCTTCAGCGAAAGCCCAAGGTCAAGAAGTAGAGGTTCGAGACCAGCTTGGTCAAATGTATAGAACAAACGTTGCCGCAGCCGTTTTAAGCGGCGTTGATAACGTTAGTTTTGACAGCATTAATGAAGCTCAACAAAGAGAAGGCAGTAGGGCAATAGGCCAAATTTACGATAACGTTAATTTTGAAAAAGCAGGCTTGAGAACTCAAGCGGTACTTAGATCAACAAATGCTAAAGTAGATGCAGCATCGGCTGCCGCAGCCGCTTACACAGGCGCGCTTGGTACAATACTTGGCACCGCACAAGCAGGCTA
>TARA_R110002074_G_scaffold375113_5_pt1 | contig 21818 bp, 10 predicted proteins | sample TARA_R110002074 | Tara Oceans TARA_R110002074 (sample SAMEA4397215) | marine metagenome | biome: Polar Biome; feature: [MIX] marine epipelagic wind mixed layer (ENVO:01000061); material: water (ENVO:00002006), including particulate matter (ENVO:01000060) such as... | depth 10-100 m | reverse complement strand
CTGTACCACAAGCCGTAATATTGCTTGCACTTGCACTAACTGTTACTGCAGGGTTAATGGTAATACTTTCAGAATCTATACAATCTTTACCATCTCTTACATCTATGGTATACGTACCTGCTGAAAGTCCAGAAAAAACATTAGTTGTACTATAAGGACCTCCATTTAGGCTATATTCAAAATTACCGTCACCACCTGATGTGACATTGGCTGTCAACGTTAATAAAACAGCGTCATCAAAACAGTTTTGGTTTGGCGTTATTTCTAAAACAGGAGCCGTTGCCGGATTTAAACTAAACGAAAATGGTATACTACAATTGTTAGCGTCAGTAATTGTACCATTATACGTTCCAGATTGTGTTAATCCACTGAACGAACCTGTGGCGTTATTGCCAAAAGGAGATGCATCTGGGTTGTTCAATACATATGTATAGCTTCCCCATCCACCAGTTGCACTAATACTAACACTACCATCTGTTAAACAACTTGGTTGAGTTTCTGTTAAATTTGAAATGGTCAAGGCAGAAGGTGGTCCTTCTAATTCATGTGTTACTGTGTATGTACAATTTGTATCGGTATCTACAATATCTAACGTATAGGTACCCGCTACTAAACCATTAATATTGTCAATAACAGCTTCTGTACTACCTGTTCTAACAACTCCTGTTGGGCCTGTAACCGTGTAAGTGAAATTTTGACCTACTTGGAAATTTACATTAAAACGAATGACCCCATCAGCAGCACCAAAACAGCTAATTGGCTGTGTAGTTGTACCGCTTGCTGATATTGGGTTAATAGCATTAATCGTATAGTTTTCATCATAAAAACAACCATCAACATCTGTAACTCTTACCGTATAGGTGTCAGGAGCAAGACCATTAAAAGCAGCTTCGTTTCCTGTAATACTTGTTGGAGCAATGATAGATGGCGCAATAATTGAATACGTATAAGGTGCTGTACCGTTAATTGCGTTTACGGTTAAATTAACTGTTTGAGCAGGACATGTAATTTGAGACTCCACAATTGTTAAATCCGTTGGTGGATTTGGTCTGTTAATTACAATTTGATTTGTAACAAAAGTACAGTCGTTAGCATCTCTAATGGTAACGGTATAGGTACCATCCGTTAAGTTTTCAAAACGATGTGCATTTGCGGTCGTATCAGGTATAAAGTTAATTCCATCAATACTATATTCATATAGGGCAGTACCACCAGAAACATTTTGAGCTTCTATAATACCTTCTTGCAAGCAAGTATAATCTTGAATTAAAATAGCCTCTGCCGATAGACCAGAAGTTGGTGCTGTAATGGTATATTCTTCATTATAATCACAAGAAGCACTACCCTTACGTTGGTTTATACTTACTATGTAGTCACCTGTTGGAAGGTTTGGAAAGTTACCCGAAGTATTGGTCGCAATTTCAATATTATTTGAATCGTAAAGTGTAAAGGTTAAACTATAACCATTATTGTTAACTAAATTATATTGAATTCTTCCACTAGATTCTCCAAAACAAAGTACGTCTACCACCGTAGTGGCATTAAAATCGGCTGCCGGTTGAAATTCTATTGAAACGGTATTAGAAACGGAATAACAACCGTTTCTATCTAAAACCACAAAGGTATAATCACCTGGGTCAAAAATGTCGAAAATTGCGCTCGTTTGAAAATTTGAGGCAGGAATATCTGCGTACGTTGGATAAGACGCGATTGAATTACCGCTAGTATCTGTTTGATTCCAAATGGCATACGTATGTGGTGTTTTTCCACCTCCAGAATCCATTAAAATATTTCCTTCCTTACATGTAATATGTTGAGATACCCTTGCAGATACAAACAAATCATTTTCATCTAAAATAGTAACATTTTTACTTACCGAACATCCATCGGCAGTGCGCCCTATGGCTATATAATCGCCAGCTAATAATCCGCTAAACGTGAAATTATTATCCGTTTGACCATTTTCGCTGTCAACTAATGTTCCTAGACCACCATTTGTACCGTCATCTCTTCTTATCTCATATTCATAAGCTGGATCTGCGTTGTTAATCTGAATATTTATAGCGCCTTGAGAAAAACACGTTTCTGCTGTTACCGTAACCGTAGTAGTAAGAACCCGGTCTAGAATACCTATTACCGGCGTCGTAAATACACACGCATTATCAATTTGATCTCCGTTGATATCCAATTGCGTTACCTCAACTCGATATGAACCATTTTCACCTGTAGTAAAATCAAAGCTAGGTCCGTTATTTGCGCTAAACGGGATAATAATATTATTGGTAAGGTCGTCTACCAATTGATAACCATATCCATTACCAAGATTGGTAATCGAAATATTACCAGGGGTTTCACAAACTATATCTCTATTAGTATATTGTAAATCTAAATCATTTTGAAATCCATTGAAATAGAATCTACTTGTACAACCATTTTGATAGGTAACCGAAATTCTGTACTGTCCCTCAGAATTCAATCTATAGCTACTACCTGTTCCAACCTCGGCCCAAGTACATGTCAGCGCTTTATTGGCACAATCATCCCCAGACGCAGTACAACTTGCTTCATCTAATTTTTCCCAAGTAACATTTTGAGCATCAACCAAATAAACTTGTAATAAGTGAGAGTCATTTATACCACATAAAAATATTTTAGGCAATAAGGAGCTATCTACACTACAGGAAACAATTTCTCCTGGTATATCATTAGATGGGTCTGTATCACTATTTACTTCATTAAAATATTCTATAATTGGGTTAGGAATAGAACCAGAACCAAAAGGCACCACAGTTATAATTTCTTTAAAGCCTTTACATGGATCCGCTACTATTTTATCTACAATATATGTGCCTACAACTGTAACAACTAGTGTGCTAGGATCATTATCTGGGTCACCATCGTTAACTTCAATATCGGTAACATCTATTTCTCCATTATTGTTCGTATCACGATACCATATATAAGAATCAAAACCATCACCAGCATTTAATACCGCGCTAGAACCACAAAGCTCTACGGTTCTTTCAAAATTACAGTCGGCCAAATCATCTAGCAAAAAATTAGTTGCACCTGGCACTGTAAAGCCACACGCATTAAAATCGGTCACAGAAGGATCATCCGTTACCAAGGCGCTATTATCTACACCACGATAGGTACTATAGGCAAGATTTTCAATTAAATCGGAGCACGCATTAATGAAATCAAAACAATTTTCAGCAACCTGTACTCTCATTCTAATTGAATAAGAATCTCTTATCGTTTCAACCAAAACATCTGGAATAGTAAAAACTACCTCCCTTGAAGAAGGGTCATAGATATATGTAACACCAGGTGGTAATATAAAGTCAGTATCATTAAAAAAACTACGGCCATCCGGTGGCGATACATTTACAGGTAACACATCTCGAATAGTATATGCTGAACCATCATCATTTCCTATATTATCAAACGTTAAGACATAATCTAAAACTTGACCTAGATTTACTCCCTGACTTGTTATATCTACACCCCCAGGTGTATTCACGCGTTTTTCTAAAACTATGTTCGGCGCAATGATATCAACATCAAATGAAGCAAAGAATATATCATATTTATCTTGTGAAGAGGTTGCTCTTAATATAGCACTAGTGGCATCATTAGGTATTATACTATTACTAACACCTCCATTTGGTATTTCAAATAAATCGACATCCCACCCCAATGTATTAAGACTATTAGGATTACGCGCAGTAAACTGGTTGTCGTTTATAGAAATGCTGGAGTTGAAAAAGTTGTTAGCTGGGTTTTCACCGTTGAACAATGTAGTAAATGTTCCGTTCGCATTAATCTGTAATGCGTCTCCGCCAATTCTGTTATCCCCCTCTAAGGCAGCTACACCCATGTTCGCATAAACAGGAAAAGGAGCTGGTAATGTCGTAAAGCCATTAATTGGAATATCAACACTCTGACCAGATTTAATACCTGCATAACCATCGAAAGTAGTAATAAATTTATCGCCTGGTAAGTTTGGGTCTTCGTAAACAACGACCATTTGCCAACCACCGGAAATACCCCCAGAAACATTACTTCCTGAACTTGCTCTAACGTTGGCAACAAAATAATCTCCATTCGGGTTTGTCATACCCGCAACTATAGAAGTTACATCTTTATACGCGGCATATGGACTGTAGTAGTCAAAATCCACATCTCCATTTCCATCAAATATAATTTCATCAGCAGTAATATCTAGATATGCACCCCCTGGTGTTCTAAATTTAATATCATCTATATTACTTCTATCGTTATTTACATAAACAGCAGACCAATATAGCCCCGCATATCGTACCAATGCGCAATCGATGTCGGGTATGTTCAACGTGGCGCTACTAGAACTAAATGTTGAACTATCTCCATCGATATCAATGTATTGCATATCAAGATTATCATTGTAATCTGATGCAGTACCGGTAAAGTTATATGGGTCGTTCGGAGTTCGGTCAGGATAACAAATCCTGTTCTTACCTTTTCCTTCACAATAAGCATCAATGCTTGGTGCAACAATGCTATTTGCGATGAAGGTTAATTCGCCCCGAATATCGGCCTCATAACGAACTTGAAAAGGCTCTTTAACCTGTGACAAGGCAGTTTTTGAACCTAAAACGATGAAGAGTATGAATAATAAAAATTTAGCGTAGCGTTTTCCCATTAGAGAAATGTATTTGGTAAAATCTAAAAAACTAGTCAGTTTGGTCATGTTCTTTACTTATTGAAGAAAATCATTCAATCGATTTAAAATTCAAATCGTTCTAGACGAATCTCTCCTATAACAAATATTCACTATAGTAGCAAAGTGAAGAATTTATTGTTGTGGTATGATCATTTTCTGTTGTGAAACAGCAATTCGAATGGGTTTGATTTCTTATAAAATGCCTTTTTTAAAGCCTTCAACAACATTTCAGAAGAATTATAATTTCTTCTTTTGGGCTAATATCATTCCATTTAAATGAAAAATCTGTGGTTGATGTAAGAGGTGAAAACACAATTTTAATAACGGAAATATCCATAAAAATGATACCAAAATCTTCCAAGAAAAGACTGTAATTTTTATTAAAATTTTGGAAAATACGCGCCAAAAGATGCTGAAATTCTAATAGGCTTTCCTAAAATTATTATTCAAAATACTACCTGAATTTTATTAATTTTATCTCTCATCCATAGCTTTTATTCATAAAAAACGACCGCTTTTAGAGTGGTTTTCTAAAAATAAAACATCAAAATCATCAGGTTTATTTAACCTAAAAAGGAACAGTATATATTGATTTGTCATCTTTTAACTTACTTGATTTAACCAAGTTTCATTGCGTTTTTATTTTAAAAAAACTTGTCGCATCATTTCTTTAGAATATTTTTTTGGGTTAAATACTTGATCTTTTTCACGTCAAGATTTATTTAATTTATTAGAATTAATACGTTGAATAGAAGGTTGTTTTTAATTACTTGTTAAGAGAAAAGGCATAACAAAAGGGCATTGCGAAACTTGATACGCTATATAAAAAGGCATTGGTAAAATTTGAATCTTCTGAATTAAGGATTTAAAAAAATAGTAAGGTTTGGAGTTGACAATTTTAAACGAAGAATTCTTATTATCAATACTGTATTTAGCTTATTGCCTCCTATTACAGAACTCAGAAGTGATTCTATCTATATAGGAAAAGATAAATCACCTTGTAATGCTTAAATCGTCAAAGTCAGCGTTTATAATGGTTATTTGAAAAGATGATATCCCTAAAATAATCTTCAAAAAATGGGCGTCTATTAGGTGCTCTAAAACCAATTAAAGGCTATTAAGAACTCCCAATCAGGTTTTACTGAATTAGGCGCCACCGCTCTATTTCAAAGCTTGAGACACTAAAAGAAAACGGTCCTTGCCTATTACTCTGTCTCGATTAACAATCAGGTTATATCGAACCCTAAGTACATGATATGAGAACACAATAAAGCCAAATTAAATATTTAATAACAAGTTTGGTTGTTTTCGGTTGTATGAAGTTTAAGTAGCTAAGACACCCCACTAATCTCATACAATTTCTAGCATGATTTGTCTTTAGGAATATTAATTAAGCATCAGAATAATATAGATTGACAAAAATGAATCAACCTGAAGTAAGTCATTTCATCTGCACAATTTAATGGCAGTGCTGAAGTATACATGTGAAACAATTGGAAACGGCATTATCGAAATCTACTTTAGAAATAAAGTAATACGTTTTATAAAGAAAGTTATAAAATAGAAGTACAAAATGTATGCAACCTTCAGTATAAATTAATACCCTTTTACTTAATAAAACACTTGCCTTAATGTCCGGTTTTAAAACTATATGGTAAGTGTTGCCTTAGTTGGTTTTAAGGCCCTCTAAGCCATCTGTTCTTGGTTCACGCGCATTATCCACATCTTGTCATTATACGCGTCGTTTAGTTTTGAGTAATACGATATAAGAGCGTTCGTCCAAGAGTCGTGCTTTTTAAGATATACATACCTATAGTTATTCTTTGGGTTGATAAAATAACTAGCGCTTAAGCCAAAAGAATTTAGAAGCTTTACAAATTTCTTTGCATTATTAGGGTTTGCAAATACATTAGCAATTAAATAATAACCAGATCCGGTGCCTTCAATAACATATGATTTGGGATCAGCATCCTTAGACCCTACATTGTCTTTCACAACCACATTTGTGGTAAGTACATCAGAATCATATTTAGAAGATTTATTCTTGATTTTATTTACATTACTTGCGTAGGCTTCATTAGTATATTTATTGTCAACATTCATTATCCACATAGCACCATCGTACTTACCATTTAACTTAGAATCATACGCAGCTACTGCATCATCAAAGGTTTCATATCGTTGTAGATACACATATTTAAGTCCGTTATCAGGATTATCAATGTAATCTGCATTTATGCCTTTATTGTTTAATGTGGTCAAAAATTTGTCCATGTATTTTCCCCCTTTATATACATTCGCAACTACATAATAACCATCCGTTACATTGGGTAAGTTTTTGAATTTTCTACTTTTTACTCCGTCTTGAACAACTTCGGTTTTAGCAACAGGCTTAACTACTTTTCTTGGTCTATTTGCCACAACCGCATCTTTTGGTTGTACAAGGTCATTTGCTTTTGTATCAATTATTTTATTACGCGTAGTGTTCGACTCAGCTACATTTTTCCTTCCAACTGCAGTATTACTACTATTATCTGTAACAGCTACCCTATCTTGTTGCTTCTGATTATTTAAAATGTCTACCGTTGAAGGTTCTTCTATTTTACTTGGGTTTTGGGCAGAGGCAACTCCGGTTTTAGCGTCATCATCCATGAAAAGCTCTTTCGCTCTTTTTTCTAAATCTGGTCTATCGCCGTTTGTTTCATTTCGCACCATTCGCATAACCATTTCGAAACGACGTTCTAAATCAGTTTGGCGAGTAGCTTCTAATGAATCTTGGCGAAACATCAACTCTTCTATAATGGCATCATTTTCCGCCAATTTTTGTTTAAGCTCTTCGATTTCTTCATTTGTTGCAATATTTTCAGGCTCTAGATCATTCTGTACTAAATCGTCTTCGTAATCATCTTCTAACATTACCCTATCTTCAGTAAGATTAGGTGAGAAAGAATACGCAAAAGAGATTTCGTGAGTAAGTCCGAAATTGTCAAAATTATTAGACAACCCTTTTTCCATGGTATATCCTAAAGATATTCTACGGTTAAGATTGAAACCTACACCAGCTGCAGCACCATAAAAGCTATCATACCCTGCTTGAATCCACCCTAATTTTGGAAGGTCTAATATTAAACTTCCACCTAAGGTTACATCCTCTACGCCAACTTTTCTAACTCTAGCCAACGGCATAAGTCGTCCTTCCTCAAATATGCCAGCTTGGTTTTCAAACTGATGGGTATATTGTAAATGTCCTGAAAAGGTTTTGTCCTTAAATTCAGTTAAAGACGCACTAGTTTTAAGATTATAGTCAAATAAATTTTCTGCGAAAACACCAACATCAAACTTACCGTAAGAAAGGTTTAAACCAGGTTGAAATGATAATAAGTTTTGATCTTGTAGTCCCGCTAAAAAAGGATCAATTTCTACTGTTGAAGCTCTGCTTTGATCGAACCCACTATTGTAGTAAGATACATTTGCGCCAAAAGTTAAATTACTTTTATCATTAAGCTTTACACCGTAGGCATAATTTGCCAACACACCAAAGTTACTAAGCGTTCCTGATTGTTGAGAATATAAGCTTAATCCAAGACCCGTTCTATCACTAATACGACCACTATAACTTAAGAAATAGTTTTGATTGTTATCATCAAATTGTACCGATTGGTTTCGGTGAAGCAAATTGATATACGATTTATCTTCCCTAACCGTTGAAAAGGTAGGATTGATTAAAAATCGGTTATACTTTAAAAGGTTCTGGGCAGGAACATCATACGCAACAAACGGATTATCCTCTTGCCCGCTAACCTTCATGGTAGCAAACACAAATAACAATAGATATAAAACACTTTTCTTTAGCATGGTGAGCTTTAGCTTATCGTATTACGGTGATAGTACCCTGTTTGAGTACCTCACTGGCGTTCCTTATTTTGTAATAGAACACCATATTTTGTTTAGTGAACGCAGTCGTAGACTGCGGCCAATTATTTTTATAATTGAATTCATTTATAATTTCTTGACCTTGTTCATTGTAGATAATCACATTAACATCTACTTTGTTTGAATATGAGTTTGGAATTACCCATTGGTCATTAATGCCATCTCCATTTACGGTAATTACATTAGGAACTTTGAACGTGTCTAAAAAGGTTACATCTACTTGCTTAATAATCTCACAATTATCTATAGAAGCTATTAATGTATACGTACCTGCTTCAGAAAAAGTAATACTATCAGAGTTACTGATTTCTGATGAATTAGAATCTACCCATCGGTATGCTGTACCTCCAGTCGCAGTTACTATTTTAGTAGTGCCTTCTGGAATAACGATTTCATTACCTGCGTCTAGTGTTATCAGGTTTTGGTCTAAAGGTGTAATTGTTATCTCATTTGAAATTAAAGAACAGCCATCTCTATCTAACACTAATGTATAGGTACCAGGAGTTGTTGCGGTCACTATAGTGTCTGTTGTGTTAATTGACGAGCCATTTAATTGCCAATCGAAAGATGATGAGCTTAAATCGGTTAAGGTGCTTAAAGTTATTGTTTCACCTCCACTACAAAAAACAGTTCCAGTACTTGTAATATTTACAGTTTCACTAGTTAGTAATTGAGCAGTTAAGGTATTTGAGTTGATATCAAAAGTTTGGATTTTTGCATTTAAACGGTAACTTCCATTTTCTACATTTGATGCCAGACTAATATTATTACTGGTAGCCCCAGTAACATTTGCACCATCTTTTTGCCATTGATATGTAAAAGCATCAATTAACGAACTAGTTACATCTGTTTTATCACCGTTGTCAGCAACAGCGTTAATTAATTCAATACCTATTGTAATACTTGTAGTTTCACATGCGGTATACGAGCCGGTATAGTTTGTAGTAATCTCGAATGATGCGGGAGATACGACGGTAGTAATGTCTGAGTTTTTGGACGAGACAGAACAAGCGCCACCCGTTTGGGTAACCTCTGCATAATATTCCCCATCTTCAGAAATAGTTAAAGAACTATTTGTTTCACCGGTTATTTCAATAGTATTTCTAAACCATTTATAACTTGGTGTATTTGCAGTTGTACTAACAGTTAGTGTATGATTTTGTGTAGGTAAAAGAACCATGTTCAATTCATTGTCAACAGTTACTGTATACAACTCGGCATTCGTTATAGTGACAACTTCTGATAGTTCATTACATATTCCTGTACCAGCAATTTCAACAGCATAATCAGCTTCGAATCCTGCAATTGCAGCATTAACCGTATAACTTGTTCCTATAGCACCTAAAATGGCAGTACCATCTTTATACCATTGATAGTTCCAAGAAGCATTTGTTAGATTTATACTTAATACTTCTGTGTCGGTACTACAAAGAGATGTTTTCGTTGGGGTATTAATAGCAATTCCTGCTCCAGTGCCTCCAATGTTAACATCAACAATATTTGAATCGGTATTTCCTGAACCGGTACAAGTAGGTCCATAATCAACATACACGTTATACATACCTGTTTGAGTTACATTCAAAGTATGACCTTTCTCTCCTGTAAGTTCAGTGCCACTTCTAAACCAAATATACTGATAGGTTTCAGGATTCGCGATATTGTCAACTTGAAGAGTTATTGCGCTAGTGCTACAAACACTACCAGGAGGAACACCATCACCAATTTCACTAATATTTAAATTAGATGTCACATCCATATAATACATATTATATGCCGATGATTCTGAACCAATCTTTACAGGGTCAGTGCTTCGTACACGCATTTTATATCCTTGACCACGAGTATCGGTAGGGACAGGAAAGCTTGTGTCAAAATCTTTTACTGTATTCTTATCAGTAATTGTCTTGAGTGTTTGCGCGTTAGCGAAACTTCCATTTGCATCAGACAGTTCAAGAATAAACTCGTTACCGACATTTGCGGTTCCTATCCAACTGATGTTAACATAGTATTCATTGAATCCACCATTACCAGCACAAATGGCGGACCAAGGAGTGCTTCCTGACAAATTTGGATTGTCAGCCGGTTCGGGTGCATTGATTACTATTGCTTGTGCCGATAATTGAAAGACACTGAAAAGCACTACTAATGCGCTAAAAATTGATTTTTTGGTCAAGGTTTTCATAAGTATTTGTAGTTATGGGGCCACTACGGTTGAAAAGATGGTTAATAAAAAATTTCACTATTCCATCAATCCATAGACAAATATGTTATTTAATCCGACAAACTGGAATTTAATGTTGTCGGAAGGAAGATTTCTGTTGTGAAACGCATTTTATATAAGGTGTGTTTAATTAAAACCCTTCATTTAAGGCAATTTTGCTACTTTTGTAGACTGAAATATAATGACATGAGCGAGACACCAAAGTCTTTAAATTTTATTGAGCAAATTGTAGAAGAAGACTTGGTAAATGGGTATACCAAAGAAGAACTTCGTTTTCGATTTCCCCCTGAACCTAATGGCTATTTACATATTGGTCATGCCAGTTCTATTTGCCTAAACTTCGGATTAGGTCTACGATATAATGCACCTGTTAATCTTAGATTTGACGATACCAACCCTACAAAAGAGGAGCAAGAATATGTAGACGCCATCAAAAAAGATGTGGAATGGTTAGGGTTTAAGTGGGATACCGAACGGTATGCGTCTGATTATTTCCAACAGCTTTACGATTGGGCAGTACTTTTGATTAAAGATGATAAGGCTTATGTAGATAATCAGTCTTCTGAAGAAATGGCTTCTCAAAAAGGATCACCTACAGAACCAGGAGTGAATAGTCCAAACAGAAATAGGTCGATAAAAGAAAATCTTGAGCTTTTTGAAAAAATGAAAAACGGAGAGTTTCAAGAAGGAACTCATGTTTTAAGAGCTAAGATAGATATGGCCTCTTCAAATATGTTAATGCGAGATCCTATTATGTATCGCATACTACATAAAGCCCACCATCGAACAAATACCGATTGGTGTATTTACCCAATGTATGATTGGACACATGGCGAAAGCGATTATATTGAGCAAGTTTCGCATTCGTTCTGTACATTAGAATTTGCAATGCACCGTGAATTGTACAATTGGTTTTTAGACCAAGTATACGAGCCAAATAGAATGCGCCCAAAGCAACGAGAATTTGCTCGTCGTAACCTAAGTCATACCGTAGTCAGTAAACGTAAATTGTTACAATTAGTTGAACAAGGCTTTGTTACCGGATGGGATGATCCTAGAATGCCAACCATATCTGGTTTACGCAGGAGAGGGTATACGCCAGAGTCAATTCGTAATTTTGTTGATACAATAGGTATTGCGAAACGAGATAACCTTATCGATGTTTCGCTACTTGAATTTAATATTAGAGAGCATTTGAATAAGACTACCCATAGAGTAATGGGTGTTTTAAATCCTTTAAAACTCGTAATCACTAATTATCCTGAAGGTGAGACCGAATGGTTAGAAGCTGAAAATTCGCCTGAAGATGATACTGCCGGAACTCGCCAAGTGCCATTTTCAAGAGAAATATATATAGAACAAGAAGATTTTAAAGAAGCGGCAAATAAAAAATTCTTCCGTTTAAAATTAGGCAGTGAGGTACGATTAAAGAATGGGTATATCATTAAAGCAGAGAGTTGCACAAAAGATACCGATGGGAATGTTATTGAAGTACAATGTACTTATGATACTAAAAGTAAGAGCGGTAGCGGTACAGAAGAAAGTTTGCGTAAGGTAAAAGGAACATTGCATTGGGTTTCAATAGCTCATGCTGTACCAACAGAGATTCGATTATACGACCGTCTTTTTACAGATGAAAGTCCTGATACGCATAAGGACAAAGATTTTCTAGATTTTATTAATCCAGATTCTTTGAGTGTAATTACAGGGTATGTAGAGCCTGCTCTTAAAAATGCACAACCGGGAGAGCGTTTTCAATTTCAACGAATTGGATATTTCTGTGTAGATCCAGATACTACCAGTGAAAATCTAGTATTTAATAGAACTGTAGGTTTACGTGATTCTTGGGCAAAAATTCAAGATAAATAATAGTATAGTTATTGCCTGTTATATAAGTTAAATGCTATTGAAAATGGTACTATAATAAAGCTCTTAGACAGTGTGTCTAAGAGCTTTATTATGTATTAGACGGAATGGTATACTAAATTTGGTAGATTGTTCTAAAGCTATAAAGGCTTGTTTAATGACCGTTAAAAACGAAAGGGGACGTATTTGAGTTTAGCTTTTAGAACTCTATAAATTCATCAAAAAACCCAAAAACTTAGATGTTTTTGGGTTTTATCAACTTTTACACTATTGTAATATTACTTTTTAATAGCTGGTTTGTTCGTTTTTTTCATGCTTTCGCCAATCATATTACTAGCGGTAAAGCTAGCCACCATATTATTTAACATATCACTACCCGCTTGTGGTGAATTAGGTAATAGAATTAAATTTGTATTGGTCGCCTCGCCTATACTTTGTAACGTATCATAATGTTGGGTTACTACAATTAACGCTGAAGCTTCTTGAGAATTTATTCCAACTTTATTCAACACTTCAACAGATTCTTCTAATCCACGTGCTATCTCTCTTCGCTGATCTGCGATACCTTGCCCCTGTAGTCTTTTACTCTCTGCCTCTGCCTTAGCCTTCTCTACTATTAAAATACGAGCAGCATCTCCTTCAAATTGAGCAGCGGTTTTTTGCCGTTCAGAGGCATTAATACGGTTCATGGCTTCTTTAACCTGAGCGTCAGGGTCAATATCAGTAACCAATGTCTTTATAATATCAAATCCATAATCTAACATCGCCTCTTGCAATTCTGATTTTACCGCTATTGCAATATCATCTTTCTTAACAAAAACATCGTCCAATTTCATTTTAGGCACCTCAGCCCTAACCACATCAAATACATAAGAAGTAATCTGTTCATGTGGATATTCCAATTTGTAAAACGCATCATACACTTTCTCTTTTATCACAACATATTGTACCGATACTTTTAGCTTTACAAAAACATCGTCAAGAGTTTTAGTTTCAATAATTACATCCAGTTGTTGAATTTTTAACCCGATTCGAGCTGATATACGTTGTACGAAAGGAATTTTAAATTGAATGCCAGATTGTCTTACACTGGTGAATTTTCCAAAGGTTTCAATTAAAACAGCCGTCTGCTGTTTTACAATAAATACTCCCGATAGAATAGTGAAAATCACCAAAATCACAATCGGAATCCAAATAAATGAGCCCATAGTTTTTAAGTTTATAGTTAATACTGATAAGATACTAAATACCTTCTTGTTATTAGTAGTATTTCATAGGCAATTGTTACACTAATACCCGTAAATAATATCATAAAAACGACTATTACCAAATATTTGGAATTGTTCAAAAGTGCTAAATGTTATATTAACTTCAAAATTCTATCTTTAAGGTAATCTCTAAATCAGAATATTAATAAAATTAATCAAAGCAATGCTAGTTTCTATACAGCCAAAATTACCCATGCGAAACAAGGCGAAAACAAAGAAATACTACATCGATTTCTTAGGATTCACTGAATACGGAAGTAATGAATATCCTGAGTATTTAATGCTAGAAAAAGATAACATACAAATACATTTTTTCCTTTTTGAAGCTCTTAATCCAAAAGAAAATTATGGTCAAGTTTATATTCGAACTAACGACATTGAAACAATATACCAAGTGTTATTAAATAATAATGTGCCTATTCACCCCAATGGTAAGTTAGGGGTAAGGCCATGGGGGCAAACGGAATTTTCTTTATTAGACCCCGACCACAACTTGTTGACTTTTGGCCAAACAACTAATTAAGTAACTATGATTTCTAAACTTTTTTTAAACAAAAAGGCAGCTCCAAAGAGCTGCCTTTTATATTCGGGGTTACGTTTACTTTAAAATTAAATATCAAAACGATCTAGATTCATAACCTTGGTCCACGCCTTCACAAAATCACGTACAAATTTTTGTTTTGCGTCTTCAGTTCCGTATACCTCTGCTAATGCACGCAATTCGGAATTAGAACCAAATATTAAATCTACTCTTGTACCTCTCCATTTTACCTTCCCTGTTTTACGGTTGCTACCTTCAAATAAAGTGTCGTCTGCAGAACTAGCTTTCCACGTTGTCGACATATCTAATAGATGAACAAAGAAATCGTTGGTTAACATACCAGGTTTATCGGTAAATACACCATTAGTAGATCCATCATAATTTGCGCCTAATACACGTAGACCGCCAACCAAGACAGTCATTTCAGGAGCGGTTAATGTTAATAGGTTTGCTCGATCAACTAAAAGTTCTTCCGCCTTAACTGAGAATTTCTGTTTTGTAAAGTTTCTGAATCCATCTGCTACAGGTTCTAAAGCGTCAAAAGCTTCAATATCGGTCATTTTTTGAGTTGCATCGGTACGCCCTGCTTTAAAACCAACTTGTGCGGTATACCCAGCAGCTTTTGCAGCGTTTTCAATAGCGGCAGAACCGGCTAAAACAATTAAATCTGCAAATGAAACTTTCTTATTGCCCGTTTGTTTATCGTTGAACTCTTTCTGAATATTTTCTAATGTAGCAGTAACTTTAGCCAATTGAACTGGATTATTTACCTTCCAATCTTTCTGAGGCGCTAAACGAACACGGCCACCATTTGCGCCACCACGTTTATCAGATCCTCTAAAAGTGGATGCCGAAGCCCATGCAGCAAATACTAATTCTGAAGTAGATAATCCAGAAGATAAAATACTATTCTTTAATTCTTGAATATCATGATCGTTGACCAATTCAAAATCTACGTTAGGCACAGGATCTTGCCATAATAATTCTTCTTTTGGTACTTCTGGTCCTAAGTAACGATCTACAGGGCCCATATCACGGTGTGTTAACTTAAACCAAGCACGTGCATACGCATCTTTAAACTCATCTGGATTTTCTAAAAAATTTCTAGAAATTTTTTCATAAGCTGGATCCATACGTAAAGAAAGGTCTGTCACCAACATAAATGGCTGATGGGTCTTTCCTTTAATATGTGCATCCGGCACCGTACCTGAGCCAGCATCACCAACTGGTTTAAATTGCCAAGCTCCAGCAGGGCTCTTTGTCAATTCCCATTCAAAACCAAATAGGTTCTCGAAGTATTTATGACTCCATTTTGTTGGAGTCTGCGTCCATGCACCTTCTAATCCACTAGTAATAGTATCTGCACCAGCACCTGAGCCAAAATTATTTTTCCATCCTAATCCTTGTGCAGTTATATCGGCAGCAGCAGGTTCAACCTCTACGTAATCATCGGGGCTCGAAGCACCATGAGTTTTACCAAAGGTATGTCCACCTGCAATCAAAGCAACCGTTTCATAATCGTTCATGGCCATACGCATGAACGTTTGTCTAATATAATGAGCTGCTTCTAACGGATCTGGGTTTGCATTGTGCCCTTCAGGATTTACATAGATTAATCCCATGTGCGCTGCACCTAAAGGATTCTCTAGTTCATTTCCACCTTCGTCATAACGAGACTTATTTCCTAACCACTCTGTTTCAGAGCCCCAATAAATATCTTCTTCTGGTTGCCAAATATCTTCACGGCCGCCTGCAAAACCAAACATAGGTAAACCCATACTTTCATGAGCCACATTACCTGTCAAAATAAATAAATCTGCCCATGAAATCTTTCTACCATACTTTTGTTTAATTGGCCAAAGTAATAAACGAGCCTTATCTAAATTAGCATTATCAGGCCAGCTATTCAACGGCGCGAATCTTTGATTTCCTGAACTAGCACCACCTCTACCATCTGCAATTCTATACGTACCTGCACTATGCCAAGCCATACGAATAAAAAACGGTCCGTAATTTCCATAATCAGCAGGCCACCAATCTTGACTATTTGTCATAAAATCGGTCAAATCCCTTTTAACGGCAGCTAAGTCTAAAGACTTAAATTCTTCTGCATAGTTAAAATCATCATCCATTGGATCTGCCTTTTTCGAATGCAGTCTAAGAATATTTAAATTCAACATGTTTGGCCACCAATCTTTATTGGTTGTGCCACCACCTGCTGCTTGATTTAATTCGCCGTTCAAAAATGGGCAATCTGCTGCTGAGGATTCATTCACATCCCACGCTTCACCTTTTCCGTTACTACTCATGATTATATTAGTTTTTATGTTGTTTTTCTCTACTCTAGTAAAATTATAAATATTGTGCTTATTAGAATTGTGATTTTCATAGATAAAAGCTATGGTGGAATTTTAATCTTTTACTGATTCATTCCGTTTTAAAAAACACACTTAAATATAAGCATTTGAAAACTAATTTTTCTTCCAACAAAGGGTAAATGTGACTATGCTATTCCTAAACTACATGTTAATTTACTTTTAGAATTTGACCACATACAATAGCTCTTTTAAAAATGGTGGATGGTCTATTTCTTTTAACAATTTCTTCTAAGACCACTTTTTCAAAACTGACTATATTGCACGATAACTAAACCAAAGAATGCGTAAGGATACCAAAAGACAGCGACAGGCGAAATGGCTACGCATTTTTAGAAAAATACATAGAATTACTGGCGCTTCATTATTTCTATTTTTCTTTTTCATTGCAACTACCGGGCTCCTACTTGGTTGGAAAAAACATAGCGCAGGTATTATTTTATCCAAATCATATCAAGGTTCTTCAACAGAATTGAAAGATTGGCTTCCTATCGATAGCTTAAATACAATGGCCAACTATTACCTGCTAGAAAAAATTTCACCAGAACTTTCAACTGATATAGATCGTATTGATATTAGAAAAGACAAAGGGATGGTCAAATTTATATATTCCGAGCATCTTTGGGGACTGCAACTTGATGGCGCCACCGGAAAATTACTTCATATAGACCGTCGGTATTCTGATCTTATTGAAAACATACACGATGGTTCAATCTTAGATAAGTATTTGGGTACCAGTAACAATCAAATCAAAGTTTTTTATACCACAATTATGGGTGTTGCTCTTTTAGTTTTTACAATTACCGGTTTTTGGCTTTGGTATGGTCCTAAACGCATGCGAAGAAATAATAGCGCTGCATAGAAATTAGCTTTAGCTTTGGACCCTATAGTATTCACCTCCACATTATGTCAGACCCTAAGAAAAAGGAACATTTAGAAAAACCTAGTTTACATTCTCGCAACAAACATGCTGGCCGTTATGATTTAAAAGCGCTGCGTTTAGCACATCCTGAACTTAAAGAATTTGTAGCCAAGAATAAATATGGCAATCTTTCCATTGATTTTTTTAACCCAAAAGCTGTTAAGGCCCTTAATAAAGCGCTCTTAATTTCGCATTACGGATTGGATTATTGGGATATACCAGATGGTTTTTTATGTCCGCCAATACCAGGTAGGGCGGATTACATTCATCATATAGCCGATGTTTTAGCCTCAAGTAACAACGGCAAACTAGTAAAAGGAGAGCAGATAACGTGTTTAGATATTGGTGTGGGTGCCAATTGTGTGTATCCAATAATCGGAAATAGTGCATATGGCTGGTCTTTTATTGGAACAGATATAGACCAATATGGAATTGAAGCTGCACAAAAAATTGTGACCTCAAACCCTTTACTTCATGGTAAAGTAGAATTTAGACTACAGCTAAAACCTGAGCATATTTTCTCGGGAATATTAAACGCCAATGAAAAAGTTGATTTGACCATTTGCAACCCTCCATTTCATGCAACACAAGCTGAAGCAGAAGCTGGGACTTTAAGAAAGTTAAGTAATCTTAAGAAAAAGAGGGTCAAGAAAGCTGAGCTAAACTTTAGCGGTCAAGGTGGAGAACTTTGGACAGATGGTGGCGAAAAACGTTTTGTTTTAAATATGATCAACGAAAGCGCGCAATTCCCAAAAAATTCCGCTTGGTATTCTACATTAGTTTCTAAGCAGTCAAATTTGCGTTCGTTTTATGACAGATTAGAAAAAGTAGGTGTGGTAGAACACAAGACCACACCAATGGGACAAGGAAACAAAATGAGTAGAATAATTGCCTGGACATTTCTAACACCAACAGAAATGAAAACTTGGGCAGAAGAACGATGGGAGAATACATAAAATAATTTTATTACGCTTTATTTGAATAAAATAGCCTGCTTTAAAAGCATTGTAATTTGTTTATATACCCGAAGGGTCGATTTTTATTTTTAAATTCCGCAAAAGCGCTCATATGGCAGGAGAAACAGATCTTAGTGTTTTATTAAGGAGTTTAAAACCTAATTTAAACGTTGGTAGCTATGTTTTTGTATCTCTCAAAGACATCAGCAAAATTTCAAGAGAAGATATACTGTTTGAATTTAAAGAAGCAGAGGGTATTACAATTATCCTTTCAAAAGAGAAAGCAGATAACTATAATTTAAATTATGAATTCATTGCTTCGTGGATAACCTTAACTGTTCATTCAGCATTAGATGCTGTTGGCCTTACAGCAGCAGTTTCTACAGCATTAACAAAACATAATATTAGTTGTAATGTAATTGCTGCATTTTATCATGACCATATTTTTGTATCCACAAAAGATACAGAAAAGGCTATGGAAGTGTTGGGTGAATTTTCAAGGAAATAAGTTAATGTGTATATCCTTGAAAATTTATAGTTAACCCAATATTTTCAGTGCAGTCTTTATTCGAGTGATACTTTCTTCTTTTCCTATCATTGCCATAATATCGAAAATATGAGGTCCTTTCATATCTCCAACCAAGAATAAGCGCAAAGGAGGCATTACTTTACCAAAAGACAACTCTTTTTTAGCAATCCATGCTTTTACTAGTGTTTCCGTGTTTTCAGAAGAAAAATCTTCAATAGATTTTAAGGTAGAAATTAAGTCAGTCATGATATCAGCAGTATCCTCTTTCCACTGCTTTTTAGCAGCCTTTTCATTGTATTCTTTAGGAGCAACAAAGAAATAGTCGCTTAATTCCCAAAAATCAGAAACAAATACTGCACGCTCTTTTATAAGCGCAACCACTTGGGTTACATATTCTAAATTTGAATATAATTCGTTTGTAGTATGCTCTAATACAGTAGGCAAAAAGCTTTTTGCTAAATCAACATCTGCCGCTTGTTGCAAATAATATTGATTGTACCACTTGGTTTTTTCGGGATCAAAACGAGCACCTGATTTGTTTACGCGCTCTAAGGTAAAGGCTGCAACCAATTCATCTAGAGAAAATAATTCTTGTTCCGTTCCAGGATTCCATCCTAAAAGTGCCAAGAAATTAATAACAGCTTCTGGGAAATATCCCTCTTCTTTATATCCTACAGACTCATTCCAAGAAAGAGGAAAAACAGGGAATCCTAATTTTTCTCCATCCCGCTTACTTAATTTTCCTTTTCCAACGGGCTTCATTATTAATGGAAGATGAGCAAACTGAGGAGCTTCCCAACCAAAAGCATCATACAATTGTTTATGTAATGCCAAAGAAGGTAGCCATTCTTCACCACGAATAACATGGGTAATTTCCATTAAATGATCATCAACAATATTCGCTAAATGATAGGTAGGCATACCATCACTTTTAAATAAAACTTTATCATCTAGAACATTGGTGTCAATTTGCATTGAACCACGAATAATATCGGTTAATTCTAATTTTTCGTCTGGTGGGGTTAAAAATCGAATAACAAAATCGTCACCATTATCCAAACGTTGTTGAACCACATCTGGCATTAAAGACAATGAATTGTCGAGTTTAAGACGATTATGCCAGTTATAAATAAACGTTTTCCCATTTTTCTCATGGTTTTTTCGATGTGCATCAAGACTTTCAGCACTATCGAACGCATAATATGCATTACCGCTTTTTATAAGCAAATCAGCATATTCTTTATATAAAGATTTACGCTCACTCTGTCTATACGGGCCAAAACCACCATCTTTACCAATACCTTCATCAAAAGGAATTCCACACCAAATCAAAGAATCAATGATATACTGTTCTGCCCCTTCAACATATCTATTCTGGTCGGTATCTTCTATACGAAGTATGAAATCACCACCATGTTTTTTAGCAAATAAATAATTGAATAAAGCGGTACGAACACCACCAATATGTAAAGGCCCAGTAGGACTAGGAGCAAAACGAACACGTACTTTTTTCGACATATATTTATTATGATGTCGCAAAGATACACAACCAAGCGTTTTGATACAGAAAATCTGAAAGACGAATTTGCATCTTTTACTATAATAATTAACTGATTGTAACGGTTATATCAAATGGACGGTTACTCGTTTTAACAAATTATTCCCATTATTCATTCGTGATAACCATTATCTTGGTATAAAAATCAATAATTGCAAGACTTTAACCACATATTAGAACGTTTGAATAAGTTTATTCAAAAGCATTACTCTCAAGTTTTACTTAAGGGCATTTTATTGTTTTTTGCGTTCGGATTTCTATTTTTTTTGGTCGTATTAGGAGTAGAGTACTTTTTATGGTTGAATACAATAGGTAGAATGATATTATTCGCAATATTCATTGGGGTAGAACTCTTTTTGCTTTATAAATATATACTGACTCCGATTTTTTACCTTTTAAAATTGAAAAAAGGGATAGGCGCAAAGGATGCGGCAACCATGATTGGAAAACATTTTCCTCAAGTAGGAGATAAACTAACAAATCTCCTAGATTTAGCTGAAGACCCAAAGAAGTCAGAACTTCTTTTGGCTAGCATTTCACAGCGTTCAAAACAAATGGACCCAATACCATTTTCGAATGCTATTAATTATAAAGAGGCGGCTAAATACCTTAAATACGCAGTTTTACCTATTCTGATAATTGTAGGACTTTATATTACTGGATACTGGAATTCATTTTTCGGTACCTATGAGCGTGTAGTCAATTATGAAATGGCATATCAAAAACCTGCCCCTTTCCGTTTTGAACTGCTGTCTACCAATCTTTCTATGCTCCAAGATGAATCATTCACTATTCAAGTAGCTACCATAGGCACTATTAAACCTGAAAACGTATACCTAGAAATAAAAGGACAATCTATTTTACTACAACAAGAAAATGGTTTTTATGTGCACACTTTTACACCCCCCATAAAAACTACAACGTTCAGTTTCAGCGCAAATCAA
>TARA_R110002074_G_scaffold1738_7_pt1 | contig 21838 bp, 24 predicted proteins | sample TARA_R110002074 | Tara Oceans TARA_R110002074 (sample SAMEA4397215) | marine metagenome | biome: Polar Biome; feature: [MIX] marine epipelagic wind mixed layer (ENVO:01000061); material: water (ENVO:00002006), including particulate matter (ENVO:01000060) such as... | depth 10-100 m | reverse complement strand
CACATAACCACCTGTCCAGCCCATTAAATATACAGCACCATCATATCCTGCAAACGAAATAATGCCTGCCATGGATATAAATGAGGCGGCACTCATCCAATCGGCAGCGGTAGCCATTCCATTTGCTAATGGCGATACGCCACCGCCAGCAACATAAAATTCTTTGGTAGATCCTGCCCTGGTCCAAATAGCGATACCTATATAAATTGTAAATGTAATGCCTACTAAAATATAGGTCCAATTTTGTACACCTATGCTTTCAACCAACAAACTATGCATCATACCCATATTTTTTATCAAGTTTGTTCATCAATCGAACATATACAAATATGAGCACTACAAACACATACATTGAGCCCTGTTGGGCAAACCAGAAACCTAGCTTGAAGCCTCCTAGTTTAAATTGATTAAGGAAATCCTTGAATAAAATACCTGCGCCATAGGATACTAAAAACCATATGGCTAAAAGTATAAGAACATATCTTATGTTTTCTTTCCAATAGGCCTTTGCATTGCTTTTTGTCATATCAAATTAATTTAGTTGTTGGTCGAAACATAGATTTAACATCTCAGGCTTAAATGTATAAAATACATTTATCTTATTTGAACATTTAGGATTATTTTACGTGTTCACATTTATTATTTTTCTATTGACTCAATAGAACATCTATACAATTATTCTTGTCTGTGACTGAATTTTTTGTCATTATTATCTCTTTTTAATCTTTCTAAATATCCCTTAATTTCTTTGGTTACTCGTGGTGCCATAATTAAAGTAGCCGTCATTGTTGGTATTGCCATAAGTGCAAAAAAGCCATCAATAAGATTTATCATCATACTCAACGATGTGGTTGCACCTAGAATAATACTCACAATATAAAAATAATTATAATACTGTTTTTTATCAGCTCCGAATAAAAATGACATACATTTTGTGCCATAATAGGAATATGAAAATAGTGAGGAAATACTAAATACTGCAATGCATAGCAGTAATAAATAATTGCCAAAAACTGGCATAGCGTTAGAAAATGCCGAAGCCGTTAAACTCACTCCATTTGCATTTGAGGTCTCCCAAACACCAGTGACCAAAATAGCCAAGGCGGTAAGTGTGCAAACTACCAACGTATCAATAGCAGGACCTAACATAGCGACCAGCCCTTCGCGAACAGGTTCATCTGTTTTTGCTGCACCATGCGCCATTGGAGCAGTACCAATACCTGCTTCATTTGAAAATGCACCACGACGGATTCCTAATAAAATCAATCCGCCTAAAGCACCACCTAAAAAGGCATCACCTGTAAAGTTTTCTGCAGCAAAAGCATCAGTGAAAATTAGTATTAAATATTTCGGAACAACTTCAATATTGAGGACCAGAATTATCATAATCAACACAAAGTAAAGTAGCACCATAGCTGGCACTAATTTAGACGCTGTTTTACTTATTCGATTTAACCCGCCTAAAATAACAATGGATGTTATCCCAACTAAAACCAATCCAATACTGAAATTTGACCCAAAACCAACTTCTATCCCGTTGGGGATTAGAACAATATCATTAACAGCTTGAGTTAATTGATTCACGTTAAAAACAGGTAATGCGCCTACCAATCCGAAAATACTGAACATGACTGCTAAAGGTTTCCAAGCCTTACCCAAACCTTCAACTATAAAATACATGGGGCCACCTTGCAACTCGCCTGCACTATCTTTCCCCCGATACATGATGGCCAAAGTGGATGTAAAAAATTTGGTTGACATACCAATTATGGCACTTATCCACATCCAAAACATAGCACCTGGGCCTCCAATTGAAATAGCAACAGCAACACCTGCAATATTTCCCATACCAACGGTTGCCGAAAGTGCCGTTGTTAATGCTTGAAAATGACTTATTTCACCAGGATCATTCGGGTCGTCGTACTTTCCCCGTAACACTTGAATGGCATGCCCTAAGTATCGAAAGGGTAAAAATCTGGAACGTATTAATAAATATAATCCGCCACCTATTAATAAAACCAAAAGTGGCAACCCCCAAACAAAAGATGAAAATTCAGCCATAAATTCTTCCATGCAGCGCTACATTTTTTTAATGATTTTATAAATATATCACTTTACAAACATTACGTTTTAAATATTTAAAAGTATATTTAACATGATCAATTTAAAACTATTTGCAAGCTAAACGTTTATACTTTATTGATGCCGTTAGAGCGTTTGCTATTTTAATGATGCTTCAAGGTCATTTTATAGATACCTTGTTAGACCCTGTTTATAGAGACACTACGAACAACGCTTACAATATTTGGTCTTATTTTAGAGGCATTACTGCGCCAACTTTTTTTACAATTTCAGGTTTGGTTTTTACTTATTTATTACTGCGAGCCAATGCCAAAGGTGATGATATGCCACGAATTAAAAAAGGCCTTTTAAGAGCCCTGCTACTTTTAGGTATTGGTTATAGTCTTCGTATTAATTTATTAAGCTGGTTTTATGGTAATTTTAGTACTTATTTTCTAGTAATTGATGTACTGCAGTGCATTGGTTTATCATTACTCATTTTGGTTTGCTTACATGTTTTGTTTAAAAAATACAGTTACTTATTTTCTATCGTTCTATTCACAATTGGATGTATTTGTTTTTTATCAGAACCCCTGTACAGAAATTTAGAAATAACAAATTTACCATTAATTGTTGCCAATTACATGACTAAAGTTAATGGGTCGGTTTTTACCATTTTACCTTGGTTTGGGTATTCTGCTTTTGGTGCTTTTTTATCTACCGTCTTCTTTAGGCATGTGCATCGGGAACACTTTAAATTATTTACTATTATTACGTTTTTTATTGCTGGTTATTTTTTTATGTATCATTCATCATGGCTTTTAAACAAACTATTTTACATCACTGATATCGATTTATTTAAACTTAGCGCAGACTATAATTATTTGTTTACACGCTTTGGTAATGTGCTCATTTTATTCGGTGTTTTTTATTTGTTTGAACGCTTTTTAAAACAATTTATAATATCTAAAATTGGAGAGAAAACCTTATCTATTTATGTTATCCATTTTATTATCCTTTACGGAAGTTATACAGGTTACGGTTTAAAACGCTTTTTAAATAAATCCTTAAATCCTACTGAGGCTATCATTGGCGCTATATTATTTATGATTGTTGTGAGTTTAATTTCATTTCATTATGCCAAAACCAATGCATTTATTTATAAATTAGCGAGAAAAGTAAGTGACCAATTTAAAAAATGAATTATGGCTTATGATGACTATTTAGCCGATAGAATTAGGCGACAGCTAAAAGACAAGCATATTGCTTTTGACGAACTCAAAATGATGGGTGGTTTATGCTTTAAAGTGGATAATAAAATGCTGTGTGGCATTCATATTGATAAAAAACCTGCCCGTGCGGCAGGCGGGTATGGTGATAGCCTACTTATGGCGCGTGTTGGTGAAGCTGTTTATTTAAATGAACTTGAAAAAACCAGAATGTTTACCCATGGATTTTACAGGGTGCCCCATGAAGGGTTATATTTACGTAACTTCTGCTGGTTTTGATACTGAAAATGAATTAAGTTATTGGATAGATTTATGTTTGGACTTTAATCCTTTGGCTAAAGCGAGTAAACCAAAAAAGAAAGTTAAATAGTTTTTTTCCGACCAAAAACCTTTCCTAAAAATACTACGAAATAACATGAGATTTTACTTTAATATTTCAATACTTATAGTTTTTTTCTTTACAGTAAATAATCTCATCAGTCAAAATATTAAAAATCCTAATTATCCAGCGGCGATATTTGAAGCACATCGTATTATAGATTCGTTACAACAAACCCAAAATATTCCAGATATAGATATCGCTATTTCTATTGATGGAGAAATTGTATGGTCTGAAGGCTTTGGGTTTGCAAACCTGGAGCATTATGTGCCCATAAAAACTGGGGAAACACGTTTTAGAGTTGGTAGTATTTCAAAACCATTAACGTCTGCTGATCTGGGTAAATTAATAGATAACGGCAAATTAAATTTAAACTCAAATATTCAAACCTATGTGCCTTATTTTCCTGAAAAAAAATACGGTATTAAAAAACGGTAAAAAAACAGGTTATGGTATGGGATGGGGCATTATTAAAAGAAAAAAATTAAAAGGTTTTGGGCATCATGGTGCGTCTGTTGGTGGTACAACCCAGTTTGAGGTTTTTCCAAAAGAAAAACTTGTTTTTATATTGATTTACAACACATCTAATACTGATTACGGTAATTCTATTGATAGGATAGTGAAAGAATTTATCAAAAATAAGTAGTGTTTTTTTTAAAATCAATAACGTACACTAAAATTTTATTGAAAAAAAATTCAAAACATGATAAAAGTAAGGTTTTGTACCAGATATATATATAATTTTGCAGTGTAAATTTATCAAACTTGTACATTATGAATACCAAAATCACTTTGCTTTCCTTATCATTTTTAACACTTATAATTTCATGTAAAGATGCTAATAAAACAGCTCATGCAACCCATACAGAAAATGAGCACCATTGGAGTTATGAAGGTGAAACATCACCCGAACATTGGATTGACATTGAAAAAGATGCTGATTGTGATGGAAACAGTCAATCTCCCATTAATATTATAAATAAAGATGCTGATTCTGTTGCAAAAAAGAACGCTCTTAAAATATTATACTCTCCAAAAACACTTATTAGTAAGGTTGAAAATAACGGCCATTCCATTCAATTTGATTTTGAAGCAGGCGATTCCATAAACTATAAAAATGAAACCTATTATTTAAAGCAAATTCATTTTCATGAGCCATCTGAACATAAAATAAATGGGATTATTTACCCTATTGAAATGCATTTGGTTCATGTTAGTAAAACAGGGCATATTAGTGTTTTGGGTATTTTGGGTGAAGAAGGTGACGAAAGCCAATTATTTGAATTCTTTGAAAGCTTTCTACCTTTAGAAAATGGCGCTACAAAGGATATTCATCATCAAATAGATTTGTCAAGTTTATTTTTGGAGAATAAGAATTATTATTCTTACAGAGGCTCTTTAACAACGCCACCGTGTACTGAAAATATTAATTGGATTGTATTTAAGCAGCCTTTTATTTTATCAGTTGAAGAAGTGCTAAAACTTAAAAAAAACATGCCCATAAATAATTATAGGAATGAACAACCTTTGAATAAACGTGTGGTTAAATTTAATTATTAACTTTTTGGGTTGACTACTTTTCTTGTAAACCTTGTATTACCTCTTGATTTTCTGAGTATAAAAAATTAACTTCGCTTATCGTCTGATATAAAACATTAAAACGATTTCCGGACTGATACCGCCGAACGTCATTAAAAACTTCACGTTAAATTTCATATTTTGACAATTAAATTATAATTAATTATACATTTATGACAATTTTATATTATATTAGTCGTTAGATAATATATCAATGAACGGGTATGACATACATCTATGATTTAGGGAATAATAAACTTATTGAAGTTGAAATTGTTCTTGCATCTGGAAAAATGCCATTAAAAAAAGACGGTTGGAAATTTGATTGGAACAAACTGATTAAAGAAAAAAACACTAAAACTTATGTGTTAAGATTAAAAAGTGACCCTCAAAGTGTCGAAGGTCTTCTGCAATTGAGAATTGAGAACGATATGCTGATAATGGATGTTATAGAAATTGCACCTCACAATTTTAGTTCTTCGAATAAAAAGTTTGATTACGTCGCTGGTTGTTTGATTGCATTTGCCTGTAGGGAAAGTTTTAAAATTGAGGGTAATTACAAAGGATTCTTGACCTTTACATCCAAAACGAACTTAATTGAATGGTACAAAAAAAAATATGGAGCAACACAGGCTCTTGGTCAAAGAATGTATATTGATGATTCCATCGGATTAAAATTAATAGAAAAGTATCTATACTAAAATATAAGAATTATGAATAAGCAAGAAATCAATAAAAATAAAGCACAGGTTTTAACTGACAGAATGGATGTTGGCACCAGAGAATTTAATGAATTTCAAGCTATCCTTTTAAATAAATCCAAAGAACGATCGAACGAGCAGAAAAAGATGATAGAACTAATGGCTCTTAAATTTAAAATGGAGGATTATTTAAACTCTAAAGACAAACATTCAAAACTAGTAGGAGACTTTCTTAAAGCTTATTTGAATGCCTTTGAGATTAGACAAAATAAGTTTGCCCAATACATTGGAGTAAGACCATCGAATTTAACTAAACTTATAAAAGGCGAACGTTCTTTAAATCACGAATTAGCACTTGTTTTTGGAACAATCTTTAGAAACGACCCAATGCTTTGGTTGGATATTCAAGATAAAAATAAACTTTATGAATTATCCAAAATTAAAGAAAAAGAAATTAAGAAATATTCATTAGATGATTTGATAAATAAATAACGTTGGGTAATAACTAAGCATATGGCGTGCCGATAGGCCAACGCTATATGTCTTGTTGACTGACCCACTACTTAGAATAAGGGGGAAAACGTTTTTTTGAGGTATTTATTAAAAGACTATCTATAAAAAAAGTGATAAAGAAGCACCCACTTAAGGTAATAAAACAGATATTCTTATAATCGTTGGGAAGCTTCCGAGGTTACGAGGACTTGTATATTACTCACATCGCCTTTTTCAAAAGTTTCTCCTGTAATATTTTAATAGTCATGTCGAAATGAGGCACGATCGAGACATCACATAATAATTGATTTGAGATTTCTCCAATCGTCGAAATGACTCATCAACTCAATAAAAAATACTACTTTAAATACGCCAAAACATTCGCTTCAATACGTTCCTGTATATTACTAACATCAGCTTTTTCAAAAGTTTCGCCTGTAATATTTTCGTAAAGCTCAATGTAACGCTCACTAACAGTCTCAATGTATTCGTCACTCATAAAAGGAACGGTTTGCCCTTCTAAGCCTTGAAAATTATTAGCTATTAACCATTGGCGCACAAACTCTTTGGAGAGTTGTTTTTGGGGGTCTCCACTATCTTGACGTTCTAGGTAGCCATCGGCATAAAAATAACGTGATGAATCTGGGGTGTGGATTTCGTCTATCAATACAATTTTTCCTTCTTTAGTTTTTCCAAATTCGTACTTGGTATCTACTAAAATAAGTCCGCGAGATGCTGCAATTTCAGAACCACGTTGAAATAACTTACGGGTGTAATCTTCCAATATCAAATAATCTTCCTCAGAAACAATACCGCGTTTTAAAATATCCTCACGCGAAATATCTTCATCATGGTCACCCATTTCTGCTTTTGTAGCTGGCGTAATTATAGGTTCTGGAAACTTATCGTTCTCTTTCATACCTTCTGGCATTGCCACACCACAAAGCATACGTTTTCCTGCTTTATACTCGCGAGCTGCGTGTCCAGACATGTAACCACGAATTACCATTTCTACTTTAAAAGGTTCGCATAAATGCCCCACAGCTACATTGGGGTCTGGTGTAGCGGTTAACCAATTGGGCACTAAATCCTCTGTAGCCGCCATCATTTTAGTAGCTATTTGGTTTAGTATTTGCCCTTTATACGGAATGCCTTTTGGCATCACAACATCGAAAGCTGAAAGTCTATCGGTGGCTATCATAACCAATTCTTGGTTGTTGATGTTATATACTTCGCGTACTTTTCCTTTGTAAACGCTTTTTTGGTTTGGAAAATTAAAATTGGTGTCTATGATGGTGTTGTTTATTTTTGCCACGAATTCACTAGTTTTTTATCTCGCAAAGGCGCAAAGGCGCAAAGCTTGAAATCTGTTATTTTAATAATTTATTTTTTTTCAATAGACACTTCGCTAAGCTTTCGCTTGGGTACTTTCAATAAAAATACATTTTTATTTCAGTAGTGCTCAGTGTGACATTTAGTTACTATTATTATTATTTTTAGTTAGTATGCCCTAGCCCCGATTGATGCGGCATCCTTTTTATGTGCTTTCAACTATTTAATTATAAGGTAAAATTTACAGTTATACTATTACTTTTATAAGATACTGAAACAAGTTCGGCACATGAAAAGATATAGCGGAAAGCGGGAAATAGCTTCTAAATATTTTTATTCTTTTCAAAACGTTTCGAATGTGCCCAACTTAACATTTTATTTTCATATTTCTATTTGACTGAAAACTGCGACTGAACACTGATAACTGATTAGTTTACGTTTTCAATGCCTTTATAGGCTTCAATAACTTTTTTAACGAGTTTATGACGAATAACATCTTTATCGTCTAAAAATATCATGCCCACGCCTTCTACATTCTTCAATATTAATAAGGCTTCTTTTAAGCCCGATATGGTTCGGCGTGGTAAATCTATTTGCCCTGGGTCGCCGGTTAATAAAAACTTGGCATGTTTACCCATACGGGTTAAAAACATTTTCATTTGTGCATGCGTCGTGTTTTGGCCTTCATCTAAAATCACAAAGGCATTATCCAGTGTACGCCCACGCATAAAGGCTAATGGTGCTATTTGTATGGTGCCCTTTTCAATATAACTTGCTAATTTTTCGGGTGCAATCATATCGCGCAACGCATCATAAAGTGGCTGCATGTAAGGGTCTAATTTTTCTTTTAAATCGCCCGGTAAAAACCCTAAATTCTCGCCTGCCTCAACAGCTGGACGCGTTAAAATAATACGCTTTACTTCTTTATTTTTAAGTGCTTGAACTGCTAAAGCAACGCCTGTATAGGTTTTTCCGGTACCTGCCGGCCCAATAGCAAAAACCATATCGTTTTTACGCATACTTTCTACCAATTTGCGCTGGTTGGCGGTTTGCGCTTTGATGAGTTTTCCGCCAACACCGTGCACGATAACTTCGCCACTTTGCTTTGATGTTTTATAATCATCGCTACTTTGGCTAGTTAGCACACGCTCAATTACGTTTTCGTCTAATTTATTATACTTACCAAAATGTTTTAAAAGCATGGAGATTCTGCGGTCGAATTCTTCAAGTAATTCTTCATCGCCAAAGGCTTTTAATTTATTTCCGCGCGCAACAATCTTTAACTTAGGGAAGTATTTTTTTAGTAGTTCAATATTAACATTTTGGGCTCCAAAAAATTCTTTTGGAGAGATTTCTTCAAGTTCGATAATGATTTCGTTCAAAGGCGTATTTTTAATTTAATGTTTACTATCGCAATAATAAAAATATTGTTTAGTTGGATAATTATGGCTATTCGTTTTATTCAACCTAGATTTTCATTCAAAATATAAAAACAAAAACGAAAATTTATGTAGGTTTGTGAAACTAATTACTTAAACCCAAAAATACATAATTTTGGGTGACCTAACGCTAAAAACATATCAACAATTTGCCAATGGCAATTATAACCTTAACAACCGATTTTGGAGAAAAAGATCACTTTGCTGGCGCAACAAAAGGTGCTATTTACAGTGAACTCCCCGATGTTAAAATTGTTGATATCTCACATTCCATATCGCCATTTAGCATTCCTGAAGCGGCATATATTATTCAAAATGCTTATAGTAGTTTTCCAAAAGGAACCATTCATATTATAGGCATAGATTCTGAGATAAACCCTGAAAACAAACATGTTGCCTTAAAACTAGACGACCACTATTTTATTTGTGCCAATAATGGGATTATGAGTATGATTTGTTCTGAAATTGCACCAGCTAAAATTGTTGAAATTAATATTCATGATAAAATACAAACTAGTTTTCCTGTCTTGGATGTGTTTGTAAAAGTGGCTTGCCATATTGCACGAGGCGGCACATTGGAAATTATTGGAAAAACCATTGACAGTATAAAACCTATAAAGAATATTGTACCTTATGTGAACGATGACAAAACACAAATTATTGGAAGCGTTATTTATGTTGATAATTATGGTAATGTGGTAACCAATATTAAGCGTAGCTTTTTTGAAAGGATACAAAAAGGACGCACTTTTGAGATTTCGGCACGTAATTATAAATTCAAAAAAATATTTAAGAAATATAGTGAGATTGTAAACTTTGAGATTCCAGAAGACAAGCGGCAGGATGAAGGCAGGAAATTAGTGGTTTTTAATTCTAGTGGGTTTTTAGAAATTGCCGTTTTTAAAAGTAATCCGTCAACCGTGGGAAGCGCTTCTACCCTATTGGGTTTAGGTATTATGGATGCTGTAAGTGTTAATTTTAGCCCATCCTAAATCCTTCCCAAAGGGAAGAACTTTTTATGATAGAATAAAAAAAATTATGTTAATACGAATTGTTAAAATGGGGTTTCACAAACAGAATATTGACGTATTCTTAAAACATTTTGATGCTAATAAAACTAAGATTATAGGGTTTGAAGGCTGTGCGTTAGTAGAATTATATAGAGATAAAAATGATCCCACTCTATTTTTTACTTATAGCTATTGGGAGTCTGAAGAAGCCTTGCAGAAATATAGAAAATCTGAAGTGTTTAATAACGTTTGGGCTAAAACCAAACCGCTTTTTAATATCAGGCCTGAAGCTTGGAGTGTTGATAAATTGGAAAGTTTAAAGTAAATAGTCGCAGTGTTCAGTCGCAGTGTTCAGTTGCAGTGCTCAGTCGCAGTGTTCAGTGGCAGTGTTCAGTGCTCAGTGCTCAGTGCTCAGTGCTCAGTGCTCAGTGCTCAGTGGCAGTAAACAGAAAACAAAATTCTTTTTGGGTAATAATGCTCAAACAAGCAGAAAAAATTATTGGGACAATAGGATTTCAAAAATTTTCTGATGATTATTTATATACAGAAGTTGGATATGAATTACATTCAAGTTTTCATAAAAAAGGATATATGACAGAAGCTCTTCAAAAAGTTATTAGTTTTGGTTTTGATTGTCTAGAACTTAAAACTATAGAATCATTTACAAATAAACATAATGAAAAATCTGAAATTTTACTTGAAAAAAATAATTTTATTTTTCAACCAGATAGGATTGATGAAGGTTATGAAAATAATAGTATATTTCAATTGAAATCACGAAACACTTTTAACTTTTAACTAAAATTAAATGTTAGCCATACTTAAAAAAGAAATAAATTCATTCTTTGCGTCCCCAATAGGGTATTTGGTTATTGCTATTTTCCTGTTGCTCAACGGACTCTTTTTATGGCTTTTTAAAGGGGATTTTAACATCCTTGATTATGGGTTTGCAGATTTATCATCCTTCTTTTTATTAGCACCTTGGATTTTAATTTTCTTGATTCCTGCAGTTACTATGCGCAGTTTTTCTGATGAAAAAAAACAAGGTACATTGGAGTTGTTATTGACTAAACCCATATCGCATATCAATATTGTTTTGGGTAAATATTTTGGTGCTTTTATTTTAATTTTAATAGCACTTTTACCAACCTTACTCTATGTTTATACGGTTTATCAATTAGGAAATCCTGTTGGTAATTTGGATGTTGGGAGCACAATGGGGTCCTATTTCGGATTACTTTTTTTAATTGCTTCTTACACCGCTATTGGCGTTTTTTCTTCAACATTGTCCGATAATCAAATTGTCGCTTTTATCACTTCGGTGTTTTTATGTTTTCTTTTTTATATTGGTTTTGAAGGGATTGCAGACTTTGTTTCGAGTGGTTTTATAGAACAACTAGGAATGGGTTTTCACTATAAAAGTATGAGTCGGGGCGTGTTGGATACATGCGATATTTTATACTTTTTAAGCGTATCTGTTTTTTTTATTGTTTTAACTATTGGTGGCATAAAAACAGGAAGGCTCCAAAAAAGATCTTGGATAAAAATCGTGGGCTTATTTGCTGGTTTATTCATTTTAAATAGTGCTGCAAACTCATTTCATAAACGTTTCGATCTAACTACAGATTCCCGTTATACCTTAAGTGATGCTACATTACATATTATCGAAGATGCTGAATCGCCTTTAATTATTGATGTGTTTTTAAAAGGAGAAGATTTCCCTGCGGAATTTAGACGTCTTCAAAATGAAACCAAGCAATTATTAGAAGAGTTTTCAGAAAAAAACAACAATATCATTTTTAACTTTTTTAATCCTTTAGAAGATGAAGAAAATCGGGATATTATCATTCAGCAACTCACACAACGTGGATTAACCCCTATGCAACTGCGTGTTGAAGAAAACGGAAAATCATCTCAAGCTATTATTTTTCCATGGGCATTAGCAAGTTATAACAACCAGACGGTTGCCATTTCTTTAATTAAAAACAAAATTGGTGCTTCGCAACAGGAATTGGTTAGTAATTCAGTACAACATTTGGAGTATGCTTTCGCGGATGGATTTAGTAAACTCACCAAACCAAAACGTAAAAAAATAGCCATTTTAAAAGGCAATAATCAATTGGAAGACAAATACATTGCCGACTTTGCTAAGAAAATTGGCGAATACTATTTTATTGCGCCTTTCACATTAGATAGCGTCGCTTCAAATACACAAAAAACATTAAATGATTTAAATAATTTTGATTTAATTATTAATGCAAAACCTACCGAAGCTTTTACTGAAAATGAAAAATATGTTTTAGACCAATATACCATGAACGGCGGAAAAAGTCTTTGGCTTCTTGATATGGTAGCCATGGAAAAAGATAGTTTATATAACGCTTCGGGTAAAAATTATGCTATTACAAGAGACTTAAACTTAACCGATTTTTTCTTTACTTACGGTATTCGCATCAACCCTGTAATGGTAAGCACGCTCTACTCTGCCCCTATTGCTTTGGCTATGGGAGAAGGCAGTAATTCGCAATTTCAACCGTTAAGATGGCCGTATTCGCCTTTAGCAAATTCTAATAGCAATCACCCTATTGTCAATAATTTGAATTTAGTAAAATTTGATTTTGCAAACCCAATAGACACCTTAAAAAATAGTATTAAAAAAACGATTCTTTTAGAAACAGCGCCTTTAACCAAGCTAGAAGGTGCACCTAGGGAAATTAGCTTAAGTATTGTTACCAAAGAACAGGAACCTGCAACCTTCAATAAAGGCAATCAAAACCTTGCGGTGCTTTTAGAAGGTGAATTTGAATCGGTTTACAATAATCGTATCAAACCCTTTAAATTGAAAGCTGATAAGGTAAAAAGTGCAACTACAAAAATGGTAGTTATTGCTGATGGCGATGTAATTAAAAATGATGTAGTAAAAAATGTGCCGCAAGAATTGGGGTTTGATCGTTGGACAGGAAAAAGATATGGCAATAAAGAATTTTTGCTCAATACCGTGAATTACCTGCTAGACGATAACGGACTTATAAACATTCGATCTAAAGAAATAGCTATTGCCTTTCTAAATCAGGACAAAATAGCTGATGAAAAAACCAAGTGGCAACTTATAAACATCGCATTACCACTAGTATTATTGGTGCTTTTTGGATTAGGCTTTAATTACTACAGAAAGAAAAAATACGCTGCCTAAATGTTAATAAGTTTGTTTCCAAATTTAGACGGTTTGGAATATATTTGTAAGTAGCGATTTTCTAAACTAAAAAAGCATTTTTATAGATGAAATTTATAGTATCAAGTACTTATTTATTAAAGCAATTACAAGTATTAGGCGGGGTTATCAATAACTCGAACACCTTACCTATTTTAGATAATTTTTTATTTGAATTAGACCACACAAAACTTACTGTTTCGGCAAGCGATTTAGAAACCACTATGGCTTCTAGTTTAGATGTTGAAAGCGATAGTAAAGGAAGTGTTGCCATTCCAGCACGTTTATTACTTGATACTTTAAAAACGTTTCCTGAGCAACCTTTAACCTTTGTTATTGAAGATAATAATACCGTTGAAATAAGCTCGAACCACGGTAAATATGCTTTGGCTTACGCCGATGGTAACGAATTCCCGAAAGCAGTAGCACTTGAAGATCCAAGTAAAACGGTTATAACCGGAGATGTTTTAGCAACCGCTATTAGTAAAACTATTTTTGCTGCTGGTAACGATGATTTACGCCCTGTAATGAGTGGCGTGTTTTTCCAATTTTCAACTGAAGGCTTAACTTTTGTGGCAACAGATGCTCACAAATTGGTTAAGTATACGCGTGAGGATGTAAAAGCAAGTCAGGTTGCTGAGTTTATCATGCCCAAAAAACCTTTGAATCTTTTAAAGGGCATTTTGGCAGCTAGTGAAGATGATGTAACGATTGAATACAATGAAAGTAATGCAAAATTCACGTTTGAGAATTCTGAACTTATTTGTCGTTTAATTGATGGTAAATATCCGAATTACGAAGCGGTAATACCTAAAGAGAATCCAAACAAATTAGCTATTGATAGAACACAGTTTTTAAATTCTGTGCGTCGTGTTAGTATTTTCTCTAATAAAACAACGCATCAAATTCGTTTAAAAATTGCTGGTGCTGAATTAAATATTTCTGCTGAAGATATTGATTACAGCAATAAAGCAGAAGAACGTTTAACTTGTGATTATCAAGGTGATGATATGCAAATTGGTTTTAACTCACGTTTTTTAACGGAGATGCTGAATAACTTAACTTCTGACGAGGTGCAATTAGAAATGAGTATGCCAAACAGAGCAGGTATTTTAACACCTGTTGATGGACTTGATGAGGGCGAGCAAATTACTATGCTTGTTATGCCTGTGATGTTGAATAACTAAATTCCTGCGCAGGCAGGAATCTCACGATACAAAAGCGGTAATCTTAATTAGGTTGCTGCTTTTTTTGTATCTCTTGATTTTGTCAGGAAAATTATCTAGATTCGTTTAGCGTTATATATAAATCATTAAAACGGATTCATATTCTTAATTACATTGGCAATATTTACTTAAATTAATCAATTATGAAGACATATTTAAAAATTTTTGTAATAGTACTTTTTATTAGTTGTGAAAACGACAAAAAAGATTTCACAAGTTTAGTGGAAGTTAACCAAACAACTATTAGCAATCATATTGAGCGTCTAGCGTCCGATGAGTTTCTAGGAAGAAAGCCATTTACTGAAGGAGAAATAAAGACTGTAAAGTATTTAAAAGATGAGTTTGAAAAATTAGGAGTTTTACCAGGAAATGGTAATAGTTTTTTTCAAGATGTTCCAATGGTGGAAATTACAGGCACTCCATCAGAAAAAATGATTATTTCAGGAAAAAATGGAAGCATTAATTTAGAATACTTAAAAGATTTTGTTGCCACAACAAATAAATCAGAAACTGACGTAAACCTTAAAGACTCAGATCTTGTATTTGCAGGTTATGGAATCATTGCTCCTGAATATGGATGGAATGATTATGATGGAATAGATTGGAAAGGAAAAACTGCTGTTGTTTTAATAAACGATCCTGGCTTTAAATCTGGTGATTCAACCTTATTTAAAGGAAATGAAATGACTTACTATGGCCGCTGGACCTATAAATATGAAGAAGCTGCAAGACAAGGTGCAGATGGACTTATTATTATTCATGATACTGAGCCAGCCTCTTATGGTTGGAATGTAATTGAATCTGGTTGGAGTGGTGCACGGTTAATTATAGAAAGTGATTTACCTCTGTTAAATGTAGAGTCATGGATAAGTGGAGAAAGTGCTAAAAAAATGTTTGATATTTCAACTATGAAAGGTCAAGATTATAAAACCCTTTCTAAAAATAAAACCTTTAAACCAATTCCTTTAGATTTAAAAGTTTCAGTAGAAATTAAAAATAAGATCAAAAAAGATGTTTCTAAAAATGTAGTTGCACTTATACCAGGTACAGACAGAAAAGACGAATTTATTATATACTCAGCGCATTGGGACCATTTTGGTGTTGGTAAAGCTATAAATGGTGACTCCATCTACAATGGATCAGTAGATAACGCATCTGGTACGGCAGGTTTATTAGCAATTGCTGAAGCGTTCAAAAAATCCAAAGCTACAAAACGTTCAATTGTCTTATTAGCAGTTACTGGAGAAGAACAAGGATTATTAGGTTCAGCATATTATTCAGAAAATCCAATTTTTAATCCTAAGAAAACAGTTGCAAATATTAATATAGATGCGCTTGATAGTCCAGGAAAAATGAAAGATTTAACGATTACAGGTTTTGGTCAATCTGAAATGGATGTATATGCCAAAGAAGCCGCTACTCAACAAAATAGGTATATTATTCCCGATCCAGAAGCCGAAAAAGGATATTTCTTTAGATCAGATCATTTTAATTTTGCTAAAATAGGAATACCTGCTTTGTATGCAAGTGGTACTTATGAAGGATTTGATCATAGTATTGAAGAAATAAAAAAGTACAAAGATAATTATCGTATGAATAAATATCATCAACCTTCTGACGAATACAATCCTGAAACAACAGAATTAAGTGGTGTTCAATTAGATTTACAATTATTTTTTAATGTAGGTTTTAAATTATCTAATGAAGAATATTTCCCAAAATGGTACGATGGAAGTGAATTTAAAACTGCTAGAAAATAAAACTATTGCGTTAAGGGTTGCAGTGGAAAGCCCACAGTGAGGTATGAACGAAGACTTGCAACCCACGCTAGCGCTCGACTGTGTCGAGTGCCGATTTTGAATAAGCCATAAAGGCAATAAATTTCAATAAGAAAAATTGATTTAGCACTCGTTACAAACGAGCACTAGCAAGACCTAGCAAGGCGTTTTAATTATCTCGTACCCCAAAATATTATAAAACAAAAAAGCTCATCTATTGGCGAGCTTTTAGTTTATCTCATACTAACTAATAAAATTAAGAAGAGATAACGTTTTTAATTTATAAAATTAATTGATAATGGGTATTTAGGTGTTTCGCCATGGCTTGCTTTAATGGCATTTACTATGGGGAAAATAATAGATAAAATACCTAATACTATAAAGCCCAATATACCTAAACCGAACAGTAATATAAGTGGAATACAGATGATAAAGTAAAGGATTAAACTTAATTGAAAGTTTATAATATTTTTACCGTGCGCATCCATTTGATATACTTTTTCTTTTTGGGTAAGCCATAATACTAGCGGTAGTATTAAACTACCAAAACCAGTTACTAAAGTAATTAACTGACTTAAATGTGTGATGACTATAAGTTGATTGTCTTGTTTCATATGTCTTTTATATTTTAATAAATGAGTCATATGCAATGCTTATAAAATAAAAAAAATTGTAGTAAACTTTTCTACATAGCATTTCATGATGATTGTGTTTTTGATTGATACTTATATGACGCACACAACTGTAAAATGTTACAAAAATTGGAATTTTTTTTTGTGAGATAGGGTGTTAATTATTATTATTAAACATATTACCCCGCATTTTATTATAATGCGCTTCAAACCATACGGGTTGTTCAATGTCATAATCATAAATATACTCAGCTATTTTTTCAATGGTTTCTTCTGGATATGGTATTTTTTGCATCACCCCAAAGCGTCTTACGGCACCAAACATTTTTGCATCCTTTTCATTTGGGTTTTTTACCCAGTTTTGCATATCTGCAATAAATGCTTCTTTTGAAGTGTCTTTAAGGATATAACGTCTTTTAATGGCTATCATTGGCGGTGCTATCCTGTTTTCTTCAGTTGTTGTTGCGTTATGGCACGCATAACAATTGGTTTCCATTAAGCGTTTTCCGGGGTAAATAGAATCTTGAATAGTGTTAGGATTCAATTTTGCGTAAGACATTTTGTTAGAATTGTTACAGCCAACAAATAACAAAACAATTACTGCTACAATTGGTATTGATTTCATTTTATATACGATTTTAATTAGTTTAAATATGCTATTAAAAACTACTTGCTTTTTTTCATTACTAAAAATGGAATATCGATTTTAGAAGCAAAGGTTTCAACGGAGTGTTTGGTAAATAATCGTTCTAAAAAAGTATGGTTTTTGCTTAGCATAGCAATCATTTTTATATTATTACTAATGGCATAATCATGAATATTATTATAAACATTTTTATCATCTGAAACGATTCTACTATATTCAACTTTAGTGAAGTTAGTATGGAAAAAATTCATGTTTTGACTTAAATTTTCTGCAAAATCATTTTCCTCAACAACATGCAACACGTTTAATTTAGAACTATTAAGTTTCAATATTTCTTTTAGGGGCTGTAAATCTTCAATAAAATAAGATGAAGAAAAACTACTTGTAAATGCGATAGCATCAATGTTCTTATACTTACAACCATCTGGAATTGCTAAAACCGGCACATTACACCGTTGTATAACATGTATTGTATTACTACCAAAAATCACTTTTTCTAAACCTGAAGCGCCTTTTGTTCCCATAACTATAAAATCTATATGATGTTTTTCACAAATTTGATTTATTGAATCTACAAAATTATCATAGTCTACGATGGAGTAAAATGAATGATTTTCGTTTTTTGATTTATTTTCAATATGTGAGATAATATTAGCAATGGATTTTTTAGCAGCGTCAATTAAAGTATTATATACACTAGCTGATGTTGAAACTGACATCATATCATCCGAAATAAATGAAGACGCCTTTTGCACATTTAGGATATAAAAATTACAAGCCGTATGCTCAAATAGTTTTATAGCAAAATTGATAGCGTTAATAGAGTTTTTAGAAAAATCAGTAGGTAATAATATGTTTTTCATATCGATAAGAGAATAGATTTCCGAGTAAATATAGTTTGACTAATTACCTAAAACAATGACAATTATCAGCTATTGAAAAGATTAGGCCTTATTTAATAAAAGTTATTATATTGAGAGTCTGTTTAAGATTTTGATTTAGAACAGTAAGTAATTTCTACATGATTTTGTATATTTGCTGAATTGCTATATAAACGCATACAAAAATTGTTAATCCCTAAGGCTAATTATTGTAAGGTTTAACCAAATAACCTGTCATAAACTACATGAAAATCTTTAGTACGCTTACACTTTTCGCACTATTAGGGACTTGTGCCACGAAAAAATACACGGAAAAAATTCAAATTCTTAAAGATAATATTGCACTAGCTGATAGTACTTTAGTTATTAAATATGCTAATACCATTACATCAAAAGAATTAAAAAAGCATTTATACAAGTATGCCTCTGATGAATTTGAAGGACGTAAAGTTGGTGAAGAGGGGCAAAAAAAGGCAGCTCAATTTCTTAAAGATTACTATATAAGCGAAAACATAGAATCGGCTTTTGGGGGCGATAATTATTATCAAAGCATTCCTAGTGATTTCTTTTCAAAAAACATTAAAGCATCTGAAAATGTTTTAGCTTTTATTCAAGGTTCTGAAAAACCTGATGAAATCTTAATAATATCGGCACATTTAGATCATCTTGGAGTTTTAGACGATTGTAGGATAAGTTACGGTGCCGATGATGATGGCTCTGGAACGGTAGCACTTATGGAGATGGCACAAGCCTTTGCCTTAGCAAAAAAAGAAGGTCATAGTCCTAAACGAAGTGTTTTATTTCTACATCTAACAGCCGAAGAAATTGGCAAAAAAGGATCAGAGTATTATACTGAAAACCCCGTATTCCCATTAGAAAATACCATTGCTAATTTAAATATAGATATGATAGGTCGTATTGATGATATTCATGAAAATAATAAGAATTATTTATACATAATTGGATCGGATAGATTGAGCAAAGAGTTACATTATATTTCTGAAAAGGTCAACAAGTCTTATTTCAATATTGATTTAGATTACCGATATAGTATGGAAGGCGAAAGAAATAATTATTACAAGCGATCAGACCATTATAACTTCGCTAAAAATGGTATTCCCGTCATTTTTTATTTTAATGGCGAACATGACGATTATCATCTACCTACGGATACTCCAGATAAAATAGAATACAATCTTTTAGAAAAACGCACCAAACTTATTTTTGCAACTGCATGGCAATTAGCGAATCAAGAGCATAAATTAGTACTTGATGAAAATAACGAACTGTTAAAATAACATCAAATAATCCTATTGTTTCTATTCCTTTTTGTATTATAGTATCACTAAAATTTAAATAAATGAAAAAAATATTATCGCTTTTTTGTATTACTATTTTAATGACTGGATGTAGCTCTTCACAGAACAAAAATGGTTCAAAAAATAATGAAACAGTTGTAGATTATGCAAAAACGATTACTGCTAGTGAATTAAAAAAAATGCTTTACACCTACGCCTCTGATGAATTTGAAGGTAGAAAAACGGGTGAACCTGGACAAAAAAAAGCGGTTAATTATTTGAAAGATCATTATGTTGCTTTAGGCATTGAATCTCCCATTGCAGAAGGTGATTATTTTCAAGAAATACCTGCTTCTTATTTGAAAAAAGGTTATAACGACTCTGAAAATGTTTTAGCTTATATAAAAGGAGCTGAAAAACCTGATGAACTCATTGTTGTTTCTGCACATTTGGACCACATTGGTATTTCAGGAAATGGTGATATTAATAATGGTGCTGATGATGATGGTTCTGGAACCGTAGCTATTTTAGAAATTGCTGAAGCTTTTAAAACAGCCGTAAAAGATGGTAACGGCCCAAAACGCTCCATTCTTTTCTTGCATGTTACGGGTGAAGAAATTGGTCTTTATGGGTCGCGCTACTACGCAGATGAAGACGCTGTTTTTCCTTTAGAAAATACCGTTGCTAATTTAAATATTGATATGATTGGTCGTGTAGACCCGAAACATGAAGGAAAAGATAATTATTTATATTTAATAGGCTCAGATAAATTAAGTAAAGAGCTTCATAAAGTATCTGAAAAGGTTAACAAGGACTTTTTTAATTTGGAATTTGATTATACATATAATGAAGAAAATGATCCTAATCGTTTTTACTACCGCTCAGACCATTACAACTTTGCAAAAAACAATGTGCCTGTTATTTTTTATTTTAATGGCAGTCATGCCGATTATCACAAACCGAGTGACACCCCTGATAAAATTAATTATGAGTTTTTAGAAACCCGAACTCGTTTAATTTTTCATACGGCTTGGGAATTGGCTAACAGGGATGAACGCGTAAAGTTGGATTAAAAAAACATAATCTTTTTTCTCTAGAAATTACAGATTATTCAATTATCGATTTAGATAAGTTAGCAATAGTTATGAAAAAGGAAATTCTTATTCTACTTTTTATTTCGGTTATACTTTTAAGCCCATGTTATTCTTACAGGATTCAACCAAAAGAGTTTCGCAAATTGGAGAACCACAATGTCCAAAAAAAAGCATATGTAATTAACCCAATATTAGAAAAAGAATTTGAAATTTTAAAATCATCTGAATTGTTTCTAATTGTTGAAGACAGCTCAAATGTCGATTTAAGTATCAAGCTATACCCAATAAGAAAATACAGGCGTGGGGGTAATGGAACTATTTGTTCTATGACCATGTTTACACTGATGCAAATACCTTGCTTTAATGCTTCATCCTATAAATTCAAATTTGTAGAAATTTATAAAAATAGTATTAAAGAAAATGATATTGAATTGCATATAAATAAAAGAATTTGGTTCTGGGATTTTCTTTCTTTTAACAAAAGATTTGAAGAAAAAGCTGGAAAAGCACTATTGGGAATGTATAATAAAGATGAATAAAATCAAACTAAACAAAAAAAGCCTTTCAATTTCTCGAAAGGCTTTTGCTTTTTGGGTGGAAGACCGGGTTCGAACCGGCGACCCTTGGTACCACAAACCAATGCTCTAACCAACTGAGCTACAACCACCATGTTTTTTATTTTAAAACTTTAATAAAGTTTTGCAAAAGGAACGCTCTAACCAACTCGTTTAAAGCCACCATGTAACTTGCATTTTACAATGCGAGTGCAAATGTAAATTATTTCAATGGTTTCTACAAAGACTTTTTTAATATTTTAAGTACAAATCAAAAATAAAATCTATAATAGTCTT
>TARA_R110002074_G_scaffold61561_5_pt1 | contig 21922 bp, 19 predicted proteins | sample TARA_R110002074 | Tara Oceans TARA_R110002074 (sample SAMEA4397215) | marine metagenome | biome: Polar Biome; feature: [MIX] marine epipelagic wind mixed layer (ENVO:01000061); material: water (ENVO:00002006), including particulate matter (ENVO:01000060) such as... | depth 10-100 m | reverse complement strand
TATAGTGAATTTTGGAACTACAGAGTTACTTACAGCGTTCACCATTTTTGCTCCATCTTTTATAATGCCGCCATGTTCACTTTTGCTACCCACCATAAAGCCGGTAACATCTTGTAAAAAGACTAATGGAATTTTCTTTTGATTGCAATTCGCAATAAATCGTGTTGCTTTATCTGCAGAATCAGAATAGATGACACCACCGAACTGCATTTCACCTTTCGCAGTCTTCACTACTTTTCTTTGGTTCGCGACAATACCAACGGCCCAACCGTCTATACGCGCATACCCGGTTAGAATTGTTTGTCCGTAACCTGCCTTATATTCTTCAAAATCAGAATCGTCAACTAATCGTTTAATGATTTCCATCATATCATATTGTTCTGATCTAGAACTTGGTAGAATTCCATAAATATCATCGGAGTTTTCCTTTGGCTTACTAGTTTTCTTACGATTGAATCCGGCTTTTGGAAAATCACCAATCTTGTCCATGATATTCTTAATGGTATCTAAGGCGGCTGCATCATCTTTTGCCTTATAATCAGTAACACCACTTATTTCACAATGCGTAGTCGCTCCGCCTAAAGTTTCATTATCAATGCTTTCGCCAATAGCAGCTTTCACTAAATAACTGCCAGCTAAAAATATACTTGCAGTTTTATCTACAATTAAAGCTTCGTCACTCATGATTGGCAAGTAAGCACCGCCGGCAACACAACTGCCCATAATAGCAGAAATTTGGGTAATACCCATGCTACTCATTATGGCATTGTTTCTAAATATGCGTCCAAAATGTTCTTTATCTGGGAAAATTTCATCTTGTAAAGGCAAATAAACTCCTGCGCTATCTACTAAATAAATAATAGGTAGTTTGTTTTCTATGGCAATTTCTTGTGCCCTTAGGTTCTTTTTTGCCGTAATAGGAAACCATGCTCCGGCTTTTACGGTTGCATCATTGGCAACAACAATACATTGTTTACCCTTTACATAACCAATCTTTATAACAACACCTCCAGAGGGGCATCCACCATGCTCTTCATACATGCCTTCACCTACAAAGGCACCTATTTCAATGCGGTTCGAATTTGTATCTAAAAGATAATCAATACGCTCTCTTGCCGTCATTTTACCTTGGTCATGCTGCTTAGCAATTTTTGCTTTACCACCTCCCAAATGAACCTCAGCAAGTTTGCGTCTAAGGTCTGATAATAACAACTTATTCCTATCTTCGTTTTGATTGAATTTCAAATCCATTCTTTCTGTTTTCTTTTCTTCGGATAAAGATAGGAAGTTAATTTTGGTGTTCATGCAACAAAAACAAAAAGTATGATTAAGTGGGGTATAGTAGGGGCAGGTAATATTGCACATAGTTTTTCAAAAGATTTAGCCTTGGCAAGTGGTGGTGAATTAACAGCAGTGGCATCTAGAAATTTAGATAAAGCTCAGTCTTTTGCTTCTGAATATGGAGCGCCATATGCTTATGGTAGTTATGAAGAATTGTTCCATAGTAAAACAGTCGATGTAATTTATATTGCCACACCGCACACCACTCATGCTAAATTAAGTATTGCCGCAATGAAGGCTGGTAAAAGTGTACTTTGTGAAAAACCAGTCGGAGTTAATAAAGATGAGGTAGAAGAGATGATAAAGGTGGCTAAAGAAAACAATGTTTTTTTTATGGAAGCTTTGTGGACGCGTTTTAATCCTACCATTATAAAGGTGAAAGAACTTGTTGATAATGGTACGATCGGTGATATCGGTTATTTACATGCAGATTTTGCTTTTTTTGCACTAGACCGCGATGAAAATGGTAGACTATTGAATCCTGCTCTTGCAGGTGGTTCTTTGTTAGATATAGGTATTTATCCGATATTTTTATCTTACCTAATGTTAGGTAAGCCAAAAGATATTAAAGCATCTGCAAATTTTCATAAGACAGGAGTTGAAGTGCAAATAAGCATGATTTTTAATTATGAAAAAGCACAAGCTATTTTATATAGTGGTCTAAATTCTAATTCAGAAAAGAAAGCAGAAATAGCTGGTAGTAAAGGGTCAATTTTTGTACATCCTAGATGGCATGAAACTTCAGGTTATACTTTAGAAATTGATGGAAATTCTAGTGTCGTTGAGGTTGGTAAAGTTGGTAAAGGCTATACTTATGAAATTGAAGAAGTACATAATTGTCTAAATGCAGGGAAAACAGAAAGTGATTTATGGAGCCATCAAAATAGTAGAGATTTAATTGAAATAATGGATACTGTGCGTAATAAGGTCGGAATTGTGTTTCCCTTTGAATAATAGCCGTATTAAAATTGGACAAATGTTTTAAAAATTCCGATATTTGAAATTCGCTTAAATTTTAATTGATTCGAAAATGAACAAGAACACAGTACTCGCGTGGGCCACTTTTATTATGATTTTTGTGGGCCTTGCTCTAATTGCTTTAGGAGCTTTTCGTTATGATGATGTTGCCGGGTGGGGTTTTGCCTCTGTAGGTGTAGGTTTCTTTGCAATCGCATGGGTATTTAACGCACTTAAAGGCAGGGTATAACTAATCAGCCTTTCAGACTACATTTTATTCTACTGGTAGCAGTAATTTTTTTTCACTTAATACTATAATTTTATGTCAGACGATAAGAAGGTAATCTTCTCCATGTCAGGGGTTACGAAAACCTATAAGAATGCGAATACACCTGTTTTAAAAAACATATACTTAAGTTTCTTTTACGGCGCCAAAATCGGAATCTTAGGATTAAACGGTTCTGGTAAATCAACCCTATTAAAAATAATTGCAGGAGTTGATAAAAATTTTCAAGGTGATGTAGTTTTTTCTCCAGGCTACAATGTTGGCTATTTAGAGCAAGAGCCAGAATTAGATGAAAACAAAACGGTTTTAGAAATTGTAAAAGAAGGGGTAGCTGAAACTGTTGCTATTCTAGACGAGTACAATAAGATAAATGATATGTTCGGTCTTCCAGAAGTTTATGAGGATGCTGATAAAATGCAGAAGTTGATGGATCAACAAGCTGTACTACAAGATAAAATAGATGCAGCTAATGCTTGGGAGTTAGATACCAAGTTAGAAATTGCCATGGATGCACTTCGTACTCCTGAGCCAGACAAGAAAATAGGTGTATTATCTGGTGGTGAGAGAAGAAGGGTTGCCTTATGTAGATTGTTATTACAAGAGCCAGAAATTCTTTTATTAGATGAGCCTACTAACCATTTAGATGCAGAATCTGTACATTGGTTAGAACATCATTTAGCGCAATATAAAGGAACTGTTATTGCCGTAACTCACGATAGATATTTCTTAGATAACGTAGCCGGATGGATTTTAGAATTAGATAGAGGAGAAGGTATACCTTGGAAAGGAAACTATTCTTCGTGGTTAGATCAAAAGTCTAAACGACTGGCGCAAGAAAATAAGACTGCCTCTAAAAGACAAAAAACATTAGAGCGTGAGCTAGAATGGGTGCGTCAAGGAGCTAAGGGTAGACAGACTAAGCAAAAGGCCAGACTTAAGAATTATGATAAGTTAATGAGCCAAGACCAAAAACAGCTTGATGAAAAATTGGAAATATATATTCCAAACGGACCGCGTTTAGGTACAAATGTTATTGAAGCTAAAGGTGTAAGTAAGGCATTTGATGATAAATTGCTTTATGAGAATTTGAATTTTAAATTACCACAAGCAGGTATTGTTGGAATTATCGGACCAAATGGGGCAGGTAAGACGACCATTTTCAAAATGATCATGGGAGAGGAAAAACCTGATAAAGGGGAATTTGAAACTGGTGATACAGCGAAAATTGCCTACGTTGATCAAAGCCATTCAAATATAGATTTAGAGAAAACTATTTGGCAGAATTTCAGTGATGAGCAAGAACTCATTATGATGGGAGGTAGGCAAGTGAATTCTAGAGCATATTTAAGTAGATTTAATTTTTCGGGTAGCGAACAAAATAAGAAGGTAAGTATGTTGTCTGGTGGTGAGCGAAACCGTCTGCACTTGGCAATGACATTAAAGGAAGAAGGTAACGTACTCTTATTAGATGAACCTACTAACGATTTAGATGTAAATACATTAAGAGCATTAGAAGAAGGTTTAGAGAACTTTGCAGGTTGTGCCGTGGTAATATCGCATGATAGGTGGTTCTTAGATCGTGTTTGTACACACATATTAGCTTTTGAAGGAAATTCAGAAGTTTATTTCTTTGAAGGTTCGTTCTCAGATTATGAGGAAAATAAAAAGAAACGACTTGGTGGAGATTTAATGCCAAAACGAATTAAGTATAAAAAACTTATTCGATAATTAAAAAGCCCGCAATTGCGGGCTTTTTAATTTTTTATACCAATTACTATTTAGAAATCTTCATTCGGGTACCAATCTAATTGAACTACTTCAATATCTTGATTACCTGCGTCAACCAATTTTTTAAACATTTTAACATCGCTTACATCTGGTCGACCTCTATAGTGATATGGATAAACTTGTTTAGGTTTAAAATCTAAAACTGCAGAAGCTGCACTTTCAACAGTCATCGTGTATGGTAGGTTCATGCAAACAAATGCCTTATCAATATTTTTTAAAGAACGCATTTCTGGTATATCTTCGGTATCACCAGAAAAATAAATACGTTGACCATCAATAGTTAATATATAGCCATTGCCCCGTCCTTTTACATGAAAATCTTTGGCCTCTTCCCTTAAATTGTACATGGGTACCGCTTCTATTAATATTCCATTAAGTTCTTTGCTTGATCCATTGGCTAGAATTTCTAGCTTCCCAGCAAACTTAACGGGCATTGCATCAGCTAAGGCTTGTGTTACTACGAAAGTAGCTTTAGAAACATCAATAGCTTCTAATGTTTCTTTGTTGAAATGGTCTCCATGAATATCAGTAATCAAAATTAAATCTGGTTTTTTCTGATTTTTAAACGCGGTAGCACCACCTGTTGGGTCAATGTAAATGGTAATATCGCCCCATTCAATTACTGCTGTAGCATGTTCAATGGGTGTGATTTTTATTTCATCACCTTTTGTTTTCAAAATTTTATTAGTGTCTGCTGTTGGTTCAACATTCTCAGAAGTTGCATCTATTTCTTTTTCTGATTTCTTGGCATCCTTACATGCAAATGAAAGGGAAAATGCCAATAATAGTAGGAGTAATTTTTTCTTTTTCATCATCTATTAATTTAAAGAATTAATTCCATTTTAATGTCCGATCTAAGATAAATATTATTATTCTCTAATGTTACCTCTTTAAAGCCAAATTTCTTATATATATGTAGAGCGGTGTCAAGTTTAGTGCTTGAATACAATAGTAGTGTATTCCAATTTTTGCTTCTTGCGAAATTAATGGCAAAGACTAAAAGGTCTTGTCCTATTTTAAGACCCTGATGCGATTTGCTTACGGCCATTTTTCCTAACTCAAAATTAACTTCAGATATTTTCAGGAGAGAAAAGCAACCAACAGGTTCATTGTCCCATAAGCCTATAAAAATATAACCGCCTTTATCGATAATTGAAGATTCACAATTATTTAATAGTTCTCTGTCTTTTTCTTCCACTATGAAATATTCGGTAATCCAAGCTAAGTTAAGTTCTTTAAAGTTTTGTGTATATTTAGACTCATATGGAACTATAGTTAGCATCGTCGATTTTTAAATGATTACTGGTTCTAAGATATGCTATTCTGAAAGTGAAAAGGCTAGGCTAAAATTATTTTAACATTAAAAAATCTAAACGTTAAAACTTAACGTATATACACAGAACAAACAGACATTATATTAAATTTAACATTATGACCGAAACAAAAAATAACAATGGTTTAAAAGTTTTAACAGCTCTTTTAGGGGTTGTACTTTTAGGTACTATCATTTACACCGTTAGTCTTTATCAAGATAAGAAGAAGACTGAAGTTGTACTTACCAAAGAAAAAGAATTAGTAGTAGAAGATTTAAATAGCTTAAAATCAGAGTATGATAAAGCTATTTTAGAGAGTAATGCTACTAATGAAGAATTAGTTAGCGCAAGAGACAATATTGCAAAATATATTGATTCTGTTAAAACTATGAAAGCAGATATTGGAACATTGTCTAGATATAGAAGACAAGTTGGTGTTCTTAAAGCTGAAAGAGAGCAATTGTTAAAACAAGTTGATTCTTTAACTCGTTCTAATACTATGATTGCTATGCAACGTGACAGTACGTATGTTGAATTAGAAAAGCAAACTGTTTTTAATGATTCATTGGTAGTACAGAATACTAATTTAGCTCAAGTAGTTGAGAAAGGTTCAGCATTGAACTTATCTAAATTCAATGTTGATGCTGTAAGGGAACGTAACAGTGGTAAAATGGTTTCTACGCAAAGAGCTAAAGCAACTGACAAGTTTAAAATTTGTTTTACTGTTGCAGATAACGTTATAGCTCAAGCTGGTGATAGACAATTTTATTTAGAAGTTTTAGATCCACAAGGAAATGTTCTTGGAGGAGGTAATTCTAAAACTAATAATAATGGCGCTTCTATTACTTATAGTAAAGAGACAAGTTTCTATTTTGAAAATAAATCTTTAGATGTATGTGATTATATCAATAAGCCATCTGGTGATTTTAAGAATGGTAACTATATGGTAAACGTATATGATGGCCAATTAAAATTATTAGGTACTTCTAAATTCGAATTAAAATAGAAGTTCTAGATTAGAATATAAAAAATGGCGACCAATTTGGTCGCCATTTTTTATTTTGTAGAATTTAGTTTAGTCTTTTAAACTACCAACCATATTTTCTGGTTTTACCCAATCGTCATAATCTTCGGGGGTAACATATCCTAAATTAACAGCTTCTTCTTTTAATGTTGTTCCATTTTTATGTGCAGTATTGGCAATCTCTGCAGCTTTATAATAACCGATTTTAGTGTTTAATGCGGTTACTAGCATCAAAGAATTATTTAAAAGTTGTTTAATTACTTCATGATTAGGCTCAATACCTGCAGCACAATTTTCTTCAAAACTCACACAAGCATCTCCAATCAATTGAGCTGATTGTAAAATGTTAGCTGCCATCATCGGCTTAAAAACATTCAATTCATAATGTCCTTGAGTGCCACCTATACTAATTGCAACATCATTGCCCATTACCTGGGCACAAACCATAGTTAGTGCTTCACATTGTGTTGGGTTTACTTTACCGGGCATTATCGAGCTACCTGGCTCATTTGCAGGAATAATGATTTCACCAATTCCTGAACGCGGACCAGAAGCCATCATTCTAATGTCATTCGCAATTTTATTCAATGAAACAGCTAATTGTTTTAAGGCTCCATGGCTTTCAACGATAGCGTCATGAGCAGCTAATGCCTCGAACTTATTTTCGGCAGTGATGAAAGGTAAACCAGTAAAATCTGCAATATATTTTGCGACTAGTACATCGTAACCTTCTGGAGTATTTAACCCAGTACCGACTGCTGTGCCACCAAGTGCTAGTTCACTTAGATGATCTAATGTGTTTCTAAGTGCTTTTAAACCGTGGTCTAATTGAGAAACATAACCTGAAAATTCTTGACCTAAGGTTAAGGGAGTAGCATCCATAAGGTGTGTACGGCCTATTTTAACCACGTTCTTAAATTCGACAGCTTTCTTATGTAATGTGTCTCTTAGTTGTGTTACACCTGGTATGGTGACTTCTACAATTTTTTTATAGGCAGCGATATGCATACCCGTAGGGAATGTATCGTTTGATGATTGCGATTTGTTGACATCATCATTTGGCTGAATTGTTTTTTCTCCTTCACCAATTACTTTACCTGCAATTTCATGAGCTCTGTTGGCAACAACTTCATTTACGTTCATGTTGCTTTGTGTACCAGAACCTGTCTGCCAAATAACTAAAGGAAACTGGTCATCATGCTTACCTTCTAAGATTTCATCGCAAACCTTTGAAATTAAATCTCTCTTCTCTTTTGCTAAAACGCCAAGCTCGCAATTAGCATAGGCCGCCGATTTTTTTAAATAGGCGAATCCATATACGATGTCTAAAGGCATTGATGCAACCGGACCAATTTTAAAATTATTTCTAGAGCGTTCGGTTTGTGCACCCCAATATTTGTCTTGTGGTACCTCTACATTGCCCATAGTATCTTTCTCGATTCTATATTTCATGGTTTTATATTTTAATGAATCTTAAGTTAACTTATTAAACAGCTTCAAAAATAAGGTTTACATTTATTTTTATGGTGAGAAGATTGTTGAGAATATTGAAATTAATTTTGCATAACGTTTGCAAAAAATAATACGTTTATGGTATCTTTGCAATATATAAGTATAAGGATATGTTTGATTTTGACCAATATTTAGGATTTTTAGCTTTCTTGACCATTTTAACAATAGGTTTTTGGCTAATGATGTTTTTGTTATTATTTGTTGTTCCTTACTGGTTAGGAGGAAACATAATTGAATTGTTAAAAGAAAGACGCGACAAAAAGAAAGCCGCACGAGAAGCATAAATAAAAAAAGAAGCCAATTGGCTTCTTTTTTTATGTCTTTTATATTTTAGGTTTAGAACTCTTCATCATCGCCACCGTCATTATTTCCTCTTCCTCTTCTTTCATTTTTCTTTTTCTCATTGATTCTATAAATGAAAGCTAATGTAAATTGTCTTTGTCTCCATTGAAATTCACTATCAGAGGTGAAATAAGAATCATCGTTTAAACCGTCCATTGTATCTGTAAAAGATCTTCTCTTTCTTGAATTTAAAAGATCACTTACGTTAAAGGAAATTGTTCCGTTGTCTTTAAGCACATCTTTACTAAAGGCCAAGTCTAAAGAGAATATTCCTTTACTTTCAGTTTGTGAGTTTTGAGATGGACCTCTATAGAATCCATTGGTCTGCCAATCAACTTTACCTGGTAATGTAACTTTAGAGCTGAATCTAGAGAACCAACTAGTATTTTTAGCTCCATAATCAATACCATTAAATGAGCCTATAGTTTCAAATTGGAAGAAGTTGAAACTTCCGTTTAATCTTAACCATTTTTCAGGATTATACATTAACCCTAATTCAGCACCTATTCTCTCTTTTGTGGATAAATTAATTGGTAGCGTGCGTATTATGTTAATTCCGTCAGAGGTAACCTGTCCAGTGTCTTCCTGAATACGTTCAAAAGCGTTGCTTTCTTTTTGAAAGTAGACTGATGACGTTAATGTTAGTTTATCCCATCTTTTTAAATAACCTAAATCGTAAGCATTGGCAAACGCAGGGTCTAAATCTGGATTTCCTTGAAATATATTAGTACGACTAGACCTTGATGGGAAAGGGTTAATGAAAAAGCCACGAGGTCTATTTATTCTTCTGTTGTAACCTAAACTGAAATTTTCCTTTTCGCTTAATTCATAAATCAAATTTAATGTTGGGAATAATCCCAAATAATTTTTATCGAAATCAAGTTCTATTTCACTACCTAATAATTCTTGTAGTTCCGTTAAATCGACTGTAGCATCAACGACACCTTTTAATTGGGTATTTTCTAATCGTAACCCCAGTAGATATGAAAACTTACCGTATTTATTGCCATACTGCGTATAAAGCGCATTTATGTTTTGAGTATAGGTAAAGATATTTGTAAGTCCTAAATTGGTTTCAAATTCTCCGGTTTCTAGATTCAATTGGTCTAATTGATAGTCATTTGAACTTTCCTCAAAATTACCACGATAACCTGCTTCAAACTGAGCATCACCAATTGGGAGTACATAATCTGCTTGAAGTAAAAATTCGTTCTGTAGTTGTGTTTCGAAAATATTTTCACGGGCCAATAATTCGGTATCCGGAAAAGTATTGTTCTCAGAAATTATAGTCGGTTGTATCTCTTTATCGTATGAATATTGAAAATCTGCCGTTAATTTTTGACCCTTTTCGTTAATATTATTGGTGTAATTAAGGGAAACTTGATAACTTTTATCATCTTGGTTTTCCTCTTCATTTCTAAAGGTATTACTGTTAATGACCGCTTGGTTATATCTTATAGTGTTATTTTCTGTAATATCTTGTTCATCTGTAAATCGACCAAAAATACTACCGGTTACTGAAGATTTGTCGGTTAAGAAATATTCCATTCCTAAATTAACATTAAAACCTTGGTCGTTTCTTTTAATCTTTCTATCCTCAATAATTCTGTCGAAATTGTCTGGAATGGTGTCAAAATATTTATTATCAAAATAGCCATTACCTGGTGCGGCTCTATAAAAGTAGCCAAGGGTGTTAAAGATGTTGAATTTATCTGTTCTTAAATTAAGATTAGCGGTTATAGAACTTGAGGTAGGATAACCAACAGTGGTATTTATAGTCCCGTTCACACCTAAAGTCTTTTCTTTTTTAAGAACGATGTTAAGTATACCTGCTGTACCTTCAGCATCATATCGAGCGGAAGGACTTGTTATGACTTCGACTTTCTCAATGGCATCAGCGGGTAATGATCTAAACGCGTCAGTAGAACCAAAACCTGCCATGGCAGATGGTTTTCCATTAATTAAGATTCTTACATTGTCATTTCCACGTAGGGCAATGGCCCCATCTATATCTACAGTTACTGAAGGTATGTTATTAAGAGCGTCACTAATATTGGCGCCACTTGTAGTTAAGTCTTTACCAATATTGTATATCTTTTTATCTAAGCGTACCTCTACTGTTGTCTTTTCGCCAACTACCTCAACAGCATCTAATTGAGCAACATCCAAAGATAATTTTATGATGCCTAAGTTGGTGTTTTTGGATAAAAGTTGATTTGCTTTTTTGTAAGTTTTGTAAGAAATATATTCGATACTCACATTGTAGGTACCAGGGTTGGTTTCAACACTGTAATTACCATCAATATCGGTAATGCCCCCTGTGATTCTTTCAGGATTCTCTACACTTTGCAAAACTAGTGTTGCATATTCTAGTGGTTCGTTGGTTTCTTGATCTAAAACCTGCCCTGTAATAACAATCGAGCTCTTTTCCCGGTCTCCTCCCGGTCTTTGACTATTTATATTATTATAAGATAGTAATAGGAGTAAGAGTAATGGGAAAAGTTTTTTCATTTATTTAGTTTTTGGTTTTCTTTCGTTTTTCTTTTTTCTTTTTTTTCGACTTCTTTAGGGTCTTAGCAACACCTTCTTTTTGCATGGCTACGAATGCTTCATATTTTTCTAATGGTAAACCAGCTTTTAATTCTTCATCTTGCTTTTTGGTAATATTTTCATAAACCTCAAGCATTTTTTCTGGAGGCAATTTTAAAATTCGAGCTTCAATACGTTCTTGTACATACTTTTTTAAAATTGAACTTAAAACAGCTTGTTCAAAATCATTTAGGGCAAGGGCTTCAGAAATTCTAGGCATTTCACCATCAACCAATTGCTCAGCTGTTTTTGGTTCAGGTTCCTTTTGTGTTTCCTGTGCTTGGGGTATTGCACTTCGTTGTCTACCATAACCGTAATTTCCTCTTCCTCCATAACCACTACCACCGTAACCATACTGTGCGTAAATTTCTGAACTACCTAGTAGAATGGACAAAATGATGAAAAATCTGATACTACTGCATTTCATTGCTTTTTTCATGTGCTTTGATTATAAAAATTAAGTTTGGTTTAACCTTAAATGGTTAATTATTTGTTAATACATATTAATTAGATGTAAAACCTAATTTAATAGCGAATCAATATTCGTTACAGGTCTACCTATTACAGCTTTATTACCATTAATGACAATAGGCCTTTCAATCAGTTTTGGATATGCTATCATTGCTGCTAATATTTCTTCATCTGATAAAGGCAAACCTTTAAATTTCTCTTTCCAAATAGCTTCAGATGTTCTAACCAGATTTATTGGTTTTATATCTAAACAACTTATAATATTTTTAAGTTCATCTTTGGTAGGAACATCTTCTAAATAATTTATAACTTCAAATTTCTTGCCAGAATTTTCTAAAACGGCAAGACCCTCTCTAGATTTTCTACATCTTGAATTATGGTATATTTTAATCATGGTAATAAATAATGTTATTTAAAGTAAATAACTTATCCTAAATCTCGATTTTAAGAAAAGGAAAAGCTAGTACTATTCTTCCTCTTTTTGCCCCATCATCATTAGAAAGGCTTTTAGAAATTGGTCTATGTCTCCGTCCATAACATTGTCAACATTTCCTGTTTCTTCACCCGTTCTCACATCTTTTACAAGCTTATATGGATGCATTACGTAGTTCCTAATTTGTGAACCCCATTCTATTTTCATCTTAGAAGATTCAATTTCTTGTCTTGCTTCCATTTTTTTTCTCAGTTCTATCTCATATAGTTGAGATTTAAGCATTTTCATTGCCGTAGCTCTATTATCATGCTGACTTCTACTATCTGAACAAGAAATTTGAATGCCAGTGGGGTGGTGTGTCAATTGAACCTTGGTTTCTACCTTATTTACATTTTGGCCACCAGCACCACTTGATCTAGCGGTTGTAATTGTAATATCTGCGGGGTTTATATCTACTTCAATACTATCATCTACTAATGGATATACATATACCGATACAAAAGAAGTATGTCTCTTGGCGTTACTGTCAAATGGAGAAATACGTACCAATCTGTGCACGCCATTTTCTCCTTTTAGCCAGCCAAAAGCAAACTCACCATCAATTTCTAAGGTAACTGTTTTAATACCAGCTACATCACCTTCTTGATAGTTAAGTTCTTTGATTTTATAACCATTCTTTTCTGCCCACATCATATACATGCGCATCAGCATTGCCGCCCAATCACAACTTTCTGTGCCACCGGCACCTGCCGTAATTTGTAGTACTGCGGGTAATTCATCACCTTCTTCTGAAAGCATATTTTTGAATTCCATCTTTTCAAGGGTATTCAATGCTTTCTCGTATTGTTTTTCAACTTCCTCTTCTGAAACTTCTCCCTCTTGTAAAAATTCAATCAATACTTCCAATTCGGCAATAAGCGTTTCTGCCGCATTATAATCATCTACCCATTGCTTTTTAGATTGGATAAATTTCATATGCGCCTGTGCTTCTTGGGGATTGTTCCAAAAATCAGGTGACAAAGTTTTTTCTTGTTCGTTCTCTATTTCTATTAATTTCGCATCAATGTCAAAGATACCTCCTCAACGCGCCAAGGCGATCTATAAGACCTTTGTAATGGTCTGTACTTACGTTCATATAAATAAATTTTGGTAAAAATAATACTCTTTTGAGTAAACTGGAAAGTTATTTTACTGCTGTTGACTTTGCACTTTTACACTATATTTAGTTTTGTTTTGTCCCTGTGAATAAATGATTCCTTTTAGAGGCGAACAATCTTTATAATCTTTACCATGGCAAACCTTTATATGGTTTGTATTGGCCATGATATTATTGGTTGGGTCAAAGCCTTTCCATCCAACCAACGGAATGTAAACTTCTGCCCACGCATGCATTTGCGAATCTCCTATAAGACCGTGTTCTTGATTCAAATATCCTGAAACATATCGCGCGGGTATTCCATTCTTTCTTGACATTGCACAAAAGAGATGCGTGAAATCTTGACAAACCCCTTGTCTTGAAGAAATAACATCTTTTAATTCGGTATCTACTTGAGTCACACCTGCTTTAAATTGGATATGATTAAAAGTCCAGTCATTTAATTTCTGAAGGTTTTCAAAAATGGAATTTGCGGAATTAAATTCAAAATTAGTAGATGTGCCTTCAGGTAATGATGTTAGCGGGGTTTTTTTCAAAAAAGACTCAAAGTCTATTTTGAAATCTAGTTCTTTTATTCTTTCATTCGCTAAGGTATCATCTAAATCTAACGGAAAATCGAAAGGATCTATATCATCTTTTTTAAAACTAAATTTTGCCTCAAAATTTATTTGCTTGAATTTGATTTTTGGATGAACACGAATAGTTTTGAATCCAAATCCATTTATAGAGTAATCATTTTCTGTAAATAATGAATTGGAAAATTCAACATTGACATCATGTTGAGTGTCGTTTTCCATGGGGATAATTAAGAATTGCCAATAGGCATTATTAACCCAATTATCATAGGTATTTTCAGTCTTATATGTGATTTTGTATTCATTTGGCATAGTAACCAAAGATACCTTAATTAAAGGTCTTAATAGTTAAAAAATTCTTCATCGACTTTGTCACTTATTTTTACAAGACTGTCTAGAATATTTTCAATAAAGGCTTGAATATCCTTCTCTATTTCTTCAATATATTTAAATTCATATTCAGCGCGTACCCTTCCAATCAAAAACCTTGTAGATTCCTTGTTATAGCGCTTTTCAGGATTTAGCATGCGTACATGTTCATTTACCTGATTTAATGAGTTCATTACTGATCTAGGACAATTTGGATTTAGAATTAAAAATTCTAAGGTGGAAATACTGGTTGGTGTCTTTTTGTAAAATCTACGCATCATGTCATAGGATTCTGCGCATTTCAGTAAGGTAGTCCATTCGAAACTTTTACTAAATTTATCTCCATAACTACTTTGCGATAATAATGCATCGTTATATTTAGAGTTGATCATACGAGTAATTTGGGTTGCTCTTTCGATATTTATACCCATCATAATAATGGCGTACACAGAATCATGCAACAAGGTTCCCCTAATTTTTCCTCTCAATATTGCGGTCATCTCGGCAACATTACTTGTGAAATCATGGAGTCCGTTTTTAACAAAGACACCTTTTGGATAGTTAAGTACAAAATGATAAAACTTGTTTATAGCTTCATATAACTCGGTTGATATTAAATCACGTGCGCTATTAGCGTTTTCCCTAGCTAGTTTTACTGTGCTAATTATAGAAAACGGGTTATCGGTATCTAATCCAATACTAAATAGTACATCTTCTTCTATTAATATTTTGGCATCATCTTTTTCGGGATCACCAAGCATAAATAGCATGGATCGTAATACGAACTGCCTATCTTGTGATTTTATGTTTGGCGCATCTAAAGATGAAAAGTAATTCACGTTCATGTAACGTGCAATATGTTCAGAACGTTCAATGTAACGCCCCATCCAGAATAAATTATTGGCTACTCTTGCTAGCATATGTTTTTTATTATTTTTTTAGTACCCAGGTATCTTTAGAACCACCTCCTTGTGAGGAGTTTACAATTAGATTCCCTCTTTTCAAAGCAACACGAGTTAGCCCGCCTTTTAATACAAATTCTTTATCTTTTCCAAGTATAGTAAATGTTCTTAAATCTACATGTCGTTGTTCAAAAGATTCTGTTTCATCTATATAGGTAGGATGAACACTAAGTGACATTATTGGTTGCGCCACATATTTTCTTGGACTTTCCTTAATTTCAAGTTTAACCTTTTCTATTTCTTCTTTGGTCAACCTATTTCCAATAGAAATTCCGTAGCCACCTGCCTCATCAACTGGTTTAATTACAAGTTCATGAATGTGTTCTAGTACATATTTCAATTCCTCTGGTCTACTGCAATGATAGGTGTGTACATTATTTAATATAGGCTCTTCATTTAAATAGTATTTTATAATCTGAGGCATATAAGTATAAACAGCTTTGTCATCTGCTACTCCTGTGCCAGGTGCATTAGCCAATGTCACATTCCCCTTTTTGTATGCAGCGAATAAGCCTGGTACACCAAGTGCGGAATCTGGTCTAAATTCTAAAGGGTCGATAAATTGATCATCTATTCTTCTGTAGATAACATCAACCTTTTCTGGACCTTTTATTGTTTTCATATAAACGAAATCGTTTTCAACAAAAAGATCACGGCCTTCTACCAATTCTACACCCATTGTTTTTGCTAGATATGAATGTTCATAAAAAGCAGAATTGTACATACCAGGTGTTATAACCACAACATTAGGGACATCTACTCCTTTAGGTTTTACTGATTCTAAAAGTTCTAATAGGTTTTCAGCATAATTGGTTACCGTATGGGTTTGGTAATGATTAAAAACTCCGAATAATGCTTTTTTGAGAGCGGTACGGTTACAGATAACATAGCTTACCCCAGACGGACATCTAATATTATCTTCTAGCACATAATACTTGCCATCTTTGTGTTTAATGACATCTGTACCTGATATATGGTTATATATGCCACCAGGAGGGTTAACTCCGTTCATTTGATCTAAATAATTGGCAGAAGAGGTTATTAAATCAATAGGTACCACTTTATCTTTCAATATCTTTTTATCGTGATAAATATCCCATAGAAATAAATTTAAAGCCTTACTTCTTTGAATAGAACCCCGTTCTATAATATCCCATTCATCTGAATCTATGATGCGCGGAAACAAATCAAAAGGAAAAATTTTCTCTTGAACATCATTGTCACCATAAACTTGAAAAGTAATTCCTTGATTGAAAAAAGAGGATTTCGCTTTCGAATTTAGTTTTACATAATCACTTATTGAATGTTCACCATATATATCAAATAATTTTTGATACACCTCTTTAATTTTTCCTTCACTATCATATATTTCATCATATAATTCTGGGTTTTTTTGATAAGAAGAAAAGATTTGATTTTCAATGTTGGCCATAGACATAGTTTTCCTAAAAGGTACATGATAAAATGTAAATGACTACTATAATATTCATAATAATCTTTGCATATTTTCCCTATTCTATAATAATTTGATAGCTTTTTTAACAAGAATAATATTTATAATCTTGAGTGTACCTTGGTTTTCTCCTTACTTAGATTTTATATACTTTTAGGAGAAATTTAAAGAGAATGAAAAAATATTATGTACTCCTCGTAGCATTTACATTGCTATCCTTTAATATGATATCTGCTCAGTTCAGTGATAAGAAGAAAGACTTTGTAAAATATGAAGGTCTTTATGATTTTTATTATGATGGAAGTCAGGATAAAATCTATCTAGAGGTGAATGATTTAAACAAAGAATTTTTATATGTATACTCCTTAAGTAGTGGTATTGGCAGCAATGATATAGGTTTAGATCGAGGGCAATTGGGTAATGAACAAGTTGTTTTCTTTAAAAAGGCGGGCAATAAGTTATTACTAGTACAACCGAATTTAAAATATAGAGCCATAACGGATAATGTTTTGGAACGTAAATCTGTAGAACAGGCATTTGCTAAATCGGTGTTATTTGGTTTTCCTATTGAAGAGGAGAAAAACGGAGTATATATTATTGATATAACCGATTTTTTAATGCAAGATGCCCATGGGGTTTCTGAAAGATTAAAACGTACCCAGCAAGGGTCCTATAGTTTAGATAAATCTAAAAGTGCATTTGCTTTAGATAGAACAAAGGCTTTTCCTAAAAATGTAGAGTTCGATGTTACAATGACATTTAAAGGAGAGCCTACAGGTAATTATATTAGAAGCGTTACGCCTAATGCAAGTTTGGTGACTGTGGCCGAACATCATTCATTTATAGAATTACCGGATGATAATTTTGAAAAGAGAAAGTTTGATCCAAGAAGTGGTTCGAACGCTTTTTCTTATTATGATTATGCTACACCCGTTGAGTCTCCAATTCTTAAACAATTTATTACAAGACATCGATTAGCAAAAAAGAATCCTAATCAAGAAATTAGTGAAGCAGTAGAACCTATTATTTACTATTTAGATAACGGAACACCAGAACCTGTAAGGTCTGCGCTTTTAGAAGGTGGTCGTTGGTGGAACCAAGCATTCGAAGCAATAGGGTACAAAGATGCTTTTCAACTCATCATGTTGCCAGATGATGTAGATCCTTTAGATGTACGGTACAATGTAATTCAATGGGTTCATCGTTCTACAAGAGGGTGGAGCTATGGTAGTAGTATCACTGATCCAAGAACAGGTGAAATTATAAAAGGGCATGTTAGTCTTGGTAGTTTACGTATACGACAAGACTTTTTAATAGCACAGGCTTTAATGAATAAACCTTTTGCTGAGCGCGATGATAATTACCAGCCAATGTTAGATATGGCGATTGCACGAATTCGTCAATTGTCTGCCCATGAAATAGGACATACCCTTGGGTTTGCTCATAACTATGCCGCTAGCACTACCGGAAAATCATCGGTTATGGATTATCCTCACCCACAGTTCTCATTAGTTAATGGGGAAATTGATTTCTCAAAAGCTTATGAAACAGGAATAGGCGATTGGGATAAAGTGACGATTGCTTACTCATATCAAAATTTTTCTAAAAATGATGAGAAGAAAGGTTTGAATACCATTTTGGATAAGGCGAAAACCGACGGTCTTCGTTACATTACAGATCAAGATGCCAGACCTCAAGGCAGTGCTCATGTATTAGCTCATTTATGGGATAATGGTACAAGTGTTAGCAAGGAATTGGATGAGATGCTGAAAATTCGTAAAATCGCAATCAATAATTTTTCTGTAGATAATATTCAAAATGGTACTCCATATTCCGTTTTAGAAGATGTATTTGTACCTCTTTATTTCTTTCATAGATATCAAACAGAAGGTGTGGCTAAAATAATCGGAGGCTTAGAATATAATTACGCAGTTAAAGGCGACGGGCAGCAAACTGTTGTCATTGCGGATAAGACGCTGCAGCAAGAAGCGCTAAAAAGCGTTTTAAAAACTTTAGACGCAGACGAAATTGCGATACCAAAAGTGAAATTGAGTTTGTTTCCTCCACGAGCTTTTGGAACGCCAAGAACTCGAGAATCGATAAATGGAAAAACAGGTGTTTCTTTCGATGCTTTATCAGCAGTAGAAACAGCATCTGATATGACTTTATTATTTTTATTACATCCAGAGAGGGCTTCGAGACTTATTCAGCAAAAGGCAATTGATGTAAATAATCTAGGGTTAGAAGAGGTTATCAATGAGCTAATTTCGGCTACAATTAATAAGAAGCATAAAGATGCCTATTTAAATGAAGCTCAAACAACCATTAATTTTAGAGTGCTATTTCATATCATGAACTTAGCAGGTCATACAGAAGTACATCCGCAGGTAAATGCTATTGCATCTCAGAAATTGAAAGAATTGAGTTTTCAGTTAGTCAAAGATTCACGAAACAATGCTATACATGCTGAGATGATTAAAAGAATAAAAGAGTTTAATGAGCATCCAGATTTGTTCAAAGTGATACCTTCACCTAAAATTCCTGATGGTTCTCCTATAGGAATGGGTTGTTTTCACTAATCTAAATATACAAGGTTGAAATGCAAATAAATCTTATAAGTGATACAGTAACAAAACCTACACCAGGCATGTTAGATGCCATGATGTCGGCAGTTGTAGGTGACGATGTTTTTAAAGAAGATCCTACCGTAAATGCTTTAGAAGAAAAAGTTGCAAAGCTTTTTGGTATGGAATCTGCTTTATTTTTTCCAAGTGGCACAATGACCAACCAGACGGCAATAAAATTACATACACAACCTGGTGAACAGCTTATTTGTGATAAATATGCCCATATCTATAATTATGAAGGTGGTGGTGTAAGTTTTAATAGCGGTGTTTCTTGTAGATTGGTGGATGGCAGTAGAGGCACTATGACCGCTGCTCAAGTAGAATCGGTAATAAATCCACCAGACTTTTACCATAGTCCGTTAACCACTTTAGTATGTGTTGAGAATACCGCTAATAAAGGCGGAGGAACCTGTTGGGATTTTCAAGAACTTGAAAACATAAGAAAAGTATGTGATGAACACCATTTAGGCTTCCATTTAGACGGTGCGCGTATATGGAATGCCATGGTAGAAAAGAATGAGACTGCACTTCAATACGGTCAGCTATTTGACACTATTAGTGTATGTTTAAGTAAAGGTCTTGGTTGCCCAGTTGGCTCATTGTTATTGGGAACCAAAGAGCACTTGGAAAAGGCCATTCGAATTCGAAAAATTTTTGGTGGTGGAATGCGTCAATCAGGGTTTTTGGCTGCTGCGGCTATTTACGCCTTAGATAATCATATCGAACGATTAGTAGAAGATCATAAAAAAGCGAAAGAAATTGGGGCAGCATTGTTGGCTAAATCATTTATAAAAAAGGTAGAGCCAATAGAGACAAATATTGTCATATTTGAAATAGATGAATCATTTATGACTAGCGATATTTTTGTTAATAAGCTTAAGGAAAAGGATATCTTGATTATTGGTATGGGTCAAGGTAAACTACGAATGGTAACTCATTTAGACTATACAGATGCAATGCACGATGTATTATTAAAGCAATTGGCTGCGTTTTAAATTTATTGAAGACCTAACTCAAGACTATTCGAAATATTTAAAATTCCGTTCTCCATACCTGCCTCCGAAGTGTAAAGTCCGCTAGAGCCTATCGTCATACCATTTTGGTTTTTTAGTTCTACAAGAAATTTACCTTCAGTATTTGTTTTTCTTTCAAAAAATTTTGTTCTAGCTTCTTTTAAATCCTTAAAATCTTTTAAGGTCTTATCTAATTCTTCTTTGCTGGAAAATGAAACACTTTTAAGCAACGTTTTACCATTCGAAGATTTTAATTTGAACGCAAATTTGCCGTCTTTTTTTTTATCAATCTTTATCATATCCTTAAAGGTAAATAATAATTACGCTCCATTTTAGTAACGTTTCGATTAATAAACTGTATAAATAATTAAGGAGTTGGACTAGTTGCTTTAAACTGGTTTTATTAAATGTGCATAAGAATCAATCACGCTATAATTCATTAAATTGATACGACAAGAATTTCTTAACTTTAAAATCTATAATCATTAATAGTTATCTGCACCTTTATAAATTGTCATTTTAATTATTATCAAGGAAAGTATCTTAATGATATGCCATATATTAAAGCAGTACAAAAAACCTGACAATGTTATTTGAATAACGAATCCATACCAGGTATATTAGGCATTCCTTCTTTTGCAACAGCTGCTAATTCTGCTTCATTTACGTTAGTGGCTTTTTGTATAGCTTTGTTTAATGTCATGATGAGGTAGTCTTCTAATTGTTCTTTGTCTTCTAAAAGTCTGTCATCTATTGATATTTTCTTTATCTGCCTATTGGCTGTAATAGTTACTGATAATAGATTGTCGTTTGATTTTTCTTCAAGAGTAACCGTATCTAATCTTTTTTTGGTGGCTTCTACTTTTTGTTGGGTTTCTTTAAGTTTCCCCATCATTCCCATCATATCTCCGAACATAATTTAATATTTAGATTTAGATTGTAAAAATAATAAAAATGGATCCCATTTTTGTTTTTATGTATTCTAAAAGAGGATCTGCGAATTAGTCTTATTTTTGCATGCTTATTAAATAATGAACTTGATATGAGTCATAAAAATCCGCCAATAGCGAAAAAAGTAAAAAAAGAATTAATCATTCATGATGATGTTCGGTTGGATAATTATTATTGGCTTAATGACAAGGAAAATAAAGAAGTTATTTCATATTTAGAAGCTGAAAATTCATATTATGAAACGCTAACGGCGCATACCAAAGAGTTTCAAGAAAACTTATTTCAAGAAATGAAAGGCAGAATTAAAGAAGATGATTCTTCTGTGCCTTATAAATTGAATGATTATTGGTATAGCACTCGATATGTAATAGGAGGGGAGTATCCACTTTACTCTAGATTTAAGCACAGTTTAGAAGCTACAGAGGAAATAATGTTTAATGGTAATGATATGGCCAAAGGTTACGATTATTTTAGCCTTGGGGGAATTGCTATAAGTCCTGATAATAAATTAGCTGCTTTTGGTGTAGATACCGTTTCAAGAAGACAATATACCTTACAAATTAAAAATTTAGAAACTGGTGTTGTTTTAGATGATAAGATTGAAAACACGACCGGTGGTGGGGTATGGGCTAATGATAATAAGACGTTGTTTTATACAAGAAAAGACCCTGTTACACTTCGTTCTGATAAAATTTATAAGCATAAGTTAGGGACACCAACCTCTGAAGATGTTTTAATTTTTCATGAAGATGATGATACA
>TARA_R110002074_G_scaffold27200_6_pt1 | contig 21950 bp, 28 predicted proteins | sample TARA_R110002074 | Tara Oceans TARA_R110002074 (sample SAMEA4397215) | marine metagenome | biome: Polar Biome; feature: [MIX] marine epipelagic wind mixed layer (ENVO:01000061); material: water (ENVO:00002006), including particulate matter (ENVO:01000060) such as... | depth 10-100 m | reverse complement strand
AAGCCGCGCCAGTTCGGCGTAGCATTCTTCCCGGGCGCGCTCCGTGTCACTCGCTTCCCGATAGGCCTCTTTGGCGGAATCAAGCCGGGCCTTGGCGGCCTTGCGTTGCTCCCCTGTGAAATTCCATTCTTCCCGGGCTCTCTTGAGGTTTTCCCGCGCTGTCTCAATTGTAGTCATGTCATGTTCCTTTCGTTGTGTTGCGTTGTTCCCAACGCGTTGCAACTTGCAAGCGTTGTGTCGTGCATGTTTCAGCAGGCGCGCATGGCCTTCGCCATGCCCGCCCAGTGAAACGCGCTTACCTTCGGCATCCGCCTTGCGGTTCTGATTCTTTCCCAAGAGGTCCGCAATGATCTTCGACTGCTTGCTCCAGATCCGCGTAGCTGCATGCGACCGTGCCATGCTTGAGCTTCATTCCCACTTGCCCGGGGATGGGATCAAGAATAGTTTCGAGTCGCCAGTGAGCATGTCCATTCGGGTGTATCCCCTCTTCGGGTGCTTCGGTGACGGTCACGATGCCGAAGAGTTTCGTTTCAAATTCCAAGGTGATCATGTCAGTGTTCCTTTGTGTTGTGTTGCTTGTTGTCAACGCGTTGCAATTTACAAGCGTTGTGTCGTGCATGTTTCAGCAGGCGCGCATGGCCTTCGCCATGCCCGCCCAGTGAAACGCGCAGTGTTCAGTCCAGTATCTCGAAAATCTTTTGGCGGATTTGACTTTGCAGATTGATCCGTTCGTCACCCGGCTCACCAAGCTTCGCCCCCCTCGCGTCGGCCACGATTGAGTCATGGATCGACTGGAGGATTTCCTTCAGTTCTTTTCGCGTGAATGCTTCCATGTCATGTTCCTTTCGTTGTGTTGCGTTGAATGATTCGTTCACTTGCTTCGCTTAGGACAGTTCGTAGAAAAGCACTTGGATCTCTTCGTTGTCTTTCATGATCACTGCGCTTGAGCCTCGCGTGAATCCATCGGTGCGTATCAGCGTTGCGTATCCGCTTCGCTTGCCCGATGGATCTCGCCAGTACACTTGCTCGCCTTGCTTCGGTCGCCACTTTGGAATCCTGACTGTCATGCGTTTCCTTTCGTTGTGTGTTGTGGTCAATGTGTTGTCACTTGCTTCGCTTGATCCATTCGATCACGGGAACAACAGCAAGCGCGATCAAGCACCCCACTGTCACGCCCGCGATCATTCCATGCATCGCCGGGTCGGTGGCCGCGCCAGCGGCATCGCTCACCGCATTGCCAACCCCTGCCCCAAGCACTGCACCCAAAGCACCTCGCCCTTTGGCGAGTCGCTCCCCGATATCCAATCCCGAATAAGCGCCGAAAATGAGCACGCCATTGTCAACGATCCCGAAGAGAAGTCCTTCCATGTGTGTGTTCCTTTCGTTGTGTTTCAGTGTGAGACAAAGGATCGGTCGTAACCCTTCAAGGCGAGTCGCTCCATGAGGATCCGGATCGCGTTGCTTCGGTTGAAGTTCCAGCAAGAGTCGCCAGTGGTTTCATGACGAACTGAATATCCCCAGTCTCTCGACAGTGGGCAGAACTCCCGTTTGATGGTGAGTAGTGCGGTCATGATGTTTCCTTTCGTTGTGTGTTGTGGTCAATGTGTTGCCAGTAAGCAGGCGCAACTGTTGCGTCCGCTTGTCTCACGCATTCGCGTGAGTGTGAAGTGTGATTGTCAATCAGCGCGAGTTGCGGAACCCCTTCGCCAGCTTCGCGATGACTTCGCGGTTCTCGGTTGCCAATGCCTTTTGAAGGTTGCGCCACTCGCGTGCCTTGAGTGCGCGACCGAAAGCCTTCACGCAAAGCTTCGCTCGCTCATCGAGTGAAGCGAGTTGCAACTGCTTGGCATCGATCCCGCCCCACTGGCGAACTTCGCGAGTCGCTTCAGTGGTGGAGTGCTTCAAGCCTTTGGACGAACGCTTGTGGCTGGACGTTGAAGTCACGCGATGTTCAGCAAGCGCGCGCTCTGTTTCATCGCGCAGCATCGCAGCATCATGTCGGAGGTATGCTCGGTGTGCGTTCGCACATCCGCTCGACAGGACAAGACCCTCGCCCACCCCCGCCGCCGTCGTTGTTGTTCGTTTCGCCATGTGGTGATTATACACTTTTTTTACGCGTATAGAGGAAATAGGACCTCTGGTCCAGAATAAGCCTAAGTCAGCGGAATCGCTCAGCTTTCCCAACCCGCCCGCCGGGCACTTCCAAGCGGCCAATGCAGGCCCCGAGCAGGGGTAGCCTGTACCGATTCCATGCCGACACAAAGAAGTGTCATGAGTGCTAACACCGAAGTGTGTTGACACAAAACAGTGTGACCAGATGCATGGAGTGAATGACATGAACGAACACAACGAACACAACGAAGAGAAGAACAACGAAGAGATGAGTGACGAAGGACTGCAACCCGAAGCACTGCAACTACCTGGGTACGCTCAAGAGATTGAGAGCAACGAACTCACCGACATGCAGAAACGATTCGTCATGCTGATCGCATCGGGTGAAGCGCCAAGCTTCGTTGAAGCGTATGTCCAAGCTGGCTACGGACAAGGAACAAAGAACCGCAAAGCACTACGCGACAACGCATCGCAACTCGCAAACAAGCCAAGTATTCAAGCTGCGATACAGGCAGCGAGAGAGGCTGTGGACAGCAAGACGCATGCTGCGCTCTACGCTTCACGCCGATGGATCCTGCGCAGGCTACGTGAAGAAGCGAGTGATGACGGGTCACCCGCGTCCGCTCGCATCGCTGCGCTGTCACTGCTTGCGAAGGCGTCAGGTGCGCTTGACTCCGCAAGCGAACGAAGCGAGAAGCGTGACCAGCAGACTCGCGAGTCCTTGGTGGCTGAACTGTCCAGCCGACTACAAGCGATTGCAGGGGATGGAGTGATCGAAGTGAATCCGCTTGCTGACAACGTGTTGCAAGCAGACAACGTGATGCAACGTGATGACACTGAAGAGTGTTGACACTGGATTGTGTTGACGCACATGTGTGTAGACACTGAAGTGCGTTGACACTGAAGTGTGTGGACACTGTTGTGTGTAGACACTGTTGTGCGTTGACACTGAAGTGTGTCGCGAGCAGGACAGTCAGGGTCCGCTGCACCTACACACATGTGCGTCACGCGAGGGCAAGCCATTGTGAGCATGGCGCGACCCGGAGCGGAGCGAGCCGTCTCGCGCATCGCGCATAAAGGACGGACCCCCCACCCCCCTTTTCAGACACGCGGGCGCGTCAGCCCTTGTACAGGGTTTCACTCATTCGATACCACAATTTCCATAGCTTGTTACCCCGTGGGGATCCGCTAAGCTGTGTGGCCTGGCCAAAGGGACCCCTATGAGGAGAAAAATTTTGCAACCAAAAATCTACGTGTACCGGAATCTGCACCAGAAATGCTGGAGCGTTAAGTACAGGGGGTTGGTAATTGCCCATACCCCCACTGCCTTCATGTGGGATGTAGAGTTCGTAGTGAATGAGGCCGGGAGGCAGAGAGTCCTCAAGGAGGGTGTGAAGAATGTCCATGCCTACTCTGCCTGCGAGTTGGACGATATCTTTCTGCCGAGTGGAGCAGAGTTCTTTTCGGATGATCTGAAGGATTCCGTGTTCGATTGCACCAATACCCTGGGGGACAGCCTTAGCCTCACGGTTAGGTACGAGCCTAAGCGTCGAGGATCGTTTCTGGAGAGAGATTCTGGAAGGAACATCAAGGACGCCTTTGCCGTGTTTCTTACCGCCAGAGGCGGTCTGAAGGCCCAGAGGAACCCAACCAAGCAGAGCGCCAAGGCTCGCCACGCCAACCAGAACTTTAAGCCAAGGCTAAACTCCGCTCAGCGCAAGGAGATGGAGGGGTTTGTGCGGAGTAGGGACCACGGTGGGAACATCGAGTCCTGAACTTAGTTGTTGACAGAGCTGTCAAGAGGGGGCTATAAAGAAGCTGTACCAGTTTACACGCTGACAGACTTGTCAGTAGGAGCAGTGTAGTTGGACGCCCAAGCAATCCTGGCTTCGCTTCCAAACATATCGAGCCTGCCACCCGATGAGCAGAGAGAGATCCTATCCATCATGGACAGGATTGATGAGCTGGACGCACAAGAAGAGAGCCGCGTTAACTTCATAAAGTTCGTAGAGCAGATGTGGCCCGCATTCATTATGGGCGACCACCATGAGATCATGGCGGAAAAGTTCGAGCGAATCGTGGAGGGGGAACTCACCCGGCTCGTAATCAATATGCCGCCCCGCCACACCAAGTCTGAGTTCGCATCGTTTCTCCTTCCCGCATGGTTTCTTGGAAATTACCCAGACAAGAAGGTAATCCAAACCGCCCACACCGCAGAGCTTGCCGTTGGGTTTGGCCGAAAGGTTCGCAATCTAGTTAGCTCGGACGAGTTCAAGAAAGTCTTTCCAGGCGTTTCGCTCGCTGCGGACAGTAAGGCCGCAGGCCGGTGGAACACAAATCATGGGGGGGAGTACTTCGCGATTGGTGTTGGTGGCGCGGTCACTGGTAAGGGTGCAGATCTTTTCATCATCGATGACCCCCACTCGGAGCAAGAAGCCCAGATGGGCGACCCCTCCGTCTTCGACCGGGTGTACGAATGGTACACATCGGGGCCGAGACAGAGGCTCCAGCCGGGTGGGTCTATATGCATGGTGATGACAAGGTGGTCAGAGCGGGACCTAACTGGCCAACTTATCCGTGCGATGGAGGAACGGGAAGGATCGGATGAGTGGGACGTTGTCGAGTTCCCAGCCATCCTGCCGGATGGGGAGCCTACATGGCCTGAGTTCTGGTCTCTCAAAGAGCTAGAGCAGATAAAGGCCGCAATCCCCGCCGCTAAGTGGTCAGCGCAGTACCAACAGGACCCAACGTCCGACGAGTCTGCCATCATCAAGCGAGAGTGGTGGCAGTGGTGGGACAAACCGGAGCCTCCCCCCTGTGAGTTTATAATCCAATCTTGGGACACAGCGTTCCTTAAGACACAACGCGCCGACTACAGTGCTTGCACAACCTGGGGCGTCTTCTACGACGAGGGTGCCAACAGGGAAACAGAGCAGGCCAAGGTAATCCTGCTCAATGCATTCCAAGCGAGACTTGAATTCCCGGAACTAAAAGAGCGTGCTTACGAGGAATACCAGTACTGGAAACCCGACGCATGCATAGTCGAATCAAAGGCAGCAGGGACTCCTCTCATCTTCGAGTTGCGAAGAATGGGAATACTTGTGAGTGAATACTCCCCGTCCAGGGGGAACGATAAAGTTGCACGGGTAAACTCGGTATCAGATCTGTTCTCCTCTGGGATCGTATGGGCACCGAGGACTCGGTACGCAGAGGAAGTGGTGGAGCAATTCGCTGGATTCCCTGGTGCAGCAGCACACGATGACTTGGTAGACTCATCGACCCAAGCGTTGATTAGATTCAGGCAAGGTGGATTCCTTAGCCTAAGGACAGACGAAGTAGACACGTATACCCCGAGAGCTTCGTTCTCTCCGTATGGATAAATAGGGATGCCTGACCCATCTACAGTGCTGAATTTAATCAGGGGCGCTCTTGGCGTAGGCCGATTGGATGAGGATAGCGAGTACCTTCCTTCATCGATGTCTGGCCTGAAAGAGCAGATGGAAGCGGCCCTTTCGGCGGGAGCAGACAGGTACGGGACAAGCAGGAGTCCAGAGTCAGACAGATACAGGCACGTTATCGGAATGCGAAACGCTGCACTTGATCCTGAAGTAGGTGGAGGGATGGCGTTCCTTGGCGGTCTCGGTCACGAAGCAAACAACTTATACAAGTCCATAGCGGGGGGCGACTTGTCGCAGCTCGGTACTGGAGCAACGCGACTCGGTATTATGCAGATACTTGAGAACTCATCTGATGACGTAGTAAACAACTTTATCGGGATACTCTCCGCGTACAGAAATCCCGAGGAGTTAGGCGAAGATGAGCTTATTGAGTTACTTGAGAGAGCAACCCTTCCTAGGGACATACGCAGACCAGACGAGAGTTCGGTAATGGTTGATCAGGATGCTGGAGAATAGATGGCAATTGAGCGAGCGTTAGATCCCGGCGCAGTAGAGATCGTCGATCAGGAACTCTTCGGAGAAGATATCGATATAGATATCCTTGAGGAGTCCGACGACGGTGCGATGATAATCGATTTCGGTGGGCCGGAAGAGATCGCAGAAGGTATGGACTTCAGTGCCAATCTTGCAGATTACTGCGATGAGGGATGTCTTCTTGAGCTTTCCAACGAGTTGCTTGGCCTCTACATGGGTGACAAGAACTCCCGTAAGGATTGGGAGGATGTCTACCGGAAAGGTCTTGACCAACTTGGACTGAAGATCGAAGAGCGATCCACCCCCTGGTCCGGGGCATGCGGTGTCACCCATCCCGTAATGACCGAGGCAGTAATCCGGTTCCAGTCTCAAAGTATCACTGAGATTTTCCCGAACGCAGGCCCGGTGAAAACAAAGATCCTCGGTAAGATGACGGAGGAAAAGACCAAGCAGGCGGAGCGCGTTCAGGACTACATGAACTACCTGCTCACTGAGGAGATGCGGGAGTACAGGAGCGAGACAGAGAAGATGCTGTTTCATCTGCCCCTGGCGGGCAGTGCTTTCCGGAAGGTCTACTGGGATCAGAACCTGGGAAGACCCTGCTCGATGTTTATTCCATCGGAAGACCTAGTTGTTTCCTACGGTGCTGCTTCACTTGAGATGGCCGAGAGGGTGTCTCATGTAATGAAAAAATCTAGTAATGATATTAGGAAGCTTCAGGTAAGTGGTTTCTACAGAGACATTGATATCAAAACTTCAATGCCCAGCTACAGCGAGATCACTGAGAAGTACAATGAGTTGACTGGCGAGTCCCCATCGTATGTGGATGACGGGACGCACAGTCTGCTTGAGATCCACTGCAATGCAGATATCACAGGTTTCGAGGACACCCAGGACGGAGAGCCGACCGGGATAGCCCTTCCTTACGTCATCACTATCGATAAGGGCAGCTCTCAGGTTCTATCAATCCGGAGGAACTGGGTTGAGGGCGATCACCTGAAGAAGCCAATCCAGCATTTCGTTCACTACGAGTACATCCCTGGACTGGGATTCTACGGATTCGGACTGATCCACATGATTGGTGGAATCGCCAGAAGTGCGACTTCTATACTCAGGCAACTTGTGGACGCAGGAACGCTTTCCAACTTGCCAGGAGGATTGAAGACGAGGGGCCTGAGGATCAAGGGCGACGACTCTCCCATCATGCCCGGTGAGTTCAGGGATGTAGATGTTCCAGGCGGGAAGATCGCCGACAACATTTCATTCATACCCTACAAGGAGCCGTCAGGCGTACTCTACCAACTGCTTCAAACAATTGTTGAAGAGGGTAGGAAGTTTGCTTCGATCACCGACATGAAGGTGTCGGACATGAATCAGCAAGCTCCGGTCGGAACAACTCTCGCAATCATTGAGCGATCAATGAAAGTGATGAACGCTATCCAGTCGAGAATACACTACTCGATGAAACAAGAGTTTAAGATTCTATCCGAGATCATTCGTGATTACATGCCTGAGGATTACGAGTGGGAAGTTGACGGACAAGAGCCACTCAAGGTAAAGGACTTTGACAGTAGGCTTGACATTGTTCCAGTAAGTGATCCGAACTCATCCACGATGGCGCAGAGGATCATGCAGTATCAGGCTGCCCTTCAGTTGGCTGGCACTGCCCCGCAACTGTACGACCTATCTGAGCTTCATAGGCAAATGCTTGAAGTGCTTGGGATACCCAACGCAGGGGACATCGTCCCAACTGAGGATGATATTGAGGCACTTGATCCCGTCTCTGAGAACATGAATCTACTGAAGGGCGACCCGGTAAAGGCTGCGCTCTGGCAGGATCAGGATGCGCACATTGCAGTCCACATGGATGCCGCAGAGGATCCGAAGCTTCTTGAAATAATACAGCGATCCCCGAAGGCCAAGGCCATCGAGGCCGCTCTATCTGCCCATGTCATTGAGCATCTTGCATTCAAGTACCGCAAGGAGATCGAGATCGAGCTGGGTACGGAACTCCCCGCTCCTGGCAAGGCCCTTCCGCCGGATATCGAGGTCAGGCTCTCACAGCTAGTCACTGAGGCCGCGAGTCGATTGCTTGGAAGGGATCAGGCAGAGGCTCAACTCAAGGAGCAGATGGAGCAGATGGAAGATCCAGTCTTGCAGAATCAGAGGAAAGAGCTTGAGATCGAAGAGGCCAAGCTCGATGCGAAGGTCAAGACTGACGCCTCAAGGATTGCAGCCGACCTCAGGAAGGCGCAGATTAAAGACGAGACTGATCGTCTGCGCATCAAGTCGAACGAGTTCTTGTCTGGGTTCGAGGCTGCTTCCAAGGCAGGCATAGAGTCCGGCAAGGCGAGCAAGGACGACAGGGATAGGACTTCACGCGAAGTGATAGAGGGTGCGAAGCTAGGGTCGAAGAACTAAGTGGCTGCAACATTAAAGCAGGCTCACTTGGAAGCACTAAGAAAGATAAGGGATAACGTCAAGGACGACATATCCTCTGGGTCGGCCTCATCCTACGATGAGTATAAACATAAGGTTGGAATCCTGGATGGCTTAGCGATGGCTGAGCGGGAATTCCTAGACATCACAAGTAAGCTTGAAAGGGAGTAAGTAATGGCTCTGTACGATCTATTCAAGAAGGATAAGCCCAAGAAGAAAGCAGCAAAGAAAAAGCCCGTCACCTCCGGAAGAGGCGCTACTCGCAAAAGAGATCTTGAGCGAAGGGCTGCTGCGAAGAAGAAGGCTGGAAAGAAAAAGCCCGTCACCTCCGGAAGAGGCGCTACTCGCAAAAGAGATCTTGAGCGAAGGAGTGCTGCTGCGGAAAGGAAGTCGCGTGGTGAGGAGATCAATCCCATTACGGGTTCCGTACTCAGGAAGGCTAGGCCGAAAAAGGCTGCCGCCAAGAAGGCCCCTGCTAAGAAGGCTGCCGCTAAGAAGACATCCTTCAAGTCTGCCTTTGCCGATGCGCGCAAGGCACAGGGTGCTGGTGGGACGTTCACCTGGAATGGAAAGAAGTACACAACCGAGAGGGCGGACGATAAGAAGAAGTCTCCCGGTTCGAGTGCTTACAATAAGAAGGTTAGGGCAAAGGGACCGACGCAGAGAATTCAGTCTCGCATGAGGCGAACCCGTGGGGGCAAGTAGCGATGGCTGCCCGGAAGAAGGCTGCGCGAGGGAAGCCTGCGAAGAAGGCTGCACGCAGGAAGCCCGCAAAGAAGGCTGCACGGAAGAAGTCTGCTGCCAAGAAGCCTGCACGTAAGAAAGCAGCAAAGGGCTATGCGCTAGGTGGAATCATCGACAAGATCACGGGAAAAAAGAAACCCAAGAAGAAGCCCGCTGATCCAATTAGAATGCCCTCGCTCTACAATGAAGAGCGCAGGGCAACTAACATGTTGAAGAAGCGTGGCCAGGGCAGGCGCGGAATGAGTGCGCAAGAGAAGTCGGACTACCAAGATAAGTATGACGCTCACAAGGCCGCCAACCCGGATCTGTACAGGGGGCCAGGCGGCGCTATGGATTCATCGTGGAAAAAGAATAACCCGATGAAGAAGAAGGCACCGCAGAAGAAGGCACCGTCGATGATGTCTGGCGGGGACATGCCTAGACCTGATCCAATGGCGTCTACTGCGAAGGCGGCGGTAGCGGCAGGATCGGCACCCAAGCGGAAGAGCTTTGTTCCGGAGCCAGCCCCTTCATCACGGCCAATCAAGGTGGCCCCGCAAAAAACGAAGATCACACATGACAATGTCTCAAGGCTACTCACAGGTCAGGACATAGAGCAGATGATGTCTGGCAAAATAAGGCCCATTTCGACGGGCGTTGTCAATAGACAGAATCCCAAGCGGAGGGGCGGAAGATCTGCACCCGGATCACCGATGGGTGGTGTTGGCAGAAGGTAACTTCAGCATTAGCTGATGCTTCGCCCATAAAGGGCGCAGGAGAACTGTGGACTCCTTAACTCCACTGCGAAGGAGAAGAAATGGCAGAGGCTCTGATCGAGATTGATCACGAAGCCCAGGACTACCAAAGCATTTTGGGAGAGATAGGAGAGAAGCTCCCAAGCCCGAAGGGGTGGAAAATGCTCATCGCACTACCCAAGGTTTCGTCGAGGACTGATGGTGGTATCTACAAGCCAACTGACTCCATACAGATGGAGGAAGTCGGAGGAATTGTAGGTCTCGTAATCAAAGTGGGCGACCTTGCATACAAAGATGAAGTTAAGTTCCCGTCCGGCCCATGGTGTGAAGTGGGTGACTACATAATTATGAGGTCCTATTCAGGAACTCGCATGAAGGTGGCAGGCCAGGAATTTAGGTTGATCAACGATGACACGGTAGAAGCTGTCATATCTGATCCGAGAGGGGTTGTGAAAGCAGCATGAGTAGTGAAATCTATACGCATGAAGAAGGGCCGCCTGAAGATCAGGACATTGAGGTCCAGGTTGTTGATGATACTCCAGAAGAAGACAGGGGGAGGGAAGGCTCGGGCGAAGACTCCAGAGATGACTCTCGCCCTGTTGAGAAAAGGATCAACAAGCTAAAGTATCAGTACCACCAAGAGCGACGGTCAAAGGAGACGCATCAGAGGATGCAGTCCGAGGCCGTCAAGTATGCCCAGCAAGTCGCTAAGGAAAATCAAGATCTAAGGAACCTCCTGAACCAGGGAGAAAAGATGTTGATTGACGAAGTGAAGGCGAGGGCTACATCAGATGTGGACAGAGCCAAAGATCAGTATCGTTCTGCGATTGAGTCCGGAGATACCGATTCAATCGTGGACGCACAGGAAAGCCTTTCACATGCTTCCTACGAGTCAAAGAAGGCAGAAGAGTATTCTCCCGTAACAAATCAATCCGCTCTGGCACGACCCATGCCAGCAATACAGCCACAAGTTCCGCAAGCGAAACCCGATGCCAAGGCGCAAGACTGGGCATCTCGGAACAAATGGTTCGGATCAGACAGGGAGATGACAGCTTATGCACAGGCCGTGCATGAGACATTGGTAACAGACGATGCAGTGGATCCGACCTCGGACGAGTACTACCAACAGATTGACAGTAAGGTTCGAGGTAGGTTCCCGGAAAAATTCGATGAACCGGCTTCAACTCAGGTTGAACCAAGCCGTAAGCAGGAGGCTCATCGGAGAACATCAATCGTAGCGCCAGCGCAAAGGGGAAGCACTGGTAGCGCGCATAGGAAAGTACAGCTTTCGGCCACACAGGTCGCCCTCGCAAAGCGACTTGGTGTTACACCGGAGCAATATGCCCGGCAAGTCCTAGAACTGGAGAAGTCAAATGTCTAACGACGAGAATGCTACCGAAGGTAAGGACACGCGAATAAGTCGTGAGTTGAGTGATCGGGAATCTGAAAAGCGTCCCATGACCTGGACTCCACCCACACTCCTCCCTGATCCTGATCCTCAGGAGGGTTATTCGTTTCGATGGGTCCGTACAGCGATGCGGGGCGAGGCGGATAATTCAAATGTGTCTGCGAAAATGCGAGAAGGCTGGGAGCCGGTAAGGCTCGAAGATCATCCCGAACTCAAGGTTCTTCCCGATATCGATACTCGATTCGAGGGGAATGTTGTGATCGGCGGTCTGATGCTCTGCAAGATGCCCAATGAAATCATTGAGCAGAAGAGAGCATATCATCAGCACCTCTCGGACACTCAGATCGAGGCTGTGGAAAATAGTTATTTGCGAGAACAAGATGCGCGTATGCCGCTGCTCCCTTCGGAGCGAAGCACTCGCGTTACATTTGGCGACGGTTCTTAGGAGAAGGACTCCTATTCAGGCCGACGCCTGATGATGAGGAGAAGGAATTATGGCTTACGGACTTAGACCTGTTGGGGTCGGTTACGGTGGTCTTAGTGGATATAACAATGGTGGGTTTGTCGAAGTTCCTATTTCGACAGATGCTGCCGTTGATATTTACACGGGAGACTTCCTGGAATATGTTAATGATGCATCTGGTGCTGGCAGTGCAGGCGTTGTTCGACAGGCGAACGACGCTACGGGGGAAACTCCCACCACTGGTACGGCCAATACGATGGGCGTTGCGGTTGGCTTCCGGTACGTAGACTCTAGCGGTACTCCAAAGTGGAGTCAGTTCTATGATCAGAGTGCAAGCAATACGGATGCGTTTGCATTTGTGTGCGCCGATCCGAGTCAGATTTATTTGATTCAGGCAGATAGTGCGCTTACAATCGAAGATATCGGAAAGAATGCTCCTGTTGATGGCTTTGCTGTTAATGAGGGGAGTTCGGTAACTGGCCTTTCTGGTATCCAGCTTGATGGCGGAGATGTTGATACTACCGCTGCGGACGCTCTAAGAATTGTCGGAATTCCCGACAACGGAAGTAACAGAGGTTCTGCTAATCCGGATATTCTCGTTCGCATTAACACTGGCGTCCTGTTCTCTGACCAGGGTACTGGCATCGTTTAAGGAAAGGAGTAATTAGTTATGGCTATTTCTAGAGCGCAAATGATGAAAGAACTCCTCCCTGGGCTGAATGCCTTGTTTGGGTTGGAGTACAAGCAGTACGAGAATGAGTCTACTGAAGTCTACGATATGGAATCTTCCGACCGTGCATTTGAAGAAGAAGTCCAGCTCGCAGGTTTCAAAGCGGCTGATGTGAAGTCTGAAGGTTCGGCGATCAGTTATGATACCGCGCAGGAAGTCTTCACGGCTCGTTATAACCACGAAACCGTAGCGATGGGTTTTGCGATCACCGAAGAGGCTGTCGAAGACAATCTCTACGATTCGCTTTCCTCCCGCTACACAAAGGCCCTGGCTCGAAGCATGGCCTACACCAAGCAGGTAAAGGCTGCGTTCCCTTTGAACAACGCCTTTGCGACGACAAACTTCAAGGCTGGTGATGATAAGGCTCTGTGCGCAACGGATCATATCCGTGTGGACGGCGGCACTAATTCAAACCGACCGACGACTTTGTCTGACCTAAATGAGACTTCGCTTGAGCAGGCAGTGATTGATATCGCTGCATTTCGCGACCAGCGAGGACTCCTTATGGCTGCGCGTCCGAAGAAGCTGATCATTGCCCCTGCCAACCAGTTCGTTGCGACCCGAGTTCTTGAGTCGCAGCTTCGTTCTGGAACGGCAGACAATGATCTGAATGCCCTTCGGACCAATGGTGCGATTCCGGAAGGTTGGACCGTGAATCACTTCCTCACTGGAAGTGACGACTGGTTCCTCATCACCGATGTTCCGAATGGTATGAAGGGGTTCAACCGAACGCCTCTCCAGACGAGCATGGACGGTGACTTCGATACCGGAAATGTGCGGTACAAGGCACGGGAACGCTATTCCTTCGGCGTCAGTGATCCCCTTGGGATCTATGGCTCGGATGGATCCGCGTAATTAGTAAACTGGCGGGGGCCTTCGGGTCCCCGCCTTTTCTTTTTAACCAAACTCGTCAGACTTAATCAGACAGTACGCGGACTGGCGAGGTAGATGCGTACATTGAGGTGATACAAGATGGGTACTACAACCTTTAATGGGCCTGTTCGATCAGAGAACGGCTTTAAAACGATTAGCGAAAACGCAACAACCGGGGAGGTAACAGTTCTTGCAGATTACAACGTAAGGCCGAACTTCAGGGTATCTGTAGATAATTCAACTTTTGCAGGTGCTGGTGGAGCAACTGACACTTTGACAGTCCAGGAATCCGGAACGACCTTTATCGTGAATGGAACCGCAGCTAATATTGTTAATATGCCTGCGCTCAGTACGGATAATGTGGGAGTTCAGTACCACTTCTTCCTGACTACTGCGGTTGGGGGTGCGGTTACAACTACGTTCGTTTTGCCCGGATCGGGTGTTTCTAATTTTTATGGAGCCGTTCAACTCATCGATGGTACTGCTCACAATCCAGACCAAGCCATATCGGGAGACACTCTCACTTGGCTCGCCAACACAGTCGCCAACGCGAGGACTACTTTGACTTGCATGACTGACGACGGAACGAATTCGACCTGGAAGGCCGAAGCTCTCAGCACTCCGCTTGCAACTGTCGGGTAGCGATGTGCATAACCAACTGGGGGCACCTCCGGGTGCCCCTACACCCCCGCGCAGTGATGCCAATGTTTGGCTTAGCTGCGTCCCAGTTGTAAGGGGATATGGGGGAGGGTCGGTTTGCCCTCCCCCTAACTGCCCATAGAGGTTGAGTGATGGATACAGCAATACAGTCCACAAATTTCGGCGCTAGCACCTCTCCTCAGTACATACCATCCAACATAACTACCACTGGCGTTCGCCTCCTTGGCATAGTTCTCGATCAGGAACTGAGCAACACAACTGCCAATTCGATTGTTTTCGCGGATAACAAGTCTGGTACTATTTTTTTTAGATTCAAGAGAACTCCGACGAACTCCTATAGTCCGTCTAATTTGGTCAAGATAATGCTCCCTTCCAATGGAATACGATTTTCGGGAGGCATCAGGGTCAGTTGGTCGGCCTCAACTGATTTTGACAGCTTAACTGTTCTCTATCAGGTTTAGATATGTCTGAAGTTACATGCGATTGGACAAAATATGACAGCTTCGATTCAGATTCGGATATTTCCATATCCGGCAGGATAAGACTGTTTAATGTTTGGATAGCTCCGGGGAAGGTTGTAGGCGTTGAAACCCCTACGGTTTTCAAGCATGTGGACAATAGTGGATCTACTGCCCTCTCAATAGCCACACCTGCCGATCAAAGATGGAATGATAATAATCCGAATACGGTTCTACCAAAGGGGGGCATTCTTTTCCCTGATGGGTTGTTCATAAAGACTCCCAATGACGCATCGAACATATACGTTGGTGCTATTACGTTGATATACCAGAGGGGATAGCCGTTGAAGCTCGTCGATGTGAAGTCAGCTTTTGTTGAAGCAGCAAGTTCTTCGTCGCCTGCCGTAGAGGGTCGGTGTCGGATGATGGGCATTGGCCTGATTCCCAAAGTGGCTGCTACGGGCGGTGATGGGGTTACATATCAGGGAGTTATCAGCTTTATCGACAAGACTGCTAGCGATGCAAGCGGTGATACCTTATTTCAAATTCCGGTCATCGCTTCAGTGGGTTATCCGGTAGGAGTTTTTACTGGCTTCGCTGATAACGATGGGTATGTTGGATTTGATAATGGTATATGGGTTTCAGAGAGTACGGAGAGCGGAAAGACCGCACCACTCGCTGGGTTCAACTTGATTGTGAACTATGGGTAAACTCGATTGAAGAACTTAACCTGTATATATAAAGCAAATCCCGGAGCCAGTGCCAGTTACAAAGCTCAGGTTGTGGACGGAAGGTGCAGGGTTTTCCTTGTATGGGCTGGCGGCTCTAGCCTTATTGCGGAAGGCTCCACAGCCCCCCAGATAAAGTTTTACAACGGAAGTAGTGTCATCGGGACAGACCTTCGACTCCAGCTTACGGATACAATGAATAACGGGGGAACTTTTTACGGATCACATTGGTGCGTGGATCTGCCATCTGATGGAATTTTATTTGAGGATGGTCTTTGGATTCACTTCGCCAATCTTACATACGGTGTGACCATTTTGGTTTCCGGTGGGGCAGCTTCTTAGCATGGCCGAGATTGTCAACAAAAGCGTAACCGATTTTTTCGTTTCCGGTGGTCAGACTATTACCTCGTCTCGGACCAAGCTATACGGTATCCAGTACATAATGCCAACCTCGTACCATAGTTCTAGTTCCGGTGTGCCGAATATAGGTACTGCAACAATAGACACAAGCACTATTGAGCTAAGGGACGGAAGCGCATCTGGTGCCATTACGTTTAAATTCACCGCCCCCCTTTCTGGGGATGCTTACTACAATGGTATTAACCCGATTAATTTTATGCTGGGCAACAACTATGTTCTTTTTGATGATGGAATACATGCCTCCAGTGTTGGGGCAGATGCAGAGGGTGACAATGCTGTTAACGGTAACACTGTGACAATCTCCTTCTTCTACGAGCTTGGATAAATGGAGCCTGTCGGCCAGACCACTTTCTGGACCGTCTTCACTGTAATCATCAGTGCAATTGGAGCAGTCATGATGCTGTTCACATCCCATACTGGGGAACCAAAGCACGCACAGGCTGCTCATGTCTCAAGGGTTTCCGAATTAGAAGTTAAGTCGGAAAGGGTTTCTGTGAACGTGGAGAACAATGCTCGTATCCTTGACGAGGTAAAACTTGAGATCAAGGAGTTGCGGACAGAGCAGAGGCAGTCCTCTCAGGAGATCCTTAGAGCTATAGAGGGAAGATGACTCCTGACGGTTCGTTCACCGAGAGAGAAGTGGGTGCCGCACTGCAAGAATTGAAAGAGGTAAGGCATGATCACAGGAACCTCAGAATGATTGTAACGCTCTTGTCCGAGCAGCAAGACAGAATGAAGGTCGATCAGGCTAAGCTCCACACAAAACTAACCACCTTTGCTTCAGTAGTCGTTGGGCTATTTGCAATCACAGGGTGGGTACTTAATTACCTAAGGGCGTCATAGATGGCAGTAAACACAACAACTTCGTTCCTGCCTGACATAGGCGAGATAGCGGAAGAGGCATTCGAGAGGGCTGGCCTAACCATGGTTAGCGGGTACGATTTGCGTACTGCGCGGCGCAGCCTTGATCTCTTGCTTATCGAATGGCAGAACCGTGGGATAAATCTCTGGTCTGTGGACGAAGTCAAGTACGATTCCGTGGGGGACGGAACAGGTACGGAGACCTTGGTGGAGGGAACCGCTACCTACACGCTTAGGCCAAACACAATGGCAGTCTTGGACGCAGTGCTTAGGGAGAACGACGGCACGGAGACCACGCAGACTGACATCGTGATGTCGAGAATATCCAGGAACACATACTACTCTATCCCCAACAAGTTGACACAAGCGAAGCCAACTCAGATCTATGTGGATAGGCGACAGAGCGCAGTCAATATCACACTATGGCCTGTCCCTGACGCATCAGAGAAGTACAAGATTATTTACACACGGGTTCGTCGGATGTACGACTCCGGTCCTGGAGGTCAGTACGACTCTGATGTTCCCGATAGATTTTGGCCAGCTCTTATCTCCGGACTCGCCTACAAGATCGCCCTCAAGAGACCTGAGGCAGCCGGTAGAGTAGGGATGTTAAAGCAGGACTACGAAGAGATATTCTCCCATGCCTCGGACGAGGACAGAGAGAAGGCCCCGATCAGGTTTGTACCGTGGAGTTACAGTCGATAAATGGCACAGTACGCAGAGGGACAGAAAGCAATAGGATCCTGCGATGTATGTAGCTTTGAGTACAAGCTGAACGAATTGGTGCCACAAGTTGTGGCCATGAGGAAAACTAGTTACTTAGTCTGTGAGTCCTGCTTCGACATAGACAATCCGCAGTCATTTCCATCGGAGGCTCCGCTAAAGAGGAGTGACATCCTTAGTCATATTGCACCAGACGCCGGTCTTGCTGAAAGCAGGGAACTCACGGTTACCCTGGTAGACAAGACCGTTAGCTTCGTCGCCGTGAACACGAACAGAATAAGTGATCAGGGGTCTGGAGCTGGTTTTGATTCGACTACGTTCAAGACGAGTGATGTCGGAATTTTTATTGACATAAAGGACAAATCCTTAGTACGAACAACCAACGCAGAATTCAGTTCTCTCTGCAACGATGAGGGGATCATTGGCTCTGCTTTTGACCTAGACGTTAGCTCCGCGAAGTTGAGAGTCGGTGCAGACGTAATTGCTCAGACCTACACAAACCCCGGATCGACAAACAATGCGTATCGAGTCTTAACAGATTACGATCCGTCTTCAGTGACGTGGAGTTCATTCGGGAATGGCGGATCAGCAGGTACGAACTACACAACAGAGGGAAGCGTGTCTGGGGTAGTTGGGAGTTACTACGTTGAGTGGGACTTTACTGAGATGGTTGTTGACTGGCTTTCAGGAAAGAACCCGAACCTTGGGATATTCTTTCCCGACATGAGTACGTCTATACTCGGTGCTTCCACCCCTCGCGCCAATGTAGTCTGGACGATCACTGCCAAGCGGAAGCTTTTTTAGATGGGGACGGTAGGCGTAGAGCCGCACGGATTCTGTGCAAGATGTAGCTTTAGATACCCTCTTCGGACACTCCGAACTGAGACGATAAATAATCAGCAGACTGCGATGCTCGTATGTATCCAGTGCTGGGATCCAGACCAACCGCAGAATCACATCGGGGAGATAAACCTCGTAGAGGTAACTTCCCTAAGGAATCCAAGGCCACCACTGGGATTGACCCAGAGCAGGGTTATCACTTCGACTGCATTTAATGGTATTACTTGGGAAGAATTCATAAGTGGGGACTATTGATATGCCTAAGGTAGGAATGAAAAGTTTTGGATACGACGAGGCAGGCGTGGCGAAGGCGCATGAGGAGGCCGCGAAGACGGGGCTTGCCGTTGAGTATGAGGACAAGAACTACTCACAGTATTACCACGGTGGGCTAGTTACCCCCAAGGCTAAGAAGGGTGAGGCACTGGGCGGAAGGTCTGCAATCCAGGGGACTCGTTACAGGATGGATGAGTAATGGCGTTTACGCTTGCCACATTGAAGACTTCGATCCAGGACTACACTCAGAACGATGAGACTACGTTCGTGGACAATCTTGATGTAATGATCAAGCAGGCGGAAGAGCGCATCAATCTGGCAATACAAGTTGCGAATTACAATACCAAGGTGAATACGGGCCAAACGGCAGATCATGACAGCAGTGTGGTTATTGCCAGCACTGGTCCTGGCGTAGCTCTCTCTAATGAAACCTCACCAGTATCTCCACTCTATTTCAAGATACGGGAGGGGAACGGAACAACGACCAATCCCTGGCAGTTTCTCCTTCTGAAGGACTACAACTTTCTCCAAGAGTATGCTCCAATCTCGGACAATACGACTGATGGAACGCCTAAGTATTATAGCTTTTACAACGATACAAGTAGTGACGGGCTGGCAACATTCCCATTCGGGCCAACAGCGGATGGTATCTATGACTATGAGATTCTCTATATGTTCAGGCCACCCTCACTCATAACTGATTCCTCGGGAACATGGCTGAGTACGCATGGGGAGTCCGCACTTCTTTACGGATGCTTGGTTGAAGCCTATACCTTCATGAAGGGTGAGGCTGATCTCCTCCAGCTATACGATACTCGCTTCAAGGAGGGCCTCCAGTTGCTTGTCATGTCGCAGCAGGGAAGCTTCCGGAATTCAACATACAGAGACAATCCAGGCCAAGCTGTGGCCGCGCAATAAGGGACCGTGTAAATGGCGTCAACTTATACAAGCGATATCAACATTGAACTCATCGGTACGGGCGAACAGGCCGGTTCCTGGGGTGCAACGACGAATCAAAATTGGTCACGAATCGGGGAGGCAGCTTCTTCATACGCAACGGTTACGGTGACCAGCGCCTCATTTGATTGGACTCTTTCTGACTCAGTTGACGCACACACGGTATCGACTGCGTCCACTCCGGGATCGACTGGAAGAGCATCGTTTGTTAAGTTTGTTTCCGAGGGTGACGGAGACCCTGCAAGCACTCCGACAATAAATATACGAGGTAGCTCAGCTTCCGTCTATCCACGCAGGGTATTCTTTGCAGAAAACGGGCTGTCGAATTCTCTTGATCTAACTTTGAATTGTGGGAGTGGCGATACATTTACGCTGAAGAATGGGTGCGTTGCGGCAGTGTATACTGCCCCATCAGGCACTTCGGGGTCTGCGGGTAACATATTCAGTAAGCTACAGACTGGTGGCCTTGTTATTGGTAGCACTGTAGTCACTGATGGTGTTATCACAGACTCTACCGGATTGTCCTTGGCTGCTGATGTAACGATTGCCGGGAATTTCCTTCCATCACCGGATGACACGCAGGATCTCGGCAGTGCTTCCGCTGCATGGCAAGACCTATTCCTAGAAGGCGACATCACTCTCACGGATGCAGGAACCCTCCAGTCAACTGCTGGCGCACTCACCATTACATCTGCTGCTGCTGCAACGTGGTCTACTGCTGCGGGGGAATTGACTCTTAGTTCTGCCGGTGCCCTAAACCTTACCCCCAACGGTGGTTCTGCAATTGTCTTGGATGGCACAACGACATTAGACGGTGGCGTTCTTACGTTTACGCCAAGCACAAGCGACACAGTGGTAATGACTGCTGCAACCAACGGTGCATTCTCTCTTGTAACCACTGATGATGCTGCTGCTGCGGCCAATATTGAAATAACAGCAGACGGAACCGTTGACATAAATTCAGCAGGTGTTCTGACTCTGGATTCAGGTGCCGCAATCAATATTGAACCAGCCGATGGCTCTGCGATTCTTTTGGACGGTACAATCAGTGTCGATGCAGGGGTTGTCACGGGTGCAACATCGATCACCTCTTCGACCTTTACAAGCACTGGGGCAATGGCTGTAACGACGGCATCTGATGGAGACATAACCTTAACTCCAAACGGTACTGGTGCAGTGGTTGTAGCTAGCAAGTTCAACATGAACAGTGCCTCTACCTTCAGCGAATCATCATCCGGGGTAAGTGCTGGGACGAATGTCCTGATAGGCGAACGTGCGGGTGACGCACTGACAGGCAGTTCTAATGGTGGCACAGTCGCCCTTGGCGAAGATGCTGCCACTAAAGTAACAAGCGGTGACTCCACGATAGCGTTGGGCTGGAAGGCTTGCGGTGAGGTCACAACCAGTGATGACAACATTGGAATTGGCGAGAGTGCGTGTGGTGGTGCCGCCGCTTCTGCGACCACTGGTGCTAGTAATGTTTGCGTTGGAGCCAATTCAGGCAAAGTATTGACAAGCGGTAGTTACAATACTTCAATTGGAACTCTTTCTGGGTCAAATCTAACGACCGCCATTGCTTGTACCCATATTGGAACTCTTCTTGGCGGCTCTGCGGTTGACGTTGCAAGAGAGATTGTGATTGGCAATTTAATTGCCGGAAAGGGAGCAGACACGGCAACCCTTGGACACTCACCCGGAGCAATATGGGCTGACCTCACAGCTTCCGGTAGTTGGGCCTCAACGTCTGACGAAAGAATAAAGAAGGATATAGTCAATAGCGACACGGGGCTTGCCTTCGTCAACGCCCTTCGCCCTGTCACATACAAGAAGAAGAACAAAGATGATCTGGATGGTTCTGAGGAAGAATGCATAAGAGAGCATATTGATCCTACGCCAATCGAGGACACTGAAGGTGCTTTGCTCAGTCCCGAAACGTCTGACTACACATTTACCGGCTTTATCGCGCAGGAGGTCAAGGCTGCGATTGATGCTCACGGTGAAAATACTAAGGCAAACGGATGGTCTGAGGATAAGGACGGACTTCAGGCAGTTAGTATGTCTGACTTTATTCCCCCTCTCGTCAAAGCAGTGCAGGAACTATCCGCTCAGGTAGCTGGGCTTGAAGCAAGACTGGCGGCGATTGAATAGATGCTGGCCAAGTTTGGAATAGAAGCCGGGGTAAATCGAGAGGGTACTAGTTACTCAGCGGAGGGATATTGGTACGACTCCGATAAGGTTAGATTCCGAAAGGGTAGCCCCGAGAAGATTGGCGGATGGCAAAAGCTTTCAGAGAACACCTACCTTGGTGTATCCCGCACCATGCATAATTGGTCTTCGTTTGACAACAATAACTACATGGCCATCGGCACAAACCGCAAGGCGTACATCGAGATAGGCGGGACCTACTACGATATAACACCTAGCAGGTTCAACATGGAGACAGAGCTTGGCGTGGCCATGACTGATTCCGGGACTACTTCGGTAACCGTCAATGTTGCCGAAGACGGGATAGTTGCCACTTCAATGATCAGGGTGGACAATGAGTTCATGCTGGTCACAAGTGTGGGCACTGGAACGGTAGTCGTCACTCGGGCA
>TARA_R110002074_G_scaffold303416_2_pt1 | contig 21969 bp, 22 predicted proteins | sample TARA_R110002074 | Tara Oceans TARA_R110002074 (sample SAMEA4397215) | marine metagenome | biome: Polar Biome; feature: [MIX] marine epipelagic wind mixed layer (ENVO:01000061); material: water (ENVO:00002006), including particulate matter (ENVO:01000060) such as... | depth 10-100 m | reverse complement strand
CAGCTGAGATATTTCGTTCAACCGCTGGTTCAGCCGGGCCAGTTCGGAGTTGCGGTCAGACAGTGTCTGCGACAGAAAAAGCTGGCTGACCACATAAATCAGCAACATGAAGATCACCAGCATCAGCAGGGCCGAGAGCGCATCTACATACCCTGGCCAAACGTTGGTGGTGCTTCGGCTCCTGCGTCTGGATCCGATCATGGCTGGCGTTCATTGCTGGTGAAGGGATCCAGCAGGTTGGTAACACCGGTCAGCCATTCTTCCAGCCCGTCGTAGAAACGGTTCTGGGCGTGGCCGGCCTGGATATCAAGAAAACCGAGTATCAGTGAACCACCAAGACCGAACAATGACGAGCTGAACGCCGTACCCATACCCTGCAAGGGCGTGAGCAGACCTGCCTGGAGGTCCGCAAAAACCTTGCTGAAATCACCCTGGCCCATATCCAGATTAGTAATCACCTCGCCAACCGCGTTGATCGTGCCGAGCAAGCCCCAGAAAGTCCCTAGCAGGCCAAGAAAAACCAGCAGATTGATGAAGTAACGTGTGATTTCGCGCTGCTCATCCATTCTCGAATGAATGCCATCGAGCACCGTCCGAAGTGACATGGTAGAGAGGGTGAAACGATCACGCTTGGAGTCTTCGCCCAGTTGCCGGGCTAATGGCTTGAGCAGCCGGGGTTCTTCCAACACCGAAAGGCCGGAGTGGCCGGTGCGAAACTGGGAAATCCAACGTAGCTCTGGAAACAGTACAAATACCTGACGATAGGTGAGGCCAATGCCGACAATCAGCACGCCGACGATCAGCAGGTTGAAAACCCAGTTGGCCATAAAAGCGGAGATTAAAGGCTTGTGGATCAATACGCCAACGATCGCAACGATGGCCAGGAAAAAGGTCATCCAGAAGAGGGTGTGTTTTGGATTGCTCATGTAACTCTCGCGGTCATAAAGGTTCTTCCGAAACATAGCACAGACACCAGAGTTGCGAGATGGAAGATTCGTTAAGTCTATTTGTTGATCGCCTCCAAGAATTCATATAGAGTGAATGCATTCACAATAAATACAATGGTATAAAAAATGTTCTCCCAGTCGCTGGCTAATTCAACGATTTTCCATGGCGCTCATCCTGAAGAGGTGTCGGCGTTCGTGAATCAGCATATCGGAGGCCACAGCCTGGACATGCTCGGTGGTGAGAACTGTGCTGCGAGCCTAAGCTTTGGTGAGTTTGCAGGCTTTGGACTATCAAGGATCAGTTATGGCAACCACGTCAGGGTCAAGACCCCGGCACTGGATGACATTTACCACTTTCAGGTGGTGACTCGGGGTGAATGTCGCTGGCGGCAGGATGGGGAAAGTTTACGAGTACGTCGCGGCCAGGCGCTGATGGTTAATCCGGATGAGGTTATTGATCTTGAGTACACTCAGGAGTGCGAAAAAGTCATCATCAAGGTGCCGGTACCGATAATGAAATCCGTTTGTAGTACCGGAAGTCAGTTGGGTGAGCAGATAGTGCGTTTTGATCGCCTTCCAATAGATATGCGGTTCTGTCCATCCTTGACGAGTTTACTTGACGCAGTCTTTTCCGAGTTCGAGGAGTCTGGTGACTCGAATCCTGGACCTATTTCTTTGTCGTACAGGGAAATTATTCTGAAAAAGCTGCTCAAGGTATTTCCCAACAACTGGAGCGCTTCGGATACTGCTCAGCCGGTTTCTCCCTCTATGGAGCGTATAATCCGTTACATAGAGGAAAATGTGAAGGAAGACATTGAACTCGAAACGCTTTCTCAGATTTCCAACATGAGTATTCGTTCTATCTATAACGCTTTTTCAAGGGTGTTCTCAACTACCCCCAAAAGCTATGTAAAACTCGTTAAGCTCAGAAGTCTGAGGAGTGACTTGTTGCAAGGCCATTGCCGGAATATCACCGAGGTTGCGTTGGATTATGGTTTTAGTCACCTTGGTCGTTTTTCGTCAGACTATCGCAAACGGTTTGGTGAGCTACCATCTGAGACCATGCGGCTGGCGGGTTGACCACAAATTTGGCGCGTAACCTTGTCCACACACTGACGCATCTGGTTAAACAGTTCCGAACCTTCGTTGATATCAGTATCCCGCTCAAGGCCAAGTAGAGTAATGACGGTGACTATGCTTCCGTTTAGGTCAAATACGGGCATGCTCAATACATTGATTTCGGGCAGATAGTCGCTGAAAAATGCGCAGTAGCCTTTCTCCCGAATGATCTCCAAATTACTTCCCAGTTTTTCCCTGGGTATGTCTTTTCCATTATGCTTGGGTAGTGTCCGGGATTGCTGGTAATAATCGTCAATCAGCTCCGCGCGGCGTTTTTGTGGCAGGCTTGCCAGGTAAATTCGGCCAGATGCAGAGTTGAGGGCCGACAGCTCAGCGCCCAGGCGCACGTTGACGGCAATGGGTTGGCTGGAATCGAGCCACTTTATGACAAGTGGTCCGCTGCCATTCCAGACAGTGACTGAGACTGTCTTGTCGGTTTCCTCATTCAAAAGATCGACAGCCTCGTAGGACAACTGAATCGGGTTGATGCGGCGCAACGCTGAGATACCGAGAGTCAGGCTGGAGTTGCCGAGAGTATACTGTGTCTGGTTGACCTGATTAATGTAATCCTCGCGCAGAAGGCTTACAAGATACTTATGGGCACGACTGGGAGACAGGTTCAGTGCTCCGGACAGTTCCTTTAGTGTCGGTGGTTTTGCCGCGTTGGAAATGTAATCAAGAATATGAAGGCCTATCTCTAGGGAGCCGATTCCTTGTCGTTTTGGACTTTCTTCTGCCATGGAGGTTGCCGTTATAAGGTTGCATATTGGACCGGATGGTAAATCATAACAGAGGCCGGCATGGTGGTTGGCGTCTGTTTTCAGCATCGAAATACCCAATTTGGGGTGCTCAATTTTGAGCGGCTGGCTCACTGTCACCACTATCGGTTATTTATTTGCAATCAACTATCCCGGTAATGAATATCCCTATCCTTTTTTTGTATGTTTAGACACTGAGCGCTGTTTCGACTTTCTCCAGGTTCTGCGCCAGCTCTTCAGAGCTGCCATCAAAGTGAACTTTTCCTTTCACAACAACCACATGTCGATCGCATAATTTTTTCAGGGCTTTTATGTTCTTGTCCACTACCAACGTGGAAATGCCAGACTCCCGAATGGTAGCAATGACGTTCCAGATGTCCTCCCTGATCAGTGGTGCCAACCCTTCGGTGGCTTCATCGAGAATCATAAGCCTCGGATTGGTAACCAGGGCTCTGCCGATAGCCAGCATTTGCTGCTCTCCCCCGGAAAGCTCTGTGCCCAGGTTGGACAACCTTTCCTGAAGGCGAGGAAAAGTGGTCATGACCCGCTCAAAATCCCAGCTGGTTTCGCCGTTACTGTTTGGACGGGCTGCCATTTGCAGGTGCTCCTTTACCGTAAGGTTATGGAACATGCCTCGTCCTTCCGGCACATAGGCAATGTCTCGACGCATTCGTTTCCAGGTGGGCAGTTTGGTGATGTCGTCACCATCGAAATAAACATGACCACTTCGGGGTTGGACAATGCCGAGAATTGATTTGAGTGTGGTCGTTTTTCCCATGCCGTTACGCCCCATCAAACTCATTGACTGCCCTTTCTCAAGCCTGAATGACAAGTCATGGAGAATGTGGCTGCGGCCATACAGGGTATTGAGGTTTGTCACCTCCAGAAGGTTGTTGTTCATGCGACTTCCTCCTCGTCTTCCTTCCCAAGGTAAGCTTCTTTTACTAGAGGCTCATTGCGCACTTCTTCAACGGTACCGGTGATCAGGTGAGTACCGTTATCAAGCACGGTCAGTTGGTCGGAGAGTTCAAAAATGGCATCCATATCATGTTCTACCAACACGATGCTGTAAGTTTTCTTGAGTTCGTTTAGCAGCTCGATAATGCGTTGGGACTCCTCATGACCCATGCCGGCCATGGGCTCGTCCAGCAACAGGATGCAGGGATCGGTCGCCAGCACCATGGCCAGCTCCAACTGGCGTTGCTCACCGTAGGAAATTTCCGCCGCGATGGTGTTAATGCGGTTGGCCAGACCTACCTGATGCAGCGCCTTTTCAGCGGCTTCTTTGACCAACTTGTTTGAATGGCGTGATGCAAACAGGTTGAAACTGCCGGTGAAGCGGCGCTGGGCGGCTACCGCACAATTTTCCAGGCAGGAAGCATCCGTGTAGATGTTGGTTTTCTGGAAACTGCGACCGATACCACGGCGCACGAACTTCCATGGTTTCATGCCCTCGATCTGTTCACCCTGATGAAAAATACAGCCGCTAGTAGGTTTCAAGGAGCCGCAGAGCATATTCAGCAGGGTGCTCTTGCCGGCCCCGTTTGGGCCGACCACACCGTGCAGCTGTTTGTCATGGAACTGTAGTGAAATGTCGTTGAGTGCCTTAATGCCACCCCAGTGCTTGCTGAGGGATTCGGTTTCCAGAATGATCTCGTTGGCCATGATTATTTCTCCAGCAATTTTTCAAGATAACCGGCCAAGCCTTTGCGCAGCAGTAGAACCATCAGGATGATGGCGCCGCCCATAAACAGCAGCCAGTCTTCGCTGAAATGCTCGAAGAAATACTGCAGGCCCTCGTAAGTGATGGTGCCGAGGATGGCGCCGTAGATCGTGCCCATGCCCCCAAGAATTGACATCACTAGCGCGGTTCCGGACATCTCCCAGGTCATGAACTGCGGATTCACGTAGCCGTATTGCAGGGCAAACAACAGCCCGGCGTAGGCCGCCAGGGTACTGCCGATGACATAACTGATCAGACGAAACGCGAAGATGTTGTAGCCCAGGGCTTCGGTGCGTTCCGGGTTCAGGCGGCTGGCTTCCACAATGCGACCGAAACGAGAACGCAGGATGATTTTGATGACCATCAGGGTGATCAGAACGGCCAGCAGCGCCAGGTAGTAGAAGTGTGTTGGATTGTCCAGGTCCAGGAAGCTCAGGCCAAAGATGCTGGTTTCGGGGTTCATAAAGATGAATAGGCCATCGCCGCCGCCGAACTCCAGCGAGTCGAAGAAGAAGTAGTAGGCCATCTGGGATATTGCCAGAGTAATCATGATGAAATAGATGCCGGAGGTCCGCAGCACTACAGCACCAACGACCAATGCGATCAGGGCGCTAATCGCCATAATGTACATGGCGTAAATCCAGAAGTTCACTGCTTCATACTCTGGCGCAAGGATCGCGAACAGATAGCCACCCAGTCCGTAGAAGAGTGCGTGCCCCAAGGTGACCAAACCAACACGCCCTACCAGAAAATCCAGAGACATCACGAACACTATCAGGATCAGGACGGTAGTGACTTTACCCACGAAGAAGGAGTTGTCCTCCAAGAACAGGGGGATACAAAGGGCTACGACAAAGAAAATAGCCAGAACAATGCGTTCGGTGCGCTTATCGAAAATCATGTTCAGCTCCCGCTTACTTGGCGAACAGGCCCTGGGGCTTCACTAGCAGCACCAGAATCATAAAAATGTAGATAACCATGTTGGACATGGTGGGTATGAGTACTGCCGCAAAGGTGCTGATAATACCGACCAGCAGCGCGCCCACGAACGCGCCTTTGATGGAGCCCATGCCCCCAATCACGACTACCACAAAGCAGGTGATCAGTACGCTTTCGCCCATTCCCGGGACAATTGAGCTCATGGGTGCGGCGATAATGCCCGAAATGGCAGCCAACATAACGCCGATGGCGAACACAATTGTGTAGAGACTTTTAATGTTTACGCCGAGGGCTTCCACCATTTCCCGGTTTGATTCGCCTGCACGGATTAACATACCCAGGCGGGTTTTGCTCACAACGAAATACAATGCCGCCGCAATGGCGATGCAGATCAGGGCTGCGAAAATGCGGTACACCGGGTAGCTGGAATTGTCGGTGAATGGCACGGAGCCGCCTAACGCCTCCGGAACTGCGACACCATAGGGGTCGTTGCCCCAGATAATGCTTTGCAGAGAGTTGAATACGAAGATCATGCCGATGGTCAGCAGCACCTGGTCCAGGTGGTTACGGTTATAAAGTCGCTGTATCAACACCCGTTCAATGAGTATGCCCAGACCCAGTGCGATGACCGCCGAGAGAAGGGCGGCTGCGGTAAAGCTGCCAGTCACGCCGACGAAGTACCACACCAGATAAGCGCCCACCATATACATGGAGCCATGAGCCAGGTTTAGGATGCCCATGACGCCGAACACCAGGGTCAGGCCGGAGGCGATCAGAAACAGAAGCAACCCATACTGGACACCATTAATGAGTTGCACGAAGAAAAGTTCGGTAGACATAGCAATACTCAACGATTTTACGGGGAATACAGTTCAGGTGGGGTTGGACGGCTTCTGGAAAGCTCCCGGCGGCTGCCGGGAGCTATTGGAGCCCGTATTTAGATCTTGCAGCCACGGGCGGGATCTTCCAGTGCTTCGGCTGCCACGCTCTGTACCACGTTTACGCCATCTTTCACTTCCCGCAGATAAATATTCTGGATCGGGTTATGAGCCTTGGAAAATGTGAACTCTCCTCTTGGGCTGTCGATAGTCAGTTTCTCCATGGTGGTGATAATGGCCAGTTTGTCTGAAACGTCGCCCTTGAGTTGGTCGAGCGTGCTGGCAATGGCCTGGCCCGCGTCGTAACCCTGAACGGCATAAATATCCGGGTAGTGGCCGTACTCGGTGTTGAAGGCTTCGCGAAACTCCCGGTTCTTGGGAACATCAAGTTCTTCTGCGTAGTGCAGGCCGGTCATCACACCCTCGGCGGCATCGCCTTGGGCTAGAAGTGTGCCTTCGGTGAGAAAACCGGAGCCCAGCAGTGGAATTTTGCCGCGCAGGCCCATGGCGTCGTAGTCCTTAACGAACTTGATGGCACCACCACCCGCAAAGAAAGTGAATACGGCGTCTGGATTTTTGTCTGCGATATTGCTTACGTGAGACTGAAAATTTGTGGACGGGAAGGGCAGCAGCACCTTCTCGACAATCTCACCGCCACCGGCAGTAAAGGACTCTTCGAAGGCGTCCAGGCTCTCGCGGCCCATGCCATAGTTCCAGCTGATGGCATAAACTTTCTTGTAACCCTTATCGAGCGCTACCTTGCCCATAGGGTAAGAGGGTTGCCAGGACGAGAACGATGTGCGAAATACATTGGGGGAGCACAGGGGGCCAGTTGCGGCGGCGGAACCCGCATTCGGGATTATCATGATGGTGTCCTTGCCGCGCAGCATCTTGATCATGCCCATGGCAACGCCGGAGTGAACCGGACCAATCACGAAGTCAGCCTTGTGCTGGTTCAGCAATGACGAGGCCAGTTCCGGAGCGCGTGAAGGTTTGGCTTCGGTATCGAGTTCAACGTACTCAACCTTGGCGCCATGTAACTGGCTGGCGTGTTCTTTCAGGGCCAGCTTAAGACCGTCCCGCCCCGCCTCGCCAAGTTGTGCGTAAATACCGCTGAAGGGCAGCATGAGTCCGATTTTTATCGGATCTCCGGCGGCCGCCAGAGCGGATGTAGAGAGCCCGGCGGTAAGCGTGGTCGCCAGTACAGCACTTGCAAGCATTTTAATTCTGCTCATTACAACACCTCAGATTTTTGTTGTGGTTCTGTCATTAGATGCGCGACGGTACTGCAAAGATATCCGTTTTCTGCACGGGGGTGTCCGGTCATTGCAGCGGCGTCAACCGCTCAGGATATCTTCGTGTAACTTGTTGGTCAGATCACGCTGTACCTGGAGGCCTTCCGTAATACCCTGCACGACTGTCATGCGAGCAAGTGCACCGGCCTGAATGGCTTCCATAGCCGTCAGCGCTTCTCGCGACTGATCCAGACAGCGGCCGCAGGACTGACTGATTTTATCCACGCTCTCACCGGCTTTGGTGGCGGTTTTTTTAAGGTTGTCGGCAATGCCCCGAATTTCTTCGCTGGATTCGTTTACTCTCAGGGACAGGTTGCGAACCTCGTCGGCGACAACTGCAAACCCGCGACCATGTTCACCGGCCCGCGCTGCTTCAATGGAAGCATTTAACGCCAGCAGGTTTGTTTGTTTGGCGATATCCTGGATTTTAGCTACGATCGCGGCGATATCCTCTGATTGGGTACCCAACTGAGTAAAGACCTGATCAATTCGTGTCATATAATCCGCTAGTTCCTGAATCGATGACTCCGAGCCGCTGATGCTGCTGTGGCTATCGGCCACCTTTTCTCCGGAGGCCTTAGCCAGTTTGCCGGCTTCGGCCATTTCTTCAAGGATCGTGCCAACGTTAGACCGCAGTTCTTCCAGGTGAGCCACCAATTGCGGATTGGTTTCCCGCGCATTTGGTGGTGCGCCATCCGAACCCTCAAATACTTCGGTCTGGTCTTGTTGGTCGGCGCAGGGCTCGGGTTCCACCTGAACCTCCACATAACGGGTTTCATGGATCGTGGCAGGTAGTCGGAATGTGCATCGGATGGCGATTGCCCCGAGGCCCAGCAACGTGGCACCGATCACGGTCTGAGCGGTGGTTTGGCTGAGTGCAAGCTGGATTATTGCCGTTAATATGATCAGGATCAGCATGAACACTGACGTATTTTTCAGGCGGGTTTGGGGAGCGGGTGAGAGGTGCTGCGCCATGGTCGGTCTCCGATGAGCACTTGGTCTAATTTGAAGGCGAACGCTAAGCTGTTTTCGGGGGGAGGGCTATCCAGAATTTGCAGAGTCGTATCCACTCTCTGAAGTGGCTGTATTATTTGGGATCGCTGCGGGATGAGTCGCAATAATGCGAGCTCATCCCGAGGTGTATCAGTTAGTGGGTCCGAGTAATATGTCGCTCAGGCGGGAAGGGCATTCCACGGATGGCACATGCCCGATATTTTCCAGAATGACAGGGTCCGGAGCGTTACTGCATCGGGCCAGTGCCTTGAGCGCTTCCGGTGGTGTGGCAACGTCGTCGGAGCCACCAATCAACCGCAACGGTACGCGGTGATCTTTGAGTTGCTCGCGAAAGTCGACACGCCCCAGCATTTCACACAGGAGGGCGTAACTGCGGTTATCACCGCGCCCCATAATCACCCGCCAGCCGTCCAGCAGGGCGGGCTGCTGAGTGCAGGCTGCAGGGCCAAACCAGCGCGGCACGATATCCACCGCCATCGCACTGAGGCCGAGTTCCAGTACATTCGCCGAGCGGGAATTCCAGGCCTCAGGCGTGCCTATGACAGCACCTGTATTGGTGAGCGTGACAGATATCAGGCTCTTCGGATGCTGGCTGATGAGTTGCTGGCCAATCACTCCGCCGATCGACGTGCCGGCAAAATGAAAGGTGTCAGCATCGACAACAGCAGCAAGCGCAAGTGCTTCCTGCGACAGGTCTTCCGGTGTGATCTGGTCAGAATCTTCCGGCCAGGCGGCGCTCGCACCATGCCCCGGCAGATCCCAGGTCAGTACCCGGAATTTGCTCAGCAACTCCACAAACATGTCGTCCCATACCCCTTGTGTCATGCCCAGGGGATGAGCCAATACCAGGAGCGGTTTTTTGCTGTCACCTAACAGGCGGTAACAGATTGTGCGGCCGTTGTGCTTCAGAAATGCCATATGTTCTCCTTTAATCAGACCCGTTCGATGAGTGTAGCAATACCTTGGCCGACACCGACACACATGGTGCACAGGGCATATCGGCCGCCGGTGCGCTGTAGTTGGTAGGCTGCGGTCTGCAACAGGCGGGCGCCGGACATACCCAGCGGGTGGCCAAGGGCGATGGCGCCACCGTTAGGGTTCACCCGGGGATCGTCGTCAGCAATGCCCAGCTCATGCATGACGGCCAAGCCTTGGGCGGCGAATGCTTCATTCAGTTCGATTACGTCGATGTCGTCAATGCTGATGCCCTGTTTTTCCAGCAGCTTGCGAACCGCTGGCACCGGCCCGATGCCCATGATGCGAGGCTCAACGCCAGCGGAGGCCATGCCCAGGATTTTGGCCATGGGCTTGAGACCGTGGTTTTTCACTGCAGCTGCGCTGGCTACGAGCATGGCGGCGGCGCCGTCGTTGACGCCGGAAGCGTTGCCGGCGGTGATACTGCCACCCGGACGGAACGGCGTCGGCAGTGCCGCAAGTTTCCTCAGAGTCGTGCTGCGCAGATGTTCATCGGTGTCGAATACCAATGGGTCCTGCTTGCGGCGCACAATGGAGATCGGCACGATTTCCTCGGCGAAAATACCGTCCTGCTGAGCCTGGGCCGCCTTCTCCTGGGACCGCAAAGCGAACAGATCCTGATCTTCCCGCGATATCTTGAACTGTTCTGCAACGTTCTCAGCCGTCTCTGGCATGGAGTCGATGCCGTACTGTTTCTTCATCAGCGGATTCACAAAGCGCCAGCCGATGGTGGTGTCCTCGATACTCTGGCTTCGGGAGAAGGCGCTGTCGGCCTTGCCCATCACGTAGGGTGCGCGCGACATGGATTCCACGCCGCCTGCCAGGACCAGGTCCATCTCACCAGCGCGAATGGCCCGGAAGGCCGTGCCCACGGCATCCATACCGGAACCGCACAGGCGGTTGAGGGTTGTGCCGGGTACGGAGGTAGGCAAACCGGCCAGCAGTACCGACATACGGGCGATGTTGCGGTTGTCTTCACCGGCCTGGTTGGCACAACCCATCATCACTTCGTCGATTGCGGCGGGGTCCAGTTCCGGGGCCTGTTCCAGTACGGCCTTGAGTACGTGAGCCGCGAGATCATCCGGGCGAACGCTAGCCAGGGTGCCGCCGAAGCGACCGATGGCCGAACGACGGGGATGGCAAAGGAATACATCAGTCATGGTGGACCTCACTGTTGGCCGGAATGATGGGCATTGGTACGCGCTTTCAAGTCCCGCAGAACTTGCAGCTCTTTAGCGCTGGGTTCCGGCGTTGTTTCCAACTGGTCGGCAAAACGGATCTCCCAGCCCGTGGCCTCGATCACATCTTCCCGGTTCACATTCGGGTGCAGGGAAGTGACCACCAGTTCCTTGGTCTCGAGATCCGGTTTGAGAATGCACAGGTCGGTGATCACCACGGTGGGGCCACGACCAATGTTGGGCACATTGTCCCGGGCCTTGCCGTCGCGTCCAAAACCGACGGTGGTCACGAAGTCCACGTCTTTCACAAAGGTGCGCTTGGAATGCTTGACGGTAATGAACACTTCTTTCGCGTTGGTAGCAATTTCCGGCGCGCCGCCGCCACCGGGCAGTCGAACTTTGGGCTCGCGATAGTCACCGATCAGGGTGGTGTTCAGATTAGCGTAGCGATCAATCTGTGCGGTACCCAGAAAGCCGACACTGATATGACCGCCCTGCAGCCAGTAGCGGAACATTTCCGGTACTGAGACGGTGGTAAGGGCAGACTCGCAAAGCTCGCCATCTCCAATGGACAGGGGCAGAACATCTGGCCTGGTTTGCAGGGTGCCAGATTCGTAAATCAGTGTGACGTCCGGAGCATGGGTGAGGCGCGCCAGGTTTGCAGCCTCACTGGGTAGACCGATACCTACAAAACAGGTCATGTCATTTTTCAGTGCTCTGGAGGCTGTAATACTCATCATTTCTGAAGACGTATAATCAAGGCTCATCACGAAGCTCCTTTCTCAAAAACGTTTTCTTTCAACCACGCCTGGAAAGTATCCCGGTCACGGGCGATTTCATCCCACTCTTGATAGAAAGCGTTGTCGCGATCGTAATAACCCAGGGCATAAGAAGGGCTGGCGCCTTTCGGAGCCTCCGCGATGGCGGTGATAGCCCATGATGGCAGTACGCAAGCATTCACCCCTGCGCCCAGGTCATCGACTATTTCCTCCACGGTGACGATGCTGCGTTTTGCAGCCAGAACCACTTCTTTCTGAATACCGACAATTCCTTCGACCAGTACATTGCCCTTGCGGTCGGCCCTCTGGGCATGAATCACTGCGACATCCGGGCGAATCGACGGTACGGCCGCGAGGCGTTCATCCGTGAAGGGGCACTGGATAAACTTGATTTGGTCATTCACTTTTGGCAAGTCGCTACCCACGTAACCACGCATTACCGCCAATGGAAGCCCGGCCGCGCCCGCTTCATATGCGCAGGCCATGGCGGCGTGGCTGTGCTCCAGAATTTCCAGTTTGTTCGGCCAGCCTTTCTCAACCGCATCCCGGAGGCGATGCAGCGAGCCTACACCGGGGTTGCCGCCCCAGGAGAAAATCAGCTTTTTGGCACAGCCTGCACCGATCATCTGGTCGTAAATCAGATCGGGAGTCATGCGAATCAGGGTGAGATCCCTTATTTCCTGGCGGATGATTTCGTGGCCTGCGGCGAAAGGGATCAGGTGTGTGAAGCCTTCCATGCAGACCGTATCGGCGTTTCTGATGTGCCGCCGCACGGCCTCCTGGAGGGAGAGAAATTCAGCCATCACAGTGTCTCCATTTTGGCGATTGGTGAGAGTTCGATGTGCGAACATAAGTTTAATATGCGAACATAATGGCTCGAAGATTTTGCCGTCGTCAAGTGCAAATTTCAGCCAGTTTACAAATTGCACGGATGTTCGGAGACCGAACTAGCTGATACCATGCGTCGATGCAGTCTTGTGGGTGATCAAGGAGAAGGAATGAACGATCAGGTTTTAAAGCCCGGAGATCGGGACTATGTTGGCGCGCTGGCGTCCGGGTTGGAGGTATTGCAGGCATTCGATGCTGAGCACCCCCGCATGACCCTGAGCGAGGTGGCAGCACGAACCGAGATGGATCGGGCCAAGGCGCGGCGTTTTCTACTCACCCTTCATGCACTGGGATTTATGAAGCGAAGCGGCAGACAGTTTGAGTTAACCCCCCGAGTGCTGCAGTTGGGGTATGCCTATCAGGCGTCGAATCAGTACCGTGCGGTGATCCAGCAATATCTGGAAGACATTACCGCCGAGCTGGGTGAGTCTTCATCGCTGGCAGTGTTGGACGGTGACGATGTGGTGTACGTAGTACGTTCATCTGCGCGTCACCGGTTAATGGCCATTACGCTTTCGGTGGGGACCCGCCTACCGGCGGCGTATACTTCAATGGGGCGGGTATTGCTGGCGCAATTACCTGAAACCGAGCTGGAGGCGTTTCTTGCCCGGGTAAAGCTTGAAGCATTCACGGGATCCTCTGTAATCCACTCCGATGCTCTGAGAGACGAAATCATCAAGGTTCGAGAGCTGGGCTACTCCGTTGTGGATCAGGAGCTCGACTCCGGACTTCGCTCGGTTGCGGTGCCCGTGTTTGCCGGGAGTGGCGAGTCGCTGGGAGCCATCAACATCAGCACTAACGCTGCGCGAGTGGACATGGAGACGCTGATGGCAGTTTATCTGCGCCGATTGCAGAAGGCGGCCGAAGCGTTACAACGGACGACACAGTGAGAGTGTAGAGTTTGGATCAAGGGTAGCGCCCGGTCAGCCGGTTCTCCACCAGCTCATCCAGGATGGTGTTGGCCAGCCGCATCACTGCATTGGGGTTCTCGTTTTTTCGTCGCGACGCAATCACAGGCACGGTAATGTTGTCGTCTTCCAGGGGCATGTAGTCCACTCCTTCCCGTTGCAACCGACGGACTTGTTCCGGGACCAATGTAAAGCCCATATCGGAGGCCACCAGGGACAGAGCGGTTTGCAGATCATTAACCTGCTGCATTACGTTAATGCGCAGGCCGCGCCGGTGGAACAGACCCTGGGTCATATCTGCGAAGTTGGGGCCGGGGGTGGAGGGGAAGGCGATCATTGGCCATTCCGACAGATCCTTCAGAGAGGGTGGGTGCTTGGTCAGTGGGCTGCCGGCGGGGATGGCGGCGATCAGGGGCTCGTCAAACAGCAGAATCTGTTCCACGTCGGGGTCTTCGATCCGCACGCGACCAAAACCGATGTCGATCTTGCCGGCTTTCAGCGCATCCACCTGTTCCCGTGTCTTCAGTTCGTGAAGGATAATTTCCAGGTTCTTGTTGCGCCGCAGACGCCTGACCATAAATGGCAGTTGTCCGTAGAATACCGAGGGCACGAACCCGATGGAGAACAGCGTTTTGCGATGTTGGGCAATCCGACGAGTATCGCGCACTGTGCCGGATACCTTGTCGAGAATCTGCCGTGCCTGCTCCAGGAAATACTCCCCACTGGTCGTCAGTTGCAGTCCCCGGGGTTTGCGGATGAATAGTTCTGCGCCCACCTCCTCTTCCAGCTGTTTGATGGCACGTGTCAGCGGTGGCTGAGCGATAAACAGCTTTTCTGCGGCCCGAGTCAGATTCAAATCCTCCGCTACTGCCACGAAGTATCGCAAGTGTCTTAGCTCCACTCATACCTCCAGGGTATTGGTTGCTACTTAAACAATATTAGTTCGGGTCCGTAAAACTGCGTACTGTCGAATTACACGCTTTCTTTACTTGCGATTCGGAGAACAAATGTCCGCAACGATTCAGTCCATTGATGCCATTTTGGTCGATATACCGACCATCCGGCCGCACAAGCTATCCATGACAACCATGGGAGTTCAGACCATGGTGATTGTGCGCATGAAGGACTCCGAGGGTCTCGAGGGGCTAGGCGAAGCCACCACCATTGGCGGTCTGGCGTATGGCCCGGAAAGCCCGGAAAGTGTAAAGCTTACCATTGACACCTACTTCAAGCCGCAACTGATTGGGCAGCCTGCAGATAACATCAATACCCTGAGGGTAATGTTAAACCGCTCAACCCGAGGCAACAACCTGGCCAAGTCTGCCATTGAAACCGCGTTGCTGGATTTGCAAGGCAGACGGCTGAATCGCCCGGTTTCTGATCTGCTCGGTGGCGCGTTGCATCAGCATATCCCCGTGCTCTGGACCCTGGCCAGTGGCGATACCGCCAAAGATATCGACGAGGCTCAGAGCCTGCTGGCACAAAAACGCCATTGTGATTTCAAGCTGAAGATCGGTTCTCGCCCAGTGATGGATGATGTGCGCCATGTTGCCGCCATTAAAGAGGCGGTCGGGGACCGCGCCAGTGTGCGTGTTGATGTGAATCAAGCGTGGGATGAAACCACCGCGACCAAGGGTATGGCGGAGCTGCAGGCTGCAGGTATTGATCTGGTAGAGCAGCCGACTCCGATGAAAGATATCGGGGCCTTGGTTCGGCTGTCCCGGAAGTTTCATATACCTATTCTGGCGGATGAATCCATCGCGGACGCTAAAGACATGTTCGCCCTGGCAGCAGCAGGATTTGCCGGAGCGGTTGCAATGAAAATTGCCAAGGCCGGCGGACCGGTCCGCGCGCTTGAGCAGGCAGCTGTTGCCCAGGCTGCGGGTATCGGTCTGTATGGCGGCACGTTGTTGGAGGGTACCATTGGAACAGTGGCGGCCCTCCATGCCTGGTCCACTCTGGAAACTCTGCACTGGGGTACAGAGATGTTTGGCCCGTTACTGATGAGGGACGACATTGTAGTCAAATCGCTAAATTTTCATGACAACGGCGTTGACCTTCCGGCCGGACCGGGGCTGGGCATCGAAATAAATGAAGACAAGCTGGCCGAGTACCGCCGCAAAAATCAATAAACGAGGAGCACACATGCTGTTCAAAGTTGAAATGAAGATCAACCTGCCCACCGATATGCCTGCGGACGTCGCTGCTGATATCAAGACACGAGAGAAAGCTTACGCTCAAGATCTACAAAAGCAGGGCAAGTGGCGCCACTTGTGGCGTGTGGCCGGTAGTTACGCAAATGTCAGTATTTTCGACGTTGAGGACAACGCCGAACTGCAGGAGCTGATCAGTAATCTTCCGCTGTTTCCATATATGGACATTACCGTTGCGCCCCTGTGCCGTCATCCGTCCTCAATTCACGAGGATGATCGCTAAGCAGGAGCTGTTGACCAAGTGCCGGTGTCTTCGTGGACGAGGGGCGGCATATATGACGTTGCCAATTGAGAGCTGTCTTGAGCAACAAAAATAAAAGATCGAGGAGATCAATAATGACCGTTAAAACTATGCAATCAGCCGATGTTAAAGAACTACTGGATAAAGTGGCCGGGTTCGACAGAGACGGCGGTAATGAGCGCGTTAAAAAAATCGTTCATCGCGTCATGCACGATATTTTCCAGATTGTCGAAGATTTTGATGTCACACCAGAAGAATTCTGGAGCGCGGTTTACTATGTCGGTGAACTGGGCGTGAATGGTGAAACTGCGCTTTTGGCGCCTGGCATGGGGATGGACCGTTACCTGGACATCCGTCAAGACGCTGAAGATGAACAGGCCGGCTTGACCGGTGGCACGCCCCGCACCATTGAAGGCCCGCTGTACGTTGCCGGTGCACCCATAAGCGAAAACTTTGCCCGCATGGACGATGGCTCCGACAAAGACGCTGAGGTAATTCTGATCAAAGGTCAGGTTACTGACGAAAACGGCGCGCCGCTGGCTAATGCCATCGTGGATATCTGGCATGCCGACACCAAAGGTGCGTACTCCTACTTCGACCAGTCACAGAGCGAATACAACCTGCGCCGTCGCATCAAGACCGATGCCGAAGGCCGTTACGCCGCACAGAGCATCATGCCATCAGGCTACGGCTGCCCACCGGACGGTTCCACACAGCAGTTGCTGAACCACCTGGGCCGTCACGGCCGGCGGCCGGCACACATTCATTATTTCGTGTCCAAGCCGGGTTACAAGCACCTGACCACCCAGATCAACATTGCTGGGGATGAGTACACCTACGACGACTTTGCGTTCGCAACCCGCGAAGAGCTAGTGGTGGAAGCCAACCGCGTTGAGCATTCCGAAACCGCTTCCGAGCACCGTTTAAGTGGCCCAGTCACCGAGGTTGAATTCAACGTAGTTCTGGTTGCCACGAATAAAACAGAACTCCAAGAACGCCACGTACGTCAGCGCGCTCTGCAAACAGACGCTGCGTAAGTGCTATCCAAGAACAAGACGGAGTGAACGACATGACTACCAAACTCGACAAGCTCGCAGAGAAAGTGCGCAATGCAGTCGTCGCTGATCTGGAGACCGGCCGTTATCAATGTGATCGCGGCATATTCACGGATCGGGAACTGTTCGACCTGGAAATGAAGTACATATTCGAAGGCGGCTGGGTGTATCTGGCTCACGAGAGCCAAATTCAGGAACCCGGGGATTACTACACAGTCACGGTGGGTCGCCAACCAGTGGTCGTTACCCGCACCAAAGATGGTGAGCTGAAAGCCATTCTGAATACATGCTCTCACCGTGGTGCCACCCTGTGTCGCAAAAAGCGTGGAAATAAAACATCCTTTACCTGCCCGTTTCACGGCTGGACCTTCCGTAATGACGGCCAACTGCTGAAGGCAAAGGACCAGAAGGTGGGTGGTTACCCGGAACAGTTCAATACCGATGGTTCCCACGACCTGAAGCAAATGCCGAAGTTTAGCAATTATCGTGGTTTCCTGTTTGGCAGCCTCAGCTCTGATGTGGTGCCGCTCGAAGAGCATCTGGGCGAAACCACTAAGATTATTGACAACATCGTGGATCAATCTGAAGACGGCCTGGAAGTCCTCAGGGGCAGCTCGACTTACACCTACGATGGCAACTGGAAGCTGACCGCGGAAAACGGCGCCGACGGTTATCACGTTGGTACAGTTCACTGGAACTATCTGTCTACTATGGGGCAGCGTAATTATGACAAAGGGGGAACCGAGGCGGTCGACGCCAAGAGTTGGTCGGCACAGGGCGGTTTCTATACCTTCGAGAACGGCCATATTATGCTGTGGACCCGCTTGCTGAACCCGGAAGTGCGCCCGATCTTCAGTCAACTGGAGCGCCTGAAAAAGGCCTACGGTGAGGCTCGTGCCGATTCTATTGTTCGTACCACGAAAAATCTGTGTGTGTATCCGAACGTTTACATTATGGATCAGTTCTCTACGCAAATTCGTGTGACGCGACCGATTGACGTTAATAAGACAGAAGTAACGATTTACGCGTTTGGTCCAAAGAACGAGCCCTCTGAACTTCGAGCCAAGCGTATTCGTCAATATGAGGATTTCTTTAACGTGACGGGAATGGGGACACCGGACGATCTGGAAGAATTCCGTGCCTGCCAGAACGGTTATGAGGCCAGCGGTATGCGCTGGAACGACATGAGCCGTGGTGCCAAGCACTGGATTGACGGCCCCGACGAACACGCCGATCAGATTGGCATGAAGCCGGTCATGAGCGGGGCCAGGCCGGATGACGAAGGCATCTACGTGAACCACCATCAACACTGGCAAGTTGAAATGACTCGCGCGATTGAAGCCGAGCGTGCGCGCTTCATTCCATTGACGTCAGGGGAGGAGACCGCATGAGCCTCAGTTATCACGATATCGAACAATTCATCATCCGCGAAGCCCGTTTTCTGGACGACCGGGAATGGGACAACTGGTTGTCGTGCTATCACGAAGATGCCACATACTGGATGCCCGCTTGGGACGATGATGGGGAGTTGACCGAGGATCCGCAAAGCGAAATCTCGCTCATCTACTACCCCAACAAAGACGGTCTGGAAGATCGGATTTACCGGATCAAGACGGAGCGTTCCGGTGCCAGTTCTATGCCGGAACCACGGACAACGCACTTCACGAGCAATCTGGAGATTCTGTCCCAGAACGACAGCGAAGTGAAATTGCGCTTTAACTGGTTGACCAAGGCCTACCGCTATAAGAAAGCGGCTGAGTTTTTCGGGACGTCTTTCTACACGTTGGACATCACAGGCGAACAACCGTTGATCCGTGAGAAGCGAATCGTTCTGAACAATGATTGCATCCATCAGGTGCTGGACGTTTATCACCTTTAATTGATGGGGAGAGCATCATAATGAGTTATAACATCGCACTTAACTTCGAAGACGGCGTTACCCGTTTTGTGACCTGCAATGAAGGTGAAACGGTCCTTGATGCCGCCTATCGTGCAAAGATAAACCTGCCTATGGATTGCTCGGATGGCGTTTGCGGCACTTGCAAGGGTGCTTGCCATCAGGGCGAGTTCGACTTGGGTGACGAGTACCTTGACGAAGCGCTGTCTGAAGAAGAAGTTGAGCGGGGCATGGTTTTGACTTGTCAGATGGTGCCCTCCGGTGACTGTGTGGTGGAAGTCCCGGTGGCTTCCACCATGTGCAAAACGGGTAATGCCAAAAAAACCGGAACTGTAACCGAAGTAAACCTGATCTCATCCACCACCATCGAATTGAAGATTACGGCAGACGACGACTTGGCTTTCCTGCCGGGGCAATACGTGAAAATTCAGGTGCCAGGCACAGAGGAAACCCGCTCGTACTCCTTTAGCTCAAAGCCTGGTAGCCGTGATTTGAGTTTTCTGATTCGCAATGTATCGGGCGGTCTGATGAGCTCGTGGCTTGTAGGTAAAGCTCGCACTGGTGACAAGCTAAACCTGACAGGGCCTATGGGCAGCTTTTATCTGCGACCTGTTGAGCGGCCAATATTGATGCTTGCTGGGGGAACCGGCCTGGCACCTCTGTTGGCCAAGCTGGAACACATGAAAGCCAATGGATGCAACGTACCGACGCACCTGGTTTACGGGGTCAGAAATGACGACGACTTGGTGTGTCTGGATGCTTTGGATCGCTTCGCTGAGGATATTGATACTTTCAGCTACGTTACCTGTGTGTCCAGCGACGAAAGCGATCATCCGCGCAAAGGTTACGTCACTCACCACATGGACAACGCACCACTCAACGAGGGCGATGTGGATGTCTATTTGTGCGGGCCACCCCCTATGGTCGATTCCGTGCTTGGCTACTTCCGCGAGCAAGGTATTAAGCCGCACTCCTTCCACTATGAAAAATTCACACCGAGCGAGTCAGGATCTGGGGAGAAAGTGGCATGAAAGCCCGCTTCACCAATAAAGTGATGGTTATTACCGGTTCCGCCCAAGGCATTGGCAAGCGTGTTGCCGAATTGGCAGCCGCTGAAGGCGCAAGCTTGCTGTTAGTGGATATCGCGGATTATGTGCACAACGTTGCCGCAGATCTGCGCGATCAGGGCGTTAGTGTGATTGCTGTTCAGGCCAACCTGGAGACCTGGGCGGGCGCTGAAAGCATTATGGCGGAGGCGTATAGGCAGTTCGGCAAGATTGATATTCTGATCAACAATGTGGGCGGTACAATCTGGGCCCAACCCTTTGATCAATACACGCCTGAACAGATTGAAAAAGAAATTCAGCGCTCACTATTCACAACGCTGTGGTGCTGCCGCGCTGTTCTCCCCTATATGCTCGAACAAAAGGGCGGCGTGATTGTGAACGTATCGTCCGTATCAACACGCGGACTGATGAGAGTGCCGTACGGAGCGGCCAAGGGTGGCGTGAACGCTATGACAGTAAATATGGCGTACGAGTACGCGTCGCACAATATCCGGGTGAATGCCACCGCGCCTGGCGGTACCGAGGCGCCACCGCGGCTGACGCCGCGCAATGCAAAAGAACAGACTGAGCAAGAAAAGACGTGGTACCAAGGGTTGATCGACCAGACGACGGAAAACAGTTTTATGCACCGGTACGGTACCTTGGATGAGCAGGCAGAACCCATCCTTTTCCTCGCATCGGATGCTGCCAGCTACATTACTGGAACGGTGATTCCCGTTGCAGGGGGCGATTTGGGCTAAGTCGGCCTTCACGACCCGTAATAAAAGGATGTATGTCATTTTTGGCCAATACATTGCCTATGCGTAAGTTGTCGGTCGGGTAGTGGCTAATTAAGTAATATCGTTGTTTAATTCTGTGTCTGATAGTTTTTGCCATATTTAAATATCTGATTATTTTAGAGTTATAGGTTCGATTTGGTTGTTTAAAATAGTCGGAAGATATATAAAAAATATATTAATTTAATTTATTATTTCTAAGAGAGTTGCTAGTCAATGGGAGTTGGTATTTAAAGTAAGCGAGATCGATTGAATGTTTAGTCTAAAATATGAGGATAAAAAAATGTGTAAGAAAATAAAAACGTTTGTTCTCAGCGCAACTATTTTTGCTACTAGCACTGTAGTGTTCGCTGAAAGTCCATCTCGGCTTGATGTTGCAAGTGGATATTCTATAAGGAATATGTTCGGTGCCAGCGCAGAAAATGTGGCTGAAAAGGTCAATATTTTGAGTGACGGGGAGCTCAAAGTAAAAGTTTATGAACCTGGTGAGCTAGTGCCTCCATTTGAAATACTGAATTCTGTCTCTTCGGGTGCTGTCTCTGCAGGATGGAGTAGCATCGCTTATTTCGCAGGTACTTTACCGATTGCTAACCTTTATGGCGCCTTGCCATTTAGCCCATCTGCAGAGGCGATTTTTTCTTGGACAGCTGCAGGGGAAGGTCGTGAATTGTTGCAGAAGTCCCTGGATAAGTTTGGTGTGAAAGTTGTGCCTTGCTCATACCTGCCACAGGAGCCTGGAGGTTGGTTTAACAAGGATATCAATAGCATCGAGGACTTCAAGGGATTGTCTATGCGTATCTCTGGCCTTGGAGCTAAAGTGCTCAATAAGTATGGCGCCACCACACAATTGATTCCTGGTGGCGAGGTTTATTTGGCTTTAGAGCGAGGCCGCGTGGACGCTGCAGAGTTTTCAATACCTCAAGTAGATATGTCCATGGGGTTGCAGGAAATTGCTAAGAATTATTACTTCCCAGGCTGGCAGCAGGGAGCGGGATGGCTTGCGCTGCTAATTAATAAAAAAGTATGGAACGGCTACTCTGAGAAACACCAAGCAACGATTGAAACTGTTTGCAAGGCTAATATCCAAAAGGAGTTCGATGAAGTTGTTCCAGCGCAAGTTCGGGCGCTTAAGGAGCTCAGAGAGAAAGGTGTGGCCGTGAAACGCTTCCCGGCTTCGGTTCTTACTAAGCTGCACAAAGGTTGGGAGGAAGTTCGAGAGGAGGAAATGCGTAACAACCCGGAATTCAAAGAAGCTTACGAGTCACTTATGAAACATTCTGCGTTGGTGGATGAATGGTATGAACTCCAACAGATATCAA
>TARA_R110002074_G_scaffold257269_1_pt1 | contig 21995 bp, 18 predicted proteins | sample TARA_R110002074 | Tara Oceans TARA_R110002074 (sample SAMEA4397215) | marine metagenome | biome: Polar Biome; feature: [MIX] marine epipelagic wind mixed layer (ENVO:01000061); material: water (ENVO:00002006), including particulate matter (ENVO:01000060) such as... | depth 10-100 m | reverse complement strand
ACCTGGTGGGTGCTCATTATCAAAGCCTAAAACTTCTTTTACACCGGCCATGGTTAGCATTTCTACTGCATCTTCCTGTATTTGTTTGTTCAATGCCTTTTCATTGGCTTTAAACTCAGCATCAATCGTTAATGTTGGTTGTCCCCATTTATCCAAAACATCCGAGTTCAACGAAATTTTATTCTCGTGATAAGGTAAACATTCTGCAAACCCAGTGATGAACATTTCCCATCCACCTGGTTTTAAAATACTATCCTTATAATCCGCTCCAAATGCTTCTATATTGGCAGGATTACCACCTCTGTATGCGCCACCTTGATATCCGAAACCACGTAAGAATTTATCTGTTTTACTTTTCTCATCGATATTCACATATCTAGGAATATAAATACCATTAGGTCTTCTTCCTTTATAATACTTATCCTCAAAGCCGTCAACTTTACCTATCGCACCCACTCTATAGGTGTGATCCATTAGGTTATGGCCTAACTCACCACTATCATTTCCTAATCCGTTTTCAAAACGGTTAGACTTAGAATTCATTAAAATTTGAGTTGTACTCAAGGTGGATGCATTTACGAATACAATTTTAGACGAATATTCAATGTCTTCATTTGTTTCTGAATCAATGATACGCACCCCAGTCACCTTTTCTTGCTTCTCATCATAAATCAACGATTGTACTATTGAATATGGTCGTATCGTCAAATTACCCGTAGCATTCGCTGGAGGTAAGGTTACTGCATTACTACTAAAGTAAGCACCATAAGGGCACCCACGGCTACATCTATTTCTATTTTGGCATTGGCCTCTACCATTATGAGGTTGGGTTAAGTGAGCCACCCTACCAATAATCATATTTCTACCTGCAAACTGCTCTTCAATTCTGCTTTTTACATGTTTCTCTACACAGTTAAGCTCCATTGGCGGTAAAAAATGACTGTCTGGTAATTGTGGTAATCCTAAAGCTTCACCACTAATACCTGCAAATTTCTCTACATAGGTATACCATGGCTCAATGTCCTTATATCGAATGGGCCAATCGACCCCATGACCATCTTTTGCGTTTGCTTCAAAATCTAAATCACTCCATCGATACGTTTGCTTACCCCACAAAAGTGACTTACCACCCATTTGGTGACCACGTAACCATAAAAAGGGTTTTTCTTCGGTATATGGATTTGCTGCGTCATCTGCCCAAAAATGTTCGGTATCGGTACCAATCCATCCTGAACGGATAGCTTTATAATGTTTTTCTTTTTGATCGGGAGTCAAACCTCCTCTAAGTTCCATATCCCATGGGTCTAAATTCATGGTAGGATAGTCCACAACATGCTCCACAATGGGTCCGCGTTCTAACACCAATACTTTCAATCCTTTTTCACATAGCTCTTTTGCTGCCCATCCTCCACTAATTCCGGATCCAATTACTATAGCGTCATAGGTCATCTCCTTTTTAGCATCAATATTAAAATTTGCCATTATATACGTTGCGTTGATTTCACTTCCTAATTTAGTTATTTATCTATAGAAGTCAACTAAAGCAGTAGGTTCTAATATATTTCTACACTCAATCCTTAGAAAAATATTTACATAAATTTTAATATTAACACGGCATATACGAGCCTACGGTGTAGTTTATGTGATGATGTTGGTTATTGGTGGTTTCGAAAACCTTTTCGTAAAAAGTATACGTACAAACAAATTGTTTGGCAACATTGATAGCTTTAAAAAGGTCATCAAGCAAAAACTATTGTTTTATACAATGCTTTTTTTCTATCTTTTCAATAGAAACCGTAAACCAACTACGACCTTGAAACACACATACATTTACGCCATTTTACTTTTAGTCTTTACTACTTCTTGTAAAGAGAAACAAACAAACAATAAGCAAAAGCAATTACCAAGAATTGCCATTGCAGGCTTAGGAATTGAGAGCAGTACGTTCTCACCTGCCCTTTCTACAGAAGAAGCTTTTCATGCTAAAATAGGAGATTCGGTGTATACCAGATATCCATTTTTACAGATGGATTCTTTATTAAGGCAGCGAGCAGAATGGATACCGACCCTGGTTGGAAAATCACTTCCTGGAGGAACGGTTACGCGAGAAGCCTACGAATCTTTGGTGAGAAAAAGTTTAACCATGTTAAAAGAAAACGGACCGTATGACGGACTCTTTTTTGACATTCACGGGGCAATGAGTGTTGTTGGTTTAGATGATCCTGAAGGTGATTTGATAGCACGTATTTGTGACGTAATTGGTGATGATGTCCTAGTATCAACTTCTATGGATTTACATGGTAATGTATCTGAACGATTGGGGATGCATTCAGATTTAATTACGTGTTACCGTATGGCACCGCATGAAGATGCTATTGAATCTAAAAAAAGAGCGGTTACCAATCTTATAGATCGTCTTGAAAATGGTAAAGGAAAACCAGCCTATAAAGCGTGGGTACCAGTGCCCATACTATTACCAGGCGAAAAAACTAGTACACGAATAGAGCCTGGCAAAAGTTTGTATGCCAAAATTCCGGACATAACAAAACAAGATGGCGTAATCGATGCTGCAATTTGGATTGGCTATGCTTGGGCAGATGAACCACGGAACCATGCTGTGGTAATGGTTACTGGTGATGATAAAGAGCAAGTTGAAAAAGGCGCAAAAAAAATAGCGCAAAGCTTTTGGTACGTTCGAAAGCAATTTGAATTTGTTGCCCCCACCACTACATTAAATGAGAGTTTGAAATTAGCATTGGCCAGCGATAAAAAACCTTATATAATAAGTGATATGGGTGATAACCCTACCGCTGGTGGTGCAGGTGATGTTACCTGGACGTTAAAGGAATTGCTCGCTAGACCAGAATTTAAATCTAAAAATGGTAAGACCTTAATTTATGCCTCTATACCCGGACCAGAATTTGTTGCAAAAGCTAAAGAAATTGGTATTGGCGGAAAAATTAAAGCCGAAGCAGGCGCTACCGTTGATAGTCGATTTGCAGGGCCTTTGATGCTAGATGGAACCATTACTGCAATTAAAGAAGGAGATACAAATGCAGAAATTGAAGTGGTTGTCAAAGTGGGTAATATTGATGTTATTGTTACCAAGAAAAGAAAACCATATCACCACTTGAGCGATTTCACCAACTTAGGATTGAACCCTAAAGAAGCTGATATTTTAGTAGTAAAAATTGGTTATTTAGTACCCGAATTGTATGATATACGTGGTGATTGGACTATGGCTTTAACTCCTGGCGGAGTTGACCAGGATTTGAATCGCTTGGGGTACAAACGTATTAAAAGACCTATGTTTCCTTTAGATTCAGATATGGAAAACCCTGATTTATCAGTTCGATGGTTACCGGCTTCAAATGCGAAAGAATAATTAAACGGTAATCGCCTTGTTTAAATAACGCCTAAAGGGTAACATTTCTTTGTACACTGAAATTAATTTTTCATCGAAATTATCTTTGAAAGTTAGTTTTGTAGAAAAGGTTGTTTCAACTCCAAACGTTTTATTGCGAAGCAATTCTATGTATTTGTGGTCATTAGAAAATTCTTTTGGGGATTTGGACAATTTCGCATCTTCATATAGACCGCCAAACAAATTTTTGAAGGATTTTTCATCTAGAATTTTCTGAAGCTCTTCACCATCATAATCTATAGCGTCACGAACACTGCGCAAAACTTTTGGTTCTGGTCGCCAGAGTCCGCCAGCAAAAATGCAACGCTCAATTCCTAGTTCAAAATAGAAGTCTGCTGACTTTGGTTTCTTATCAAATCCGGCTCCGAAATGGTCTTTATAAACGGGTTTATTAGGGTGAAACATGAGGTTATTATTGATACGGTTAATTCCCTTTTTACCAGGCGTATCATAATATTCATTATCTATAGCAGATAGTCTACTATTCATACTATTTAACCAAACGATAAATTCATCACGGACATCTTTATACCATTTCCGGTTTAAATCCATCCATTCTTTATTGTTATTTTTTTGAAGTTCTTTTAGGAATTCAATTTGGTTTTTGAAGCTCATTCTTTTGAAGTTCAAACTCAAATATCAAGTTCAAGCACAAAACACTTTTTGCTTGAACTTGACTCTTGAACTTGAGTATTATTTTATTATTCTAAAATCGATTATCACCACCAACGATATCACCAAGTGTACCGAGGATGCTACCTTCTCCTTTATCTTTCCCTCCTCTTGGTATCGAAGCTAACACACGGCCAGCCAAACGACTAAATGGTAATGATTGAATATATACAGTACCGGGACCGCGCAAGGTTGCAAAAAATAATCCTTCACCTCCGAACACAGTATTTCTGATTCCACCTACAAATTCAATATCATAGTCGACATCTTTTGTAAATCCAACAATACAGCCTGTATCAACCTTTAGAACTTCACCAGACCCTAATGTTTTTTTAGCTAAAGTACCGCCTGCATGTATAAAGGTCATACCATCGCCTTCTAATTTTTGCATAATAAAACCTTCTCCACCAAAAAGTCCGCGACCCAACTTCTTTGAAAATTCAATACCTACTGAAACCCCTTTTGCAGCACATAAGAAAGCATCCTTTTGACAAATAAAGCGTCCGCCCATTTCAGATAAGTCTATAGGTAGAATTTTACCCGGATATGGTGATGCAAAACTCACTTTTTTCTTTCCCTGACCAATATTTAAAAAGGCAGTCATAAACAGGCTCTCACCGGTCAACATTCGTTTACCTGCAGAAAATATTTTACCTAAAACGCTATTATCTTGATTACTTCCATCACCAAAAATGGTATTCATTTTTATATCGGTGTCCATCATCATAAAACTACCAGCCTCAGCAACAACTGCTTCTTGAGGGTCTAGCTCTATTTCTACATATTGCATTTCTTCGCCGAATATCTCGTAGTCTATTTCGTGTGCATTCATTTCTTAAATTATATTGATTGATACCTATTAGTTGTACGGAGTATGTTAATTGTTACAATTAATTAAGATATTTTCTAAAACAATCTTTTGTTATGAAGCACATAAGAAGTATCTCTTAATAAATTCAATTGATATTAATGTTTAAGAAAGCTTTTCGCGAATTACTTTCTCAACCTCACCGTCCATTCAAAATCAAAAGTACTTACCACTACTCCATCTTCATTAATTCCGACAGATTTCATCCAAATAGTTTGCCCTTCACCTGTTGCGATAGTTTTATCTAATGCCTCTTTAATCAAATGCCCATCTTCACATGTAAACGTGATTTTACCTGTAGCTTTTTTAGAGAAATTAGCTTTGTTATTGGCCACCAACATCGATATTTTCTTTCCCGATGCCTCTATTTGGTCAATCATCATAGCACCTGTTGACAATTCTGCAGCCATACCTTGTACAGCCCAAAACATCGAATTAAACGGATTCTGATTAATCCATCTATGCCGTACGGTCACGACAGCCTTATTTTTATCTATTGTTCTTAATCGCACCCCACACCACCATGCAGCGGGTAGTTTTAAAAAGGAATACATATTGAATTTACTAGCGGTTACAGCCATATTATCTATTTATTTCGATAAATGTAGCTAATAATAACAGTATAGTAAAATGTTAAATTAATGTTAAATAATAGTACTATGCGTAACATAGTACCTTTTTTTAGCCATATATTTGCATAGGAAGTTAATAGGTTATCAAAGCAATTGGCTTTTGCATAGTATTAAAACAATCATCATCAACAACGAATCAATCATGACAGAATCAGTAACTAAACACGAAAGAAACCTCTCTGCACTTATTCATGCGAGTACGTTTTCAAAATTCTTTATTCCCTTCGGTAATTTCATCCTACCACTTGTTTTATGGACAGCCAATAAGAAGGAATATGAATTTGTAGATCACAATGGCAAGCAGGCCTTAAATTTTCAAATTAGCCTTCTACTCTACTCAATACTTGTAGGTATGATTAGCATACCATTTTTCTTAGGTGGGTTAATTCCGAATATTTTCGACTTTGATCACTTTGGTTTTTCAAACCTACAAAGTTTCAATTTTGGTGACTTTCATTTTAATAGTGACGATTTTTTTGGCCCTTGGATGATACCCGTTGCAGTTCTTGGCCTTGCCCAATCAGCTTTATTCATCGTTAATATTGTCTATACCATTTTAGCTACTATTAAAACAAATGAAGGCGAACATTTCGAATATCCATTAACTATTAAATTTATTAAATAATGAGCGTGTTCAAAATCATACTAGCCCTAACTCTTGTATTGGTCTCAAATACCATTAATGGTCAAGATGCAGAAGACAAAGCACTTTACGATACCATTATGAAATTAGATAAAACCTATTTCACGGCGTATAATGATTGCGATATGAAAACACAAAGTGAATTCTACGATGAGGATATTGAGTTTTATCATGATATGGGTGGTTTAGCAACAGATAAAGCTGAGCTTTTAAAAAGCATAGAGAAAAACATCTGTGGTAAAGTAACACGAACCTTACTAGAAGAGAGTGTAGAGGTTCATCCCATTAAAGATTTTGGTGCCGTACAAATTGGAATGCACAAATTTTATAATAATCAAGAACCTAATGCCATATCGAAGCCAACAAAATTTATTGTTATCTGGAAAAAGACCGAAAATAAGTGGCTTATGAGCCGAGTAATCAGTTTACATTAAAAATGGGGTATTCATCACACCCTTTAGAGTTTATTAATCAATCAAAAATCAATCAGGATGTTTATTCATCAAACAAAAAACGAACAGTTAATCTATGCAGACAACAGACACCATGGAGCAAACCCCTCCACAAAGGGGACTGCATAAAAAGCAAAAAGACATTATGAATGTAGAAAACACAAAAGCGCAAATGCGAAAAGGGGTTTTGGAGTATTGCATCCTGTCCATCTTAAACGGACACGATAAATATGCTTCTGAAATTTTGGAGACGCTAAAAGATGCAAAAATGTTAGTAGTTGAAGGTACTATTTACCCACTACTTACACGGTTAAAGAATGCAGGTCTTCTAAACTACCGTTGGGAAGAATCTACCTCTGGACCGCCAAGAAAATACTATACACTAACCGAGACTGGTAAACTTTTTCTTAAAGAATTAGATACCACTTGGGATGAATTAAGAAAAGCCACCAACCTGGTAACCAACACAAAAAACAGCTAATCATGAACAAGACAGTAAATATAAATTTAGCAAACATGCTCTTCCATATTGATGAAGAGGCATATAATAAAATGGGCAAGTATTTAGAATCGGTTAAACGATCATTTGCCAATACACCAGGTAGTGATGAAATCATTGCCGATATAGAAGCTCGAATTGCCGAACTTTTCTATGAAAAGTTAGAAAATGAAAGACAGGTAATCACTCAAAAAGAGGTAGATGAAGTTATTACCATTATGGGGCAACCAGAAGATTACATGGTTGATGAGGACATCTTTGAAGATGAACCAAAAGCAAGAACTTCTTCTAGAAAGGATAGAGTTAAAAAACTTTATAGAGATACAGAGAAGAAATACGTTGCAGGAGTTTCTTCTGGTTTAGCGCATTACTTTGGCATTGATCCTTTATGGATACGCTTACTTTGGATTTTCTTGACCATTTTCACTTGGGGTGGTTTCATTTTTATCTACGGATTATTATGGATCCTAATTCCTGAAGCGAAGACAACGTCCCAAAAATTAGATATGAGCGGTGAAACCGTGAATATCAGCAATATAGAACGTAAGGTTAAAGAGGGTTTTGATGACGTTGCGGATCGTGTAAAAAGTGTTGACTATGAAAAAGTAGGCAATACCGTCAAAAAAGGAGGTAAAACTATCTTTGACACCTTTGGAGATATTGTTATATTTCTCTTTAGAATATTTGGCAAATTCATAGGTATTATATTGGTAATTATAGGAGCTTCGACTTTAATAGGATTGTTCGTTGGTCTATTCACCGTAGGTATACTAGACGTTATTCATGTACCTGGTATCGATTTCTATAATGTAGTTAATTCTACAAACCTACCAATTTGGGTAGTATCGTTATTAGCTTTTTTTGCTGTTGGTATTCCGTTTTTCTTCTTAATGTACTTAGGATTAAAAATATTGGTCAACAACTTAAAGTCTATTGGTAATATTGCAAAATTCTCACTTTTGGGTCTTTGGTTAATCTCTATAATTCTTTTAATCGTCTTTGGTATTAGAGAAGCTGCTTCTCATGCCTACACAGGTAGTACTTCTGTTGAAAATGAAATCACGAATGTCATTCTTTCAGATACCCTTGCTATTAAAATAGTAACGACCGACGAGTTTGACTATGAAAAAGACATGCACATGGGTGATACCTTTATTTCTTATGATGAAGATGGTAATAAGGTTTTAGTATCTGATGATGTTAGATTCCGTATTCGTAAATCTCAAGATTCATTAGTACGCATTCAAGTACGTAGAGAAGCTGATGGACCATCGAACAGAGAAGCAAAAATTATAGCTGAACAGATTATATATGAGTATGATGTTAAAGGCAATGTTATTTCTTTGAATGACTATCTAACAACTCAAGGACCGAAGTTTAAGGATCAAGAAGTTCGTGTCAATATATTTCTTCCAGTGAGTACTATTCTTACCTATGAGCAGGCTAGTAGTAGAAATTGGATTACTACCATGACTACTGATAAAGATGTCGATAATCTTGAAGGGTATACTTGGAAAATGGCCGATAATGGTGAATTACAATGCCTAGACTGTCCTGAATCTATGAATGAGAAGTATGACGACATGGAAGAAAATCGAATTAATATTAATGGCAATGGAATTGATATTAACATTAACGGTAAAGGAGAAAAAGGTAAAATAAAAATCAATGAAAACGGTATTGATATCGATGTCAACGATAATGGTGAATCCTTTAAAATGAAATTAGATGAGAATGGCGTAAAAATCAACGCTAATGATAGCATCAACTAATTACAGTTCATATACCATAATCTACAATTGAGTAATTATTAATCGTAGAAACAACTTAAAACAATCAATTTTACATCAATCCAAAAACAAACAATCATGACAACACTAGTAAGAATTACAATCGCACTTGTTCTCTCCCTTTTGCTCACCTCTTGTGGCTTTGACATTAACTTCGGAGATTTCGGCACAGGAGAAAAAGGAAACGGCGTAGTCGTTGAAGAAACTCGAGAAATTACTGAAGAGTTTACAGAAGTATCGGCATCTGAAGGTATTGATGTTTTTGTAACCCAAGGTTCTGATTTTGACATATCGGTTGAAGCAGACGAAAATATCATGGATTTGATAGGTACCGATATTAGAAACGGTAAGTTAAAAATTCATGCTATAGAGAACATCGGTAGAGCTACAAAAAAGGTGTATGTTACCATGCCTAAAGTTTCTAGTCTAATGGCATCTAGCGGTTCTCATCTAACTGCAGAAAACATGATACAGGCCGATAAATTAAAAGTCGATGCAAGTAGCGGCGCTATTATTGATGCCAATGTTAAGGTAACAAATATGGAAATCGACGCAAGTAGCGGCGCAAACATTTCACTCGCAGGTACAGCTAAAGAAGTTTACGTAGATGGTAGTAGCGGTGCTAATATTAAAGCAAACGAACTACAGACCTTATCTTGTAATGCAGATGCCAGTAGCGGTGCAAATATAAGTATTGATGTTTCCGAAAACCTAACCGCTGAAGCTTCTAGTGGTGGCAATATATCATACAAAGGCAACCCTTCGGTACAGAAGAACAAATCGGTTTCAGGTAGCGTGCACAAGTATTAAAACTCATCAATCAACTCAACTTTGAAAACCCACTGAATTATCAATGGGTTTTCATTTTTTAGTCTAACCCTAATATGTATATTAGTACCATGCAAGTACATTTAAAGAAATATACATTACCATTGAAGCACACCTTTAGTATCTCAAGAGAATCACATGATTTTCAAGACACTATGATTGCTTCTTTAACATTAAACGGTCAAACTGGGTTCGGTGAAGCAACTTCGAATCCATATTACAAAATCACCGTGGAAAATATGATGGGTGAAATTGGGGCCATCTCAAAAGAAATTGAAAAGTTAGAATTTACAACGCCAGAAGTTTTTCATGCTTTCTTGGTGAGTAAAGGCTTATCAAACTTTGCTATTTGCGCTTTAGATTTGGCTGCTCACGACCTTTTCGGAAAACTATTAGGCAAGCCTTTATATGAAATTTGGGGTACAAGCATCGAAAATTACCCTATGACCAATTACACCATAGGTATTGCCTCTATTGATGTGATGTTAGCAAAAATGCAAGAAATGCCATGGCCTATTTATAAAATTAAGTTAGGTACAGCAGATGATGTAGCCATTGTACGAGAACTTAGAAATCATACCAATGCTATTTTCAGAATAGATGCCAATTGCGCATGGACCGCCCAAGAAACCATATTTAATGCTCCTCTTTTGAAAGAACTTGGTGTTGAATTTTTAGAACAGCCACTTAAAGCTGATGATTGGTCGGGTATGGAAGAAGTTATGCACCATAGTGTTCTGCCGGTAATGGCCGATGAAAGTTGCATTTTAGAAAGTGATGTTGAAAAATGTGCGCTACATTTTAGTGGTATCAATATTAAACTGACCAAATGTGGCGGACTCACCCCTGCCCTACGCATGATTAAAAAAGGAAAGGAATTAGGCCTTAAGGTTATGGTTGGTTGTATGACAGAATCTACTGTTGGTATTTCTGCCATTGCCCAACTACTTCCACAATTAGATTATGTGGATATGGATGGCGCGCTTCTATTAAAAAGTGATATCGCAAGAGGAGTTCATATTGAACCTAATGGAAAAGTTATTTTTCCTAAACTTGCCGGTACAGGTGTTCAATTATTGTAATGATTACCATTGATGAATTTCCTGGTAGAGCAATTAAAATAGGCGGTAAAGACTTTCTATACTTTGGTGGAACCTCTTATTTAGGGCTACAAACCGATGCTGATTTCCAAGCACTATTCATTAAGAATATAAAAAAATATGGCACTTCTTACAGTGCATCGCGAAAATCTAATATTCGTATTTCTATTTTTGATAAGGCAGAATTATTCTTATCAAACACCATAGGTAGTGAAAGCTGTATTACCATGTCTTCAGGATATTTGGCAGGGCAATTGGTTTGCGATTATTTTAATAAAGAAGACTATACATTATACTATGCTCCTAATACGCACTCTGCTTTATTTAGAGGCCAACAAGAAGTATATCAAAACTGGAATCAACTTGAATCTGATATTATAAAGCACCAAGGAAAACAACAGGTTTTATTCTTAGACAGTATTGATTTTAATGGCAGTAATTTCCCCGATTATTTACCACTACAAAAATTACCGCTAGAGGATATAATTCTAGTAATAGACGATTCTCATGGAATTGGTATTACGGGTAAAAATGGTGGTGGCAGCTTCTCTTATTTACAATCATTACAACCAAAAGAACTCATAGTCACGTGTTCTTTAGGAAAGGGTTTCGGTATACAGGCAGGTGCCATATTTGCTAGTAAGTTAATCATTGAACAGCTAAAAGAAACTCAGTTTTTTGGTGGCTCTAGTCCGGCTACACCTGCCGCTTTAGCAACCATGATAGATGCACAACCTATTTTTTTAGCCAAAAGAGATCTATTACATCGCAATACATCCTTATTCTTGAAAAATTTAGCTAACCCATTCTTATTTTCAGCTTCTGAAGGACATCCTTCTTTTAGTTTTAAAAATGAACAAATGGCAATCTTGCTAGAAGAAAATGGTATTCTGGTCACCAATTTTCGTTACCCTACTGAAAAAGATGAATTAATGAGTCGTATTGTTCTTAGCTCTTCACATGAAAAAGAAGATATTCTCAAACTTTGTAAAACACTTAACTCGCTATCTATCTACACTACATAATAATCAGTTGTTATTATTAAATTCTTGGTTTTTTAATTAAAATTTTAACATATTGTAATTTTATTTCGTATCTTTTTAGTAGATAATCAATTATACTATTAACTAAAAAATACCTCCATGAAAAAAATTATAGGATTGGTTTTATTAATGCTTGTTTTGGTTTCAGCTGCCTCGACTAATTCAATCAGCGAGAACTATATGCACACCATACAAGGCACGTGGGAATTAGAGAGTTTCTACAATTACGATGGACAACAAATTATCGACACCGTGCCAACTACAGACGGTTATAGACAAGTGAAAATGTACTATAATGGAAAAATTATGTGGAGTCGTTATGTACCTATTGACAAAATTGGACGATTCGGATACGGAACCTATAGCATTACAGATGATCGGCTTATCGAAACAATCGAATATGGCGACAATGAAATGATGTTGGCTATGGACACTATGCGAATTTTTACTTTCGAGCTTCAGCTTGGTGATGATAAGTTTAGTCAAATAAGCTTAGATGAAGAAGGCAATAGAACTTTTTCAGAAAACTATAAGAGAATTGATTAGCTTAAATTTAATTATTACTAAAAAACGCCGCTTCTTCGAAACGGCGTTTTTTTATATGGTAATTTTAAAACTATAGCTTATACTGGCCTGCTATCGGCTCTTCTACAGAACCAATCGTAGCTAAATAACGTTCAGCATCTAAAGCAGCCATACAGCCTGTACCAGCTGCAGTTATCGCTTGTCTGTACTCTTTATCTTGTGCATCACCGCTAGCAAATACCCCAGGTAAATTGGTTTTGGTAGACTTACCTTTAGTAATAAGGTACCCAGTATCATCCATATCTAACTGACCTTTAAAAATATCAGTATTTGGTTTGTGCCCAATAGCAATGAATAACCCAGTAATAGCGATAACCTCTTTTGCGCCTGTTTGGTTATTTACTACTCGTAAACCTTCAACAACCTGCTCACCTAGAACTTCGTCGACTTCGGTATTATAAAGAATTTCAACATTCTTTAAACTATTAACCCTATGTTGCATTGCTTTCGACGCTCTCATTTCGTCTTTTCGCACCAACATGGTTACTTTATTACAAATATTCGCTAGATAAGAAGCTTCTTCAGCAGCTGTATCTCCTGCGCCAACAATAGCTACGTCTTGACCTTTATAGAAAAATCCATCACAAACTGCACAAGCAGATACTCCACCTCCACGTAAACGTTGCTCACTAGGTATATTCAAATACTTAGCAGTAGCACCGGTAGAAATAATAACAGTTTCAGCCTCTATTTGCTTTTCGCCATCGGCAACCACTTTGTGAATTCCTCCTTTTTCCTTTGAAAATTCAACAGAGGTAATCATACCAATTCTAACTTCAGTACCAAAACGCTCTGCTTGCTGTTGCAATTGTACCATCATAGTAGGTCCGTCGATACCTTCTGGGTAGCCCGGAAAATTATCTACTTCTGTGGTCGTTGTCAATTGTCCTCCTGGTTCCATTCCGGTATACATGACAGGTTTCAAATCTGCACGTGCAGCATAAATAGCTGCTGTATAGCCCGCTGGGCCAGATCCTATAATTAATGTTTTTACGCGTTCTATTTTATCTGACATAATATCAAGTGGTTCAATTATTGTTCTCTAATACAAAAGTAGGTTTTTGAGCAAAAAACTTACAATTAAGTTATCAAAAGTTTTAATCGAATTATTAGATTATCAGATCCCTTAATTATAATTTTAATCAGTTTATCTACATTATAATATTATCATAAAATATGTAATAAAATGAACATGCGCTATATTCAATACGTACGTATTATAGAACCAATGATGTATTGAAAAATGAAAAAGTTAAAATGTGCCATAGTTGAAGACTCAAAAGTACAACGTACTTTGCTGAAACAGGTCATAGACAAAACTTCAAACCTAGAGCTTTTATATTCATTTACTAGTAGTACCGAGGCCTTAGAAATCATAAATGCATCTGAGATTGATTTATTATTTCTTGACATTGAGATGCCCGTCATAAACGGATTTGAATTTTTAGCAGGGTTAAAAACAATTCCACAAGTAATTATTACCAGTCAAAATCAGAAGTATGCATTAGAAGCTTTCGATTATAATGCAATTGATTTTCTATTAAAACCATACAGCAAGGCAAGATTTGACCTTGCAGTTAATAAAGCCATCAACAAAATTAAAACTGTCAATAAAAACAAACCTGAAAACAAATTGGTCGTTAAACACAATTTGAAACAGATTGAGCTTAATATTCATAATATACTATGGGTAGAGGCCCTAGGTGATTATGTGAAAGTTATTACTCCAGAACGTAGTTATGTGATTCTATCTACGTTAACCACTTTTAATAAGAAACTCGGGGATGATAAATTTCTAAGAATACACAAATCCTATATCGTTAATTTAAGTATGATTGAACGATATAATCATGAATTCGTTGAGATAAAGGATAAAAAAATACCAATTAGCCGTGCCAAAGGTATTGAGCTAGACCGACTTTTAAAATGCGTGGAATAATTCTAACTACCCAATTATTTAGTTAACATCTCTACGCTTACTACTGTTCTAAACCCTGTGTGTTCTAATGAAGAATCCATACTTGAACCCATTCGAGCAGATACTCGATAGCTAGCGCAATAAGAATCACTACATAAAAACGAACCTCCTTTAATAACTCTCTCTTTTGCAAGAGGATTATTAGGCGTAAAAGGACTATTTGCCCCTTTAGGATTAATTAAAACGGTATGTTGACCGTTCATTTCCTTATAATAATTGGCATTGTACCAATCACTCGTCCATTCCCAAACATTACCCGCCATATCATAAATACCATAGGCGTTTGCGGGATATGATTTTACCGGTGCACGTAATTCAAATCCATCGGTCTTACTATTATTTACTGGGAAATCGCCTTCCCAAGTATTTGCTTTCTCACTCAAAACAGAAACATCATTTCCCCAATTATATATAGTACCGTAAGAACCTGCTCTTGACGCTAGTTCCCATTCAGCTTCTGTAGGTAAGCGCCTATTGGCCCATTCACAATAAGCCAAGGCATCCTCATAGGCGATTTGTACTACAGGGTAATCCTCTTTTCCCTTAATAGTACTTTTTGGTCCGTTTGGGTGTTGCCAATTTGCTCCGATGGTCCAGTTCCACCACTGAGAAAAATCATAAAGGTTTGTAATCGGAGACTTAGATTTTTTAAAAGTCAATGAACCCGGTTGTAAAATTGAATCATGTGGCTTTGGCGTGCCTGGTGGTACTTGCTTTTTTAGTTCTTCCCAATCTATCCCTCTTTCTGCAATAGTTACATAATTTGTAGCTTCTATAAATTTTGCAAATTGCTTGTTGGTCACTTCTGTAGCATCCATAAAAAAACCATCTACCAGTACATCTATTGCAGGTTTTTCATGTCCCATTGCTATTTTATCCGCAGCAGCAGCACCTTGTTTAAACGTTGCGCCAGATACCCAAACCATACCTTCTGGTGCAGGTAATCCATCGGGTTTGTTCACTAGAATAGCATGCTCGTCAACTTCCGAGGTTATATTTTCCTTTATTGTTTTTGTATCTGGAATTTTCCTCTCCTTAGTTTCCGACTTACAGTTCGCCAACATCACTATAAGAATACTTAAACCAAGCATTTTAATACTTTTCTTCATATGTAAACAGAACAATTTTCTTTATTTAAAATGTATACCTAAACAGCTTCTTATTTAATCGGACTAATCATATATTGAAAAGAAAGATTTTCTGGTTTAATTTGATATTCTTCATGTGGCATTAATCCCCAACTAGTATCACCGCCAACGCCCATTTGACTATGGTCAATATTAATATTAATTAAGTCTCTTATTGGAATATCGAAAGTATGTTGTTGCCTCTTTTGCATACCCTCATCAAAATCTGAATTTAATTGATGATGAGCACTAAAAGCAAAAAGTTTTGGAGCGCTAATCTTAATTCCTTTTCCTACCGAATTAGCCAATGACAATGTTCTTATATCTGTTCTATTCCCGTTTTCTTGCGGACGTATGTATTCGAAATACAAATCGGAAACATTAGCATCATATAACCCAACTAATGCTGATGTTTTACGGTCTTGATAATTCTCATGTTCTCCCCTACCATACCATGTTACTTGGTCATAGCTTTTATCAATAATAAAGTTATTTCCGAATCTTGGTAATATTGGTAAACTATCTTGGATGCCAGACAATTGAGTGCTTACCAAAATCTCACCCTTATTGTTAATGGTGTAAGTGATGTTCACTTGCCCGTTAACTGCTGGTAAATCATAATTTGCACTTAGCTTAAGGTCTTTTCTTAATTTAAAAGGATTTGTTGAAAGTTTTACCGCATCTATAATTTTCTTACCCTCATTAGAATTCACCTCTAAGCTGATGATGTTTTGAGTTTCTGTTGCCTGTTTCCATACTTGTAAAAGTTTTGGCATATTATAGCCATAATCGTTGTCTATTGGAGCGCGCCAAAAATTAACACTTGGTCCTTTCTGTAATAAATTTCCTTGTCCATAATCAATAGACATCAACATACCGTCGGCACTATTAAAACCTATTTCAAAACCATTGCCTTTAACAAGAATAGTAGCATCGGCTTTGGTTACTTCAAGTCCGTCAATATTTTCTTCAAATACCGAAGGTGTATAATCTGTTAATTGAAACTGCTCATACGCCAATAAGAAATGTTCTGGTATGAGCACACCTTCTTTTTTAGTGGTCATGTAAACGTTCAAGTGGTATTCTGAATTTGAGTTACCTAATTCAGGTAAATCTATCTGAACTTCTTTGGTTGCATATGGCGCTATATCTACCTCTGCGAGATTGCCTTTTGCTATTACTACACCGTTTTCTAATACCCTCCAGGAAAAAGCATACTCAGATAAATTTGTGAAGTCGTACATGTTCTTTAAACTAATCATTCCTGATTTAGGATTCTCAGACCTGAATTTCACGTTTTGATATACCTTTTTCACTTCATATAAAGAGGGGTGCGCAGAACGATCAGGGTTCACCAATCCGTTTAAGCAGAAGTTATTATCATTCTGTAATTCAGCTCCTCCTAAATCTCCACCGAAGGCATAGAATTCTACTCCGTCTTCATTTGTGGATTTCAAACCTTGATCTACCCAATCCCAAATGAAGCCGCCTTGCAGTACAACATACTGTTCGATAACATCCCAATAGTCTTGTAAATTACCTACGCTATTACCCATGGCATGCGCATACTCACACTGAATTAATGGCCTTTTAGGGTCGTTTTTAGCGTACTCAATTGTTTGTTTAATTGTTGCATACATTGGCGCCTGTATGTCTGTATTTGAAAAATTTGTTGCCCCTTCGTATTGTACAGGTCGTGTAGTATCATGCGCCTTCAACCAATCATACGTATCAAAAAAGTTTTGACCATTACCCGCCTCATTTCCTAAAGACCAAGTAACTATCGAAGTGTAATTTTTATCGCGCTCGAACATACGAATGGTTCTGTCTAAATGCATGGCGTTCCACTCAGGCCTGTAAGCTGGGTGAATCTTAATTGCTTCTTCATCGCCATCTAAACCTTGGTTGGTTGCTCCCATACCATGAATTTCAATGTTTGCTTCATCAACTACATAAAATCCATACCTATCGGCCATTCTGTAGAAAAATTCATTCTTTGGGTAATGACTGCAGCGAATCGCATTGATGTTGTTGCGTTTCATTACCTCCATGTCTTTTAATGTTACTTCTTCACTTATCACATGGCCGGTAACTTCATCGTGATCATGCAGGTTTACTCCTTTAATTAAGACAGGTTGGCCATTCACCAAAAATTGATTGTTCTTGATTTCAATTTTTCTAAACCCAATTTTAGAACTTATTGCTTCAGTGACATTTCCTTTTTTGTCTTTTAATGTGAACAGTAGTGAATACAAATTCGGTTTTTCGGCATTCCAAGTTTTTACACCTTTAATTTCTTGAGCAAACTTCACTGATGTACTACCAGTATTTAAATCTAAATTTTGATTTACAGAAAATACTTCGGTAGCACCATCTAACAGAGATACTTCTACTTGATATCCTTTTAATTTTTTACCGGTATTTGTCAATTTTAAATCTAAATTGAATTTACCGTTCGTATAGGTTTCATCTAAATCTGCAACTACTGTATAATCTTTTATAGTTGCCGTATTGGTAGTATATAAATAAACATCACGATCTATACCGCTTAGGCGCCAAAAATCTTGATCTTCTAAATAGCTAGCATCTGACCAACGTAATACTTGTACTGCTAATGAATTCTTCCCTTCTTTCAGGAACTTGGAAATATTGAATTCTGCAGGTGTTTTACTGCCTTCACTGTAACCGACCATTTGTCCGTTTACATATACATACATAGCACCACTTACGCCACCGAAATGAAGATATACGTCTTTACCATCCCAATTTTTTGGAGTTTCAAAATCACGCTTGTAACTTCCAACAGGATTAATATCATGGGGTATAAATGGAGGATTCTTTGGGTAAGGGTACACAACATTCGTATAAATAGGAATACCATGACCTTTCAATTCCCAGTTAGATGGCACCGCGATTTTATCCCAACCTGATGTATCAAAATCGGTATTAAAAAAAGCAGTTGGTCTTTCTGGAACACTTGCTACATACTTAAAATCCCATTCACCATTTAATGATTGATAAAAAGAGGAGTTTTCCCAACTTTCATTCTCCAATGCCATTTTTGCATTTTCATAACGATAAAGGGCTGCTGTTGGATCTTCTCTGTTAATCTGGAATATTTCAGGATTCTCCCACTCCGGATTTTCCCATTTCGGTGCTTGTGCCTGAGCAAATAGTACTGTGAATACTAAAAGACTTAGGATACTACTCTTAATTCCGTTTTTCATTTTCGTTAAATTCTATTTTTTGCTTTGAATGGCCCTATTAAATAATATCTCAATCGGTTTAATGATGATATAGCAATTATAAGCCATGTTTTACTATTCATTTATAATTAGAGCAGTATTAAATACCGAATATTACCCATTATTACATCCATGCAAAATACAATTAAACTTATGAATGCAAGAAGGTGCTATAAAATATTCAAGCCAATTTATCTTTCTAATAACCCTTGTTCTATAAGCGGAATTTGAAAGAGCTCGGTTTCTGCAGTTGTATGTTCTTTTTTAAATATGGCCGCTGCCTTTTCTAATATTTCAGGATGCTGGTTAGCAATATTTACTTGTTCGGTAGGGTCGTTTTTTAGATTATACAACTCTAAGGTTGGCTCTTTATCATCTTTTAAATGTTGGCGTATTACCTTCCAATCACCCATTCTAATAGCTACTTGACCTCCATATTCAGGAAACTCCCAATACATGAATTCGTGTTGAACCTGATTTTCTTCACCTAATAGGGTTGGTAAAAAACTGATACCATCGGTTTGCTCTATTAATGGCACATCAACCATGTCGGCAAAAGTGGCCAACATATCATAATGTGCCGATGGTAGGTCGCTCGTAGTACCTGCCTTTATCCTATTTGGCCATGTAAAGAATGTAGGTACGCGAATTCCGCCTTCATACACGAAGCCTTTTCCTTTACCATATTTTCCATTAAATGGTTTAGCACTATCAAAGAATTCGGGGTCGGCACCACCTGCGTAACTAGGCCCGTTATCTGATGTAAAAACAATTAGGGTATTATCATAAATATCTTCCTCCTTTAATTGCATTACCAACTTACCTACATTCTCATCAAAATAGGAAACCATGGCGGCATAGGCAGCATGCGGATTCTGATGCGAAAAATAACCATTGCCTTCACCTGATAAATAAGGCTCTTCTGGTCCGAATTTTTCAATGTAATAATCTACCCAGCGCTGTGGTGCTTGCAATGCCACATGCGGAATAGGAGTTGCCCAATACAAGAAAAACGGATTGTCTTTATTCTCTGCCACAAAGCCTGTAAGCTCCTTGAACATTAAATCTGGCGCATAATCTGTTAACGTATAATCTTTATAGCTCGCAGGGTTCTTAGGGTCTGCACCTTTAGTAAAAGGTGTACTGGGAGCAATGGTGTCATTGGCTAAATGCACTCTGTTTCTGTTTTTATACAAGTGCAACGGATAATAGGTATGTGCTTGTCTTTGGCAATTAAAGCCGTAGAAAAAATCAAAACCCATTTCATTAGGTATAGAATGTGTATGTGGTGCACCTAAGCCCCATTTACCTACTAATGCCGTTTTGTATCCGTCATCTTTCAAGTAGTTGGCAATTGTTTTGGTACCATTTGGAACAGGACGCTGACCTTCTAAGGTAGAATCTTTAGCCATTGCTTTATAATTCCACACATCACCACGGTCGTTCCACTCATCATTACCACGAATAAAAGCGTTGCCAGAATGTTTTCCTGTTAAAAACATATATCGTGCAGGTGCACATACAGGTGCACTAGAATAATGCTGGGTAAAAATCATTCCCTCCTTTGCAAGGGCATCTATATGGGGAGTTTCAATTTTATCTTGACCAAATGCCCCAATTTCTGCATAACCCAAATCATCAGCTAAAATGTATATGATATTTGGTTTTTGAACTACGGGTTCCACCGCCTTCTTTTCTTCTTGACATGAAAAGAGGAGAATCGTTAATAGGTTTAAAAGAATCAGATTTTTCATTTCGGACAGATTGGTTGGTTGTCTTAAAGATACCTATTTTCCTAAAATCTCTTCAAGCAAACCTGTAAACATTAGTAGACCAGTGTCAATTATTTCATCGGGAAAATCATAATTAGCATGATGCAAAGAAGGATGCTGTTCGCCAGCACCTAAGCCGAAAATGGCACTTTTATAGTTTTGAGAAAACCACCCAAAATCCTCACCAAATCGCAGTGGTGTTGGTTCTTTATTTAATTCAATTCCTTTTTGCACAGAAACCTTTTCCACTAATTCAGTACAGAATACATTATTTTCGGAAGCTGGAAAAAACTCAAACCAATCGATATCATAGCTCAAATGATACTTTTTTGACACTTTACCAACAGCATTCTTAATCTTATCTTCTAACTCGCTCATTAGCTGTCCGCTCCATGTTCGAATTGTATAGTGCAGTTCTGCATGTTCAGGAGAAATACCATAGGTTTTTTCACCGATATGCAAACAAATAGGAGTCAGTAAAGCAAAATTATCACTTTTAAAATCTGTATTAGCAAACGAGGATAACAACTGAATTAATTCTGCTGTAGCTAATGTAGGATTCATTCCATTTTCTGGTTCAGAAGCATGTGCCTTTTTACCTTTCAAATGAATACATAGACTTTGTACCGTGGCCGTAAAATAGCCAGGTTTCACTAGTATAGAATGTAATTTCTGACCTGGTAAATTATGAAGTGCAAAAACATAATCTGGAGCAAGGTCCATAAACTTAGCATCAGCCAACATTTTAGCTGCACCCTTTCCTGTTTCTTCAGCGGGTTGAAACAAAAGAATTACGCTACCTTTTTTCAATTTAGCTTCCGCTAACCACATGGCTAAACCAGCAACAATTGTCATGTGACCGTCATGTCCGCATTTATGAGAAACACCCTTATTTTTAGATTGATGTGAGAAGGTATTTTCTTCTATTATGGGCAAAGCGTCTAACTCGCAACGAATGGCAACGGTTGGCCCATCATTACCAAATTCATAGATTACCGCTACCCCTGCCCCACCAATATTTTCAATGATGTTTGTCGACTGATAATCCTTTACAAATTCAACAATTCGATCTGCAGTGGCACGTTCTTCCCCAGAAAGTTCAGGGTATTGATGTAACTCTTTTCGTAGTCGAACCAATGTTTCATTCATAGCACTAAATATACCATGCATAAAGGATCTTTTTACGCACTTTAAATGTTACTGAGTTAGCCATTAATATTACAAGTATACCAAAAGCTGAGAATATCCACAGGATTCTCAGAAATGGGCGAGAACGAGCAATTACAGATAGCCATTGTGCCTGTTGCACAAGCCTTGCTAAAAATAGCGAATATGCT
>TARA_R110002074_G_scaffold18372_12_pt1 | contig 22008 bp, 19 predicted proteins | sample TARA_R110002074 | Tara Oceans TARA_R110002074 (sample SAMEA4397215) | marine metagenome | biome: Polar Biome; feature: [MIX] marine epipelagic wind mixed layer (ENVO:01000061); material: water (ENVO:00002006), including particulate matter (ENVO:01000060) such as... | depth 10-100 m | reverse complement strand
CGGCTTGCTCATTTTAAAGTTACCTTTTTTATCAACTCTGACAACGTAGATGTCTGTCCCGTGTGTTATAGATCTATCTAAATTAAGCACAGCTGCCAATTCAGCGTGTAGCGTTGATATACCTTTGTTTCTCTCACGAAATCTCTTCCCGAAGGAAGAATAAGCCCATTTGTTGTGAGCGGCGTTGATGATATTCCCGCCTCTAACAAGGACTGCTCCATGACAGGCACGGCCTTCATCACTCTGTTGTGCCATCCTCTTCGCCAACGACAGATAGCCGCGAGTTTTCTTCGATATTTTCGCTTTCAATGTCATAAAAATCTGCTGCTTCGCCTTGTCGTTTATCAAATTTAAGGATGACCTCTTCATCCATTATATCTAATACTCTATCACGAAACTTCTCATTTGTCAACATATTTTTCCATTTTGATGGCTGAAATTTTTCTTCTGTACCATCTTTATAGAGAAGCGTATACCACGCTCCGCTTTGCTTAAGATGTTCTGAACCTTTGACTGCCTCGAACCAACTCTCTTCATCCTGAACACCAATTTCCTCTCCCCATAGGATTTTAAAACTTGCTTGTCTTCCTTGGGTGCCAAAGCGACTCTTTTTAAGAGTAGCCTTGACCTCTGACCCCACCCTAAACCCTCTTTCGTCGAGAACATAGCTGGCCTTTGATTTTCTTCCTGTAAGCCAAATACGGAGAGAGTACGCATAAATCATGGCTTTTCCACCAGGCGTCATATAAGGCTCAACCATGGCCTCAGAGGGGCTTCTAGTGATGTTTGTCTTAAGTTGATTAAGAACAAGGAATGTGGACTGGCTGTTCGCAATTGGAACAGTTAGTTTAGACATTCCCTTGGCGAGTATTCTGGCCTTTACGGCCATTGATGAGAGAGGGTTGAAATCGCCTTCGACATCACTAACGGATGGGGTCAGAGCAAGACTGTCCCAAATAAAGAGCATACGATTGTCATTATTAGCGAGAAGATCTTCAATTGTTTCAAGCACGAACTCTACGCTCTGAGCTTGAATATAAAGCAGGTTTTCTAAGTCACATCCGGTTCTTTCTAGGAATGTCGGATCAATTGCAGATTCAGAATCAAAATAAATTACATCAATACCCATACTTTGAGCATTGGCAGCAATTTGAGCAGCCATATAAGACTTGCCCGTCGATTCTAGTCCAGCAATTTCAACAACCTTCCCAATTGGGATACCGGTGAGTTTTCCACGACAAACAATAGAATCCAGCCAGCGAGATCCGGTTGGAATCCAATCCTTCACTTCTGTTGGGTTACTATTAGTTAAATCGTGTGCAACAGACATGCCAGCCTTTTTATTAATAAGGCTACGCATATCTGACATAGAAAGTTTTCCCGCTTTATTTTTTGCTTTTCTCGCCATAATTAAATCTTATTACTCCTTTTCTGGAACTTTAGTAACCGATGTTTCAACATCGGGCTCGGCTTCTGGCGTTACAACAATAGTTGGAACTTCTTCTGCCGAAGTAGCACTTTGTGGCGTTCCTTCCTGGATCGCCTTTTGCGCTTCCGACTCTAGTTCGGGAGCGTCCTTTACTCCAAGCTGCTGGGGCGACTGGGAGCTAGTTGGCTTCTCAACCACGTTTGTATTACCAGTGCATGCACCAATAAACATCGTCAATAAAATAGTAGCAAATAATCTCATTTTTAACCTCCTTTAATAGTAGTATTTCCAAGAGTTGTCTCAACTTCTACTCCCCAACCAGATACGGTTTCAGGATTAGCGCTAAGAACTTCTTCCACTGTAGTGTCAACTCTTGCTTCCACAGTTGTAAAACCACGCTTGTAGTCGTAGTGTTCTGTTGATCTTTCGATCCATTCGTAATCATATAAGTTGTCTTTGATTACACCTTCTATATATTCAGCGAAGCCGCTTCCGTCACGAGGATATCCTTCTAGAAGATCACAGCCTCGCATATCATCTAAGACTTCATTATCTTTAAAGCTTGGGTCAGTTACGAGTTCTGCCAATTGCTTAGCAATGCCCGTGTCTTCAATGACTGATTCTTCATAACCATCCCAAGCGTGAATCACATCTTGGCCGTCTGAAAAGACTAGGGTTACTTTTGTGTCTCCAGTCAGATTTGCTTCTTTAAGTTTTTCTTGAATACTCATTTTATCTCCTTTTTTAGCTATCGACACTTATAAGTTCAATTTCAAAATTCAAACTTTTCCCTGCTAGTGGATGATTGAAATCCAAAACAACCGAATCGTCTTCAACTGAATTAATCCTTGCGCGGACTTCCTCGCCGGTCTCATTTGAGCCGCGAACGACTGAACCAACACTAAACTTAAATCCTTCCGGAAAGTGAGAGTAAGGCACAGATTGATAAGCTTCAGGATTAACATCTCCATATGCTTCTCCAGGCTCCAATTTAACACTTTTCACTTCTCCAACCTTCATTCCTGGCAGACATCGATCAAAACCAGGAATAAGTTGTCCTGAGCCCACTTCAAAAGACAGAGGCTCGTCTCGAATTCTTGAACTATCAAATTCCGTTCCGTCATCCAGCGTGCCAACATAGTGTACACTAACTTTATGACCGGGCTTTACTTTTTTACTTCTTGTTTTTTTACTCATTATAATTTAATTCCTTTATTTTAAAGTTGAGACACCTGTAGCCCCGTGCCTCCCTGCGGGTGAGAGAGAACCTATGAAAGAAGCTCACTAAAAGCTTTGTCTACTGAGTCTCCAGTCTCAGCATTATACTTCTCGACGTCGCCAGAAGGATTATCATCGGTATTGCCTGACAAGTATTCGTCAAGAAGAACCTCAACATCGGCCGGGCTTTTACGCTCGAAGATATCGTCAAGGTTTGGAATAGTATCCAACCATTCAGAACACTGTGCCTCATCTTCACATAATAGAGAAGGGCGGCGTCGCGGGGTAATTTCCGTTTGAGGGAAAGAAGCCCCTGCTGGCTTTCCATAACGAATTACGAGATCTGTTCCAGTTTCGGAATCTGTAATATCGCCATATTCAGGGTTAAGAACGAGATTAAGTAGCTTCTCATAAGCCATCTTGCCAAATCCCCAAATCCGCACACCCTTGTCCTCCTCTCCACGGACCACCACAGGAGCGAAAAATCGCTGACGAGCAGACAAAGACTTCGCCATCTTAATACTATCCTCCGTGCCCTCCTTATAGAGCTTGCGAACGAAAGTATCAAGCGCATCGTCTTCTCCGTAGTTTTTCTTTGGGCTCAAGAAGCCAGGGTTGTTTCCAACGTTGTAGTGAAACCAATAGTCCTTAAAAGGATCGCCGTCATTTGTAGGGACAATTCGAATTGTTGTCTCTCCATCTTGCGGTTTCCAAAAAGACTCTCGGTTGTTACCGTTTTTGTTATCTAGTGCGCTGCGCCTTTCGCGCATTTTTTCCATATCAATACCCATTAATTTCTCCTTTTGTTGAGTAAAGTCAGAATGACTAATCTCTCATTCTGCTGTATCCATCATAACACAATGAATTCTGTTTGTCAAGTACTTTTTTCACTTTTTTGTCGCTGAATTTCTGATGTGTTAGCAATTATATAAACATAATCTTGTTCATAGTTAGTTGAAAAAATACCATAACTTGTTTCTATCTCACTTTTAACTTGTTCTCTGATCTTCTTCAATATATCCCCATCAGTTTCCAACTTTTCTTTATTGATAGCATAATAATAACGCATTTCAGCAGTATTGTCAAGTGAATAAAATAATTTGTTTTCATTATTTTTTGTATCGTAAAAACCGATTGTGGAAATTCTTCGTCCAATCAACGATTTGGAAAAAGTATCAACAACTGAGTCAATATGATCATATACATTAATCATATGGATCGAAGACACAATCATGCTATTAAGTTTATCATAATATCCTATGACAGGGACATTACCCAAATTTTCTTCCACCTTTGAATTATTAACAAGATAAATCCTCTCAAACACGCCAGATCTCGCATATTCCTGCAACACGTTAAAAACTACCCACTCCTGTTTAACTTTTGTGATACCTATAGATTCCAGATCTGGCCTGATATATAATATACTAATATTGCAATGTTTTATATATTGTAATATTGACAACGCAGTTCCTGAAATATTACCAGAGCCTCCAACGACGAACAAAACATCTCCGCTTATGTCTCTAAAGAAATTTGTCATATCCGGACATTTTTCTTCGTATCTTTCAGTACTATCTTGCCATGGCATGTCGTATACGCCATCCTGCTTAAGTCCTTCTAAGCCACAATCTATCTTATATATTTTATACTGACTATATTTTGAGAACGCATCTGCGATATTACATCCGGCGGCGCCCAGCCCAACAACGGTATCCATTAAAACAGCTCCTTTAGGTTTCCAAAGTCTTTTCCAGTTTTAACACTGGTTTTAAATGTTCCAAATCTTGTGTTTGAAAACTCGTCTATAATATCTTTCATAAGATGTTTATCCTCTGCGTGTAAATCGACAACTACACTATCATGTATACAGAAAGCAATGTTCGATTTCTTACCCTCTAGTATATCATATATTTTAATCATTTTTTGCAAAATAAGATCGGCACATGTGCTCTGAATAATATAATTCAGTGCGTGATGTTCGTCTGCTGGTATCTCTCTATTAAAACAAGTTTTTACTATCTCCCCGTCCCAATAATCATTTAGAACTTTGTCTTTGTCATACATTTTTCTTAACATGTCTTCGTTTGGGTGCTTTTTTGAGTTATATAGCCAAGCGAAGATAGAGTTTTTAATTTGTTGCCTCGACAAGATTTTGTTTTCCGATAAATATCGCCTATTCCATTCATGGATATCCATCTTTGGTTGTTTTTTATCTGATAGTGCTAATAGAGTTCTCAGCTCAGCTCCATTATAATCCAGTTCAACAAACAAGTCATTATTTGGTTTAATAATGGAGCGATATTTCTTTGGAAAAGTAAGAACGGGAAAACTATATTTTTTTGTTGTTAATCTTCCCGTTTTTGTACCAAATATATCATATCTTATATATGGCGATATATTATTAATTTTCTTTCTCCACTCTCTCGCTTTATATTCAGCAAGATGTGGCTTAAACTCATCGGTATCAATGTTGAGCTTTTGCTGACTTATGTCTTCCGTCACTTTTGTTAACAAAGTCAGAAATCTCAAATTTTTGGGCGGCAAAAAATTTTGCAAAACGTGCTTTGTAATTCGGTTTTTGATTTCACAGAATTTAAGTAGAAATTTCTCTGGCACAAGATCGTAGAAGCAATTATCATCCAAAGAGATCTTTGACAGATGAAATGATCTCAAAAAAGATTTCAGTTTATTATTCACATGTTCCCAATCATCTTTCAGATAGTCGGGACAAACATCATCAAGAGACTTGCCAGAGCACTGGAGATGGCCATATCTAACCTCTCTATCTCTAAGAAAAGATGCGTAACTCCACGTTTCACTAATTCCTTCAGGAAACTCATCGTTAAAGTAAAGACCTCCGTCATAATATACTCCTATACACTTATGTTTATTGTCTAACGTTTGAAATAACATTAATTAATATGCGCTTGTTGTTCCTGTGTTCGAACTTGGTGTCACAGCAGTCCCGGAAGGGCTAACGCCTTTTTCAAGGACTGGTTTGTAAACCAATTGTTTTGTTTGTTCATTAATATAACACAAAGCATTTCCATTGTCAAGGTTTTCTTTGTCAATGTATTTAAATATTTTTTTTAGCTGCCTTAATCTGCCTCTATATGTCCCGGCGCTCAAAGAAACATCCTCTTCAAGAACCCTTAGATCCATATAAATTTTTAACCAATCGTACTCTGTATGTCTTTTATAGTCTTCAGAGTTTTCATTTATGAATTTTCTTTCAATCTTTTTGTGAACCATTTTTTCGGTCACATATTTGCTATTAGCAATACATCCTTTTCTTTTTGAAATATTAATAGTCGGGAACTTTCTTACCATATCATTATACATCTTTAATAAATGTTTTTTAAGGTCTCCTAAATCAGTCATGTGAGATTTATTATAATACTCACTAAAGAAATGCGGTACAGAATTCGGATATTTATATTTCTCAGAAGAAGTGCCTTTTATTTCTGTCGTCTTTTTGTTTCCATAAAAATCCACCTCTACCTTTTTTGTCCATGTAGACAGATCTGGCGGATCTAACTTCCATTCTTCCTGAGGTGGGTAAAAAGTTACTGATTCTCTAGATTCGGTTTCCCAACAATCATCTTCAAAATCCACAGACTCTTCAGTAATTTTAACATTTGATGGATCCAGTATTCTCGATTTTTCCCAATATCTTTGCATGGGGAGAGAGGCAATGTCAGCAACTAAGCGCCATGGGGCATTTTTATCTACCAAGAAGCCAAATTTTCTCGCAGTATTTCTATAAAAGTTAAAATTAATGTCCTCTGTCCACCCATACTTGTCCAAATCTTTATCGTGGTTTAACAAGTCTACCTCGATCATTAAACCGCTAACATGCGGCGTGCAAAATCTAGATTTAATCATGCCGGTCTTCGTTATAGGAAAACTATTTGAAAAATCCCTTGCAAAATTCATAAACTCCTTTAAAAAACTTTTAAAGTCTACCACGCTTTGATTAATTTCGGGGTTTTCATTTAAATACCTGAGAATGAATGCGTCGGAAATATTTAAAAAATACTTGTCATATTCTGACTCTGCATGCACTAGTGCCCTTACTTGTCTTAGCTCCCTTATGCTTCCATCTTCTCTTAGTCTACCAAATACATCTGTCTTTATAAAGTGAGACTTGAAATCATTAAAAGCCTCTGCGACAAAATCAACAGCTAAGAGTATCTCTTCTCCCGGGCCCGACACCTTAAGTTGCTTCAGCTTTGTTTGCTTAGCATCAGCACTCAAATACACTATGTTTTGATGTGTATCAATTTTACCATAATGGCTTCTGTGGTACCACATATCTATTGGCTTTGCGTTAAACTTATATAAGTTAGGGTATCCTTCCTTATATATTTTCTTTTCTCTGAATAAATTATGAGTCATTTTTAATTACCATTCGGCGGGTTTAGTCGCTGATTCTTCCTCTGAATATTCGGGAACAGCCTCTGGCTCCCTACTAGCTAAGTATCTCCCTCCAAGAGGTTTTTCCCAACGACACTCGAGTTTACTTGTCCACTGAAACATAGAATCGACTTGTGAAATTTCATTATTTGTCTTAACTATGAAGAAGTAGCCACCAATTCCCAATCTTTGTGCTTCGCGAGTACTCATATAATTTTCCGCAAATCTTATATACAGATATTTACCAGGCCTAAATTCTGTATTTCCATATAAAGTTACGTTGCAGTGATATGGCTCACTAAGAAAATGGGAACCCTTAGCTAGCCCTTCTCTTTCTGCTTTAGAAGTTAAAAAATGAGGCTGGTCAGATCTAGTAAAATCAATATCTAAAACAGGAGTCCCTTCCTGCCCCAAAACCAAGTGATAAATACCATTGCCGTTATCAACAGATTTATTTCCACGCATTGCTTCTTTGGCGGAAGAATCAGTAGAAAAAATATATATTACGTCTCCTTCATATTGCGTAGCTACTCGACTTTTTTCAAGTTCTGCATCGTTTCTCAGTGATAAAACATTTTTGTGATTGTAATACCAACTTTGGTCGGAGCCGGCTTTACTTTGATAGAAATTGAATTTTCTTGCATCCGGAATGGAAATATAATCGACCGCAAACCTTGATCCAAGAGATGGTTGCCCGGGCAATTTACATTTGTTTGTTAAGGCGCCTTGAACGAGGTTAGTTAATAAATCTTTTAAAAAAACTTTAAATGGATATTTTTCTTTTAATGAAGAGACCATCGTTTTGTTAACAAATTCGTTCCAGAGATCCAAAGATATAGGAATGTCCGCAATATTTATTCTTTTTTTAGAAAAAGAAACAGGATCGATATATTCATAAGAACCCACAAGCACTTTAACCTTACCTTTGGGATTATGCTCAGCGGACCATAAATCTAGACCTATTGAATGTCTATTGCTAACGACAAAATCTAAAGTAGCATCCAATATGTCACCGAAATACATCCAGTTTAAAGCATGTATCGGATTATCATCCCTAGGAAGAGATTTTTCAGACCCACCAGTTTCAAGGCCCTTTTTCTTTTTGGATTGATCAGCAACAGCTGAATCTAACTCTTTGTTCAAAGCTGTAACTTCTGAGGCTTTGAAAACTGATGGTTTTGTATTTTTACTAGAAATCATGTTGACAATTAAAGCGTTGCTGTTGGAGACTCGACTTTTATTATTACTTAATTTTTGAGATATAACTCTCTTTTCTGCTGCGCTAACGTTTGGATCATCTAATTTTTTTTGATGATCCTCTTTTTGCTTTTCATTGAGGGGGGCTTTTCTATTTGTTCTATCACTCTCCCATTTATGTACTTGGTTGGAATCTAAGGTGTAAGTGTATATAAGACCTTGCGAAGCTAATTTTCTTACCCACACGCTATAAGCGTCTGATAGTCTCATTTCAAGAGATGCTCTATGAGTGCTTTCAAAATCTGTTTGCTGTTTTAAAGTGTTAAGATAGCCTCTGGCTTCTTCTATTTTTTGCTTTTCCCAAGCTTTCGAAAGTTTGTTGTCAGCTTCTTGACCGAAGACTCCTCCACGGTTCATCTCGGAAAATAGAGCCCCACCAGATTCCCAAAAACCTTGACCATCAGTTTTTCTCTTGAGAGCTTTTTTTAGCAACTTAGTTTGATAATCATGGAGGAGGCCCTCACGGGCTTCAGAATATTTTTCTGGTCTTTGCTGAGCCCTGGTGGCAAGTCTCTGCAGCATATCCGGAACAACGTCTTCTCCAGTTTGAGCAATTGCGGTTTTGAGAGCTTGCCTATCTGCGTCTTCTCCGAGTTCTTTCGGGATCGCCTGATCCATAAGCTGCATTTCGTGATTAACGTCCGCAAGCATTTGAACCTGTTGATTGTTTGTGACTATCTTTTGTTCGGACAAAACTTGTCTCACGGAATATTCGTTCTCCATAAGTCGATCTAATTTTTTTGCGACTTCTGGATTGGGATCGATTTTTATAACATCGGCACCATTAGTTAGAAGTGATTGTTCAATCGCTCCATTGTATTCAATGGTAAGTTCAAAATCTCCGGCTGGAGAATTAGTTAACGGCTTAAATGTGTGTTTTTTTATAGTCAAAAAGAAACTAATTTTTGCGGAAGCTAATGCTTTCCTTATAGTATCTGCATATACATTATAATCCAAATTTGTTATTTTAGATGCCCATTGCCCGGATTTCATAGATTGTATAATTCTATCTCTGCTGGGAGGCTCATAACCTATTTCGGCCCTTATCTTGAATGCTTTAGGATTCCATTGCTTGTGGGCATTCTGCCCTTTTGCTGGGAGCATTGGAGTCCTATCTATCAAATCAGCAAAGCTATAAAAACCTTTTTTCGGAGAGCGGCGTTTTTTGAAAAGAGCATCCACTGACTCGAAATATAACTTCAAATTACAATTAATAAAATAATCAATTTCTCCCGGGTGAGTCCCTAGGTAATCATAAGTAAAAGATCTTAGTGCGACGCCCAATTTTGGTTTACTTGGGGCGCCCACATTCACTATGTTGCCGAAAGGAAGCAAAACTTTTATTGGGTCTTTACTAGAATTTACATTATATTCTTTATAAATTCTGACATATGGTTTTAAATCTGCAAATATCGACTTTGGAATATTCTCTAACAGAACTTGACCATTTGCGTTAGACGTCAACAAATTAAGAAAAAGTGACGGCGACATCTTGCTTGGAGCTAACATGCCAAAATTCTTATAGCCTTTTTTAAGTTTTGTACCCTTCAGGCTGATAAAGTGATCTATGCCTTCCACCAATATACATTGGTCCGCGTATGGTATCCCTCTTACTTCTTCTGCCATTGTTTTCTCACCTTATATAAGAGGTCAATTGGTCCAGCGGTAAAGCAATATTAATTACCTCTCCTAATTTTATGTCAGTTTCTAAAGGCTTTTGGTTAAACCACCCTATCAACCACCAATAACTTGGATCCCCATAATATAAATCCGCTAATTTATAAAACCTATCACCGATCTTCCACAAGTGATTAACAACTGTAAGTTCTCTCATCTCCTCAAGACTTGGATAAGATATTTGAGGAGTGTTATAGTGTGCTATCAAGTTCACATCTCTTCTTGAAAATTGCTCCCAATATAATGGGCTAGAATTTGCATATGCTATTCTTCCGTCGTATCTTTTATATGGCACTTGTCTTATTCTCCTAATCCAGATTTGGGTTTTGTTGTTTAAGCTGCTGCATCACCCTGGCTTCAGTGGCGGCGGCGGTGGTGTCCGCAACAACACCTTCAGCAGGATCGGTACCTCGCCCAACTTCGTCCGCAGGTGTTGTGGATGGATTATCAGGCTCTACTTCAGTGCGCTCGTCACGTCGACCGGAAGGGCGTGTAGAGGCGGGGTTAATGCCATACGGAAAGCGTCCAATAGAAAAATTTCCATTAATCCATGCTGGAGTTTTTTCATGTACTGGGTAGAATTTAAAACTAGCCTCTATTAACTGTGGATAAATAACGCTAGCTCCGCCAGCTGCGCCTCTTGAAGAGAACAAATTACGTATCAAACCTTTATCCCTTTGAGCTTCGGCTTCCTTACTAAAAAATGGTTGGTCCATAGACATCTTATAAGTAAATCCATCAATATAACCCAGCAAACCAGATTCGGCATTAGAGCCCAGGTTGGTATCCGTCATCAAATTTACCATTTTAACCCTAAAAATTGGAGACCCTCCAACTTTTGGCGAGTAAAAACTAACGCCACCTGCAAATCTCTCTTCCTGTTCTCCGTAAAGAAAACTAGCCAATGAAGAAACTTGTCTCAAGTTGTGCTCAGCTTCCTTCGTATCGTAAGCAACAATTTTCCATCCCAAATTAATTGATCTTACAGTACTTTTCCATTTTCTAAGCGGTTCAGGATGCATAACAAAATACTGTTCGTCATATGCTGTGTCAAAATTTTCTTGAAAGTCTGTCAAGAAAGCTTTGAAAGAAACCATTTTGCCTGTATTGACATGTTGTATCCATAAAGCCAAATTTCCTTTACGAAATAAATTATTTGTTCCAGCGTTGCTCATGGCAGTCCTTCCATAAATCTGGCTTTCTTGACCCCATCAACATAAGTCATAACACCTCTTGTTAACATGCCTCCATCAACAGTAATAATTACAGGGCGAGAATCGGGACGTTCTGCTGCGGGGGCGACAGTGGTTGTTTTTTCTGTTGTGGTTTTTTCCCATATGGTAAGGGCGCGCATAAAAAATTCGGTTTGCTGTGTAGGAACTCCCATATTTTTAGTGTTCGTTTGTACGGGCACGGGAGAGGTTACAGCTTGCTCCACAGGCCCACCAGGGCGTCCCAAAGCATACGGTTTATCTTGTGGGTCAATCTTGTAAACCGTGCCGTCTTCTTTTACCAAAGCATCTCTAAGCGTAACAGGTCTAAAGGTTGTAGCGGTTCCGGGTGCTTCGGCAGCCTTCACCTCTAATCTGCCGGTTGGGATCGCACCTTTCAATCTTTCAGCTGAATTTGCAACTCCTTCAAACTTTTCACCTATGTCATCCAGCGGGGACTCCATCGCTCCCATCCCGACAGCGAGGCCGATGATCAACATGCCGATTGCGCCGAGGGCGAGGGCCCATGGGAGCGTTGCAGCTGTCGCGATCCCCATCGCGGTGCCGGCTGCCAGGACTGCCGAAGTTAACTTAACTCCAACGGCAAATGTCATCATGGTGATGAATGCAAACATCCCGGGGCCACTACTTATAATCTTTGAAAAACCCAATATTAAATTTCTCAAAACCTCTATAAACGGGGCAGCGTTGAGCGTTGCCTGCATCAAAGTATTTCGAAGATTGTCCATTATATTAGTAGCTTCTTTTGCCATATCAGCCATTTTCTTTTGAGCGTCTGCATTTGCCAAAGCTTTTTCTTCGGATGCATCGAATGCCTCTAAAGAAGTATTAAAAAATGCGGCGGCCTCTGACATATCAGTAATACCAACAGCAGCTGCTAACGCCTTCTTTTCAAAACGACCCATTGCTTCAAAAGAAAGTCCGGACAACCTAACAGACTCCAATATTGCTCTGTTTCTTTGAGACTCGGTTTTGTATACCATATCAATACTGTTTAAGTATGGCCCGCCTAGAACACCATTGAGGCGCCCTACAGCGTCCGCTGCGCCTTCAAAAGTATCAAACTGTTCGGCAATATCCAGCAATCTAGAAGTAGAAATTCCCGTTGCTGCGGCTTGAGAAGCCAATTCTCTAAATACTCCAACCATCCTTGGACCATGGGCGGCAAGAGTTCTTGCCGCATCAACAAAATCCTCTGATACTTGCGAAATAGACATTCCTAATCTCTGTGCCATATGGACCATACCCTCAAACTCTTTTGTTGTATCTGGACCTGCGACGCCCATAGTTTTATGCATCACTTGCATAGCCTGAGAAGTGATGCCAGAACTAACCCCTGCCTGTTCCATTACCGCAACAAAATTTTGCATCTCTATCCGGCCGCTCTGATTGGCATCACGAAGCAATGATGTGTTTTGCATCAAAGCTTCGGTAGCAGTACCGGCGTTAGTGAAGTCTAGGCCTTGTTGACGAAGAGCTTCTGAAGTGGCATAAACAGCGTCTTTATATTCATCGGCTGCTCCAGTTGCTTTCATAAATCCGGAAACAGTCCTATCGACACCCACTATTAACTCTTCCAATGTCCCAAACGCCAACCCTCCCATAATTTCAGCAAAAGGTCTCATCTTATTTATTAAGCCTTCAACAGAGAATTTTGCCTTTTCTGTCTTTTCGCCAAAGATTCCCAGCTTTTTCCCCATATCGAAAATACCTGCAGTAAAAGGTAATATGCCACTCATCAATGCGCCTGTATAAGTTTTCGAGAATGTCTTTCCGATCCCAAGGAGGCCCAAGATCTGAGCGCTAGCACCTTTCGAAGCTGCGGCTTCTGCTATAAACAGCTTCGCGCGTTCGCCTTGCTGTGCCACATAATCTTTCAATGCCTCTGTGCCTTCACCTGTAGCTTCCACTACATCTTTCATTGCCGTGACGCTCTGCAGAGCTGCTTCTCTTTCTACAGCAGTCATATGTTTATATTTTTCTTCTCTATCATTTATCAGTCTGATTTCTTCGGTAAAATAATCTAATGTTTTATCACCGTGAGCGCTCATAATCTTCATCAAATCAGCATAAGTTTTACTCTGTTGAGCGAGTATAGAAGCTGTGCGCTCCATGGCACTAATATTCTCACCTTTAACTCTCCGGAGCGAAATTTCTGCGTCAACTTGATCTGCTATAGCCTTAGTGAGTTTAAGTATTTCTTCTTTATAATTTGAGGTAGCAGCTGCTTGTTTTTCAGTTGCTTCAGCGGCGTCGGCTGCGTCGGCTGCAGCTTCTTTGATCTTTGCATCGAGTTCGTCTGTAGGTGGTCCGCCTGGTGGTATTTCGTCTGCCATTTAATTTTAAATCCCTTCTATTTGAGCGGCCACTTTAATCCTGTTTCTCTTTCGAAGGCTTTAATCGCTGTATCTAATTTATACTTACTATTGTATGTTTTCGGATCTGTTAATCCATAGCGATTATAAGAATCTAAATATTTTTTCTCTGATGCTAAGGCACCGACAAAACGACGAATTGGAATATCATCCCCAACAATTTTTAATGTAGTGTCACTTCCTGGAAACATGCTATTAAGCGCATACTTAATCACGGAACCAAGAGAAGTCAAATAACCTTCATTTAACTGCTCTTCAGTTTTTCTAAGATCGACTACAATTTCTTTCATCTTAATAGAGCCTCCGACTATCAATATATAATTAGTTGATTATTCTTATTTTTTGTAGGCTTTTTTAATTTCTTCATTTTCTTTGTCAATTTGTTGAGACAAGCGTTCAACAAACCATTCCCTTATTACAATTGGCAAACTGTAAGCCTCTGTAAAGCTCCAGCCTCCATAATATTTCAAATAAAAGAATTGCTCGTATACGCTTTCTTGATACTTTTCACTTAGGCCAAAAAAACTGGGCAGAAAACGGAATTACGATCTCGTTTTCTACCCCACACTCCTCGCATGTAACTTCTCTGTCTAAATTAACATTTGGAGTGATATCTGCATACACATTTCTTAAATGTCTAGAGTCGGCTGCCGGCATATTTTCGACAAAATCGTTAATAACTCCCGCATCAGTATTTCCGTTTACAGAGACTATTAGTTTTTTCAATTGACCAGTTAAAGTTGCCTCATCAAGTTTAAGCTTCTTTCTTTTTTCTTCTCTTTGTGAAAGATCTTTTTCATCTTTACCAGTTAAAAGCCTTACTTCCGCATTTAATTTAGTTTTTGGCAGCTGAATCAAAAATGTACCATTATCTGTTTTGGTCGCACCCAACTCTTCTAAATTTTCTGGAAACTTATGTTCAGCTGCGTGTAGATCAAATAGGTGTTCCTGATTTACTCCACAAAAAGGACACGTTACATTTACATTATATTCTCTTCCATAGCCTGTGATTCTAGATGCAACAATCAGAGCGTTTTTGTCTCCGACGAGAAGATCGTCAACTCTAATATTTTTATCAACCACGACGTTTTGTAACAGCCTATCGATAGCAAGGCCTTTCTTAAGTAAAGAACGTGATGTTAAAATATCCTCTTCCTTAGCAGTCATGTATCGTATCTCCACAGCATCAACTTGATAAAGCGGGTGATCAGGAGAGTAAAATTCCCCTTTCGAAGGCAAATCTACAACCTCTGTTGGTGTTACAAAGGAAAAAGCGTTCGGATCTTCTACATCATGAAGAGGCGGCTCCGATGTTTCTTTCTTAACACCGAGGCGTTCCTCATTATTTCTACGTGTCATATTAACCTCTTATTTATATGTTCTACGCTCTCGTATTTACAGCGTAATCATAACGAATGGTCACATCGACATTAACCATAGCGTCACTACTATAGTCCAAAGAACCATAATTAATCTTTTGAAACCATGCATTATACAATTTCCATTTCTCACCCGGTTTGGGCTTGCCGGCATCGTCCGTATTATATTGTGTTAACACTACATTGCCGCCGCGACCCAGCGCATTTCTCTTGGAAATAGATTGTGGTTGCGGTCCTGATTCCGGGGGAGCATATCCAGATCTAGCCAACCACCTTTTAAGTTGCCCTGTGGTTCCTTGATCTCCAAATGGATCAACAAAGGTACAAGTAATTGGCTGCCAAGTAAGGTGACCTGGGTAGAAGAAAGAATGGCCAAAATATTTGTGCTCAGTTTCATTAATCTCTAGAGATGGTTTATCTGTCTTTGTTAGATAAACTACTAGACTTCTGCCAAGGGCTGTAATCTCCAGCGCCCATCTATGCTGCCTTTTTGGTTCAATTTCCGGTGAGTTCCAAAATTTTCCTGCTGCCATTACTTTATTATCTCCTTGTTATTAAATAGTAACATATATGAATTAATTCATTATTAATCTGCGAAAGATGCTCCAGAATCTGTAACAATAAAGTCTAGAGCAATGAATTCAATCGCTCTAGTCGGTTTAAGGAATACTTTAGCATACATGATATTTCTATCTACTAATTCAGGAGTTGTTGTGGTTTCATCCAAGACAACTTTAAAATCGTCAAGACCAAAACTACCCTTTATATCTCTAAGTAATCCTTCAGCCCGATCTGAAAATCTTTCCCATGTAGCTTCCGCGTTGGGCTCGAACAATGTGGTCGCAGCGATTCTAGACATTTCCTTTTTGATGAAAATCAACAATCTGCGAACGTTAATTCTATCCAGAGCTGAAGGAGTTACCTGAAGTGTCTTTTGTCCGAACACTACAACTCCTTCATTCGGGAAAGTTGCGATAGGATTGATGTTTGCATCGTAAAGCCTATCTCTTTCGCCCTGAGTTAACTGTTGGCGGGTTCCAACAATTGGAATTCCAGCTGCGCCTTGAGTAAGGCCGCCTCTTGTAAAGCCTGCAGGTGCAAACCAAAGAGCTTCTGCAGCCTCGCTGTTAGCCATGGTTCCCAAAGCCGCGACTGAAGGTGGCAACCAAAGCACGGAATCGGAAAGAGTGTCTCTTCCAAGAACCCATGGATAGTAAGCACATCCATAACTCGAGTTAATTCCTCTACTTTTTAAGCCGGCGACGGCGCCTGAAACAGTACCTACATTTGAAGAATCGTCAGCGGTGTTTTCATGACTCGGGATATAGTCTTCTCTCAAGTCAATAATTGCCAACGAATCAGCACGTAGTTCACAAGTATTAATCAAATGTTCTGTCAAAGCCGCATTTGTTAATCCCGGAATAGAGGCCAAATTCATTTCTACAACTTCCGGATTGGAGATCGAATCGATAGATCGCTTTATGGAATTAAACTCATAACTAGTTGTTTCTGTTTGATCTGACAAAAGAGTGTTTCTAAAAGGCTCTTTCTCAGTAACATCGAGACCATCGAAGCCGCCATGGAACAATGTAGTAAACTTGTTATATCTTTTGTCATCCAAAAGAACTGAGAATCCATTGGCGTTGGCCGCTGTGATGGAAGTTCCATCTAATCTAGAGCCAGACACATAATTGACTGTGTGCACATCGGAGGTTGCCTTTAAGTTGTCCAAAGTAAAATAGAGAGAAGTTTCAGTTCCTGAAGAGCCCTCTTCCATGCCAGCTGGAAGTACTCTGATAATATCTCTGACACTAGGATCGAATCTAGTAGAGCCACTTTCGTTTGTGTCAACTCCCCAATACGCTCTTTTAGGAACCACATTTCCTGCCACACCAGACCAACGTAGGGCTAGTTTCGGGAAATGGAAAGAAGCTGTCATGGCGTTGGGGCCCCCATCGCTGGCTTCCGCGCTGACGTGATCATGTTTGAATTGATCAGTACTTGCTGTGAAAAAGATGCGCGAGCGGCCGTTGCCGCCAACTCTAGAGTTCATCCCGCCAGTAAGAAAATAGCTTGAAGCCAAGTTGTTACCCGACCCGACTACGGAATTGCCAGTAACATGAAGTAAATCAACCACTTTTGGTGGACCATGAAATCCAAATGGAACAAGGCCCGGGTCGATGCCGCCTTTATCAACATCCGGATGCATTTCAACTCTAATATATCTAGAGGAGTTTCCATATCTTCCGTGATATTTATATCTTCTTTCGGATTCGTTCCAAATTGAAAATGCATCTCCAATTTTTCTTGCAATGTAATTTACAGAATTCGGATTTAAATTACAATTTGAAAATTTCTCAATAACGTGTGGCGCTTTATCGTTATCCTGCATTTTTCTAAGTTCGACTGAGAAGGAGCCAAATAGATTAGATTTATTTGATGAGCCTTTGATGTTAGTGATAGACACTTTGATATTGTTTTGAAGCCATTCGCCGGAATCTCTTCCCACCAATCTAAAGAGTTTTTGGGCGCTGGACGCCTCAAAAGTACCATAAGATCCCATGTCTTGTGAGAAGAACCAGCCTGTTTGAGGATTTTTTGCCCCAAATTCTCGATCTCCCCAGTCTTTGGAGTCATTGCCTCGTAGACCTAGAATCATAGCTGAATCATAGCCCCCTGTCATTGGCATCCCGCCCGCCACGTCGGCGCCTCCAATAAATCTGTCAAAAGTTTCTCCTAACCAATATCCTTTCCTGCTTCCTGTGGCAGAAATTGCCGTATTTGTAAGAGTTGGGTTTGTATTGAAAACTTTTCTAATGTACCTATCACTGTTTGTGTCGAAGTTGAACCTGACTGTTTCGTTTGCAATTAGAGATGAACTAATTTTAACATAATAATCTCCGGAGCTTGCAGAAATAAGAATGCCGACACCGCCACTAAGATTGGTACCAGCAGCGTAGGTGTCGGCGGCGGCGTCATGGTATTGGGCCGGGAAGACGACGCCCGGTGAGCCAGTCAACGCAACAGTGCTGTCCATCGACGTTGGCACATAAAACACAGCAGCCAAAGAAGCGGTCGCCGGATGGTGTCCGCGTGTGTCGTCTGAGGCATTGCCTGTGTGTTCTGTATCAAAAACAAACAAACCATAAGCTCCACCCGCTACGTTAGAGGCCACATTGCCAACATCGAATCCAGCTTTTCCAGTAGCTGTCGCTTGTGAATGTTGTTCGCCAAGCAATCTAACAACTGTTATAGGAGCGCTATTCTTCAGCCAAGCTTGCGCTGCGAAGCCAGCATATGTAGGAGCTGAATAATTTCCGTCTCTCCAGACATCCCCGCTGCGTCCGCCGGCGATTGGATTGCCGAACATTTCAATAAATTCTGAAAAAGAATTTACGGTAACTGGCCTCATCGCTGGACCTTTCTCTGTTCGTCCAATTACACATGGTCCGACCGGAGGTGCAACTCCAGGTAATTGAGAATTGTCAATTTCCTCGAGGAAGACGCCTGGGGAAACAAAATTAAACTTCTTGACTGACATATTTTATGTTCTCCTTGTTAGAAAAAATAATTAAACATTTATAAATCATTTCTTTAATAAATAGTTACTAAAGTTTGTAAAGTCCAAAAGATTGAAAATTACTATCTATACTCTGCATCACTATTTACTTTCTCGATTTCGTCCTGGGTCAATCTTCTTTCTCGCGGCATCTTTATGTCCACTGCATTTTCCCTAACAACTATTTTTGGTGTCTTTTGATTATCATTTTCACCAATTAAATAACCCGTAACGTCAATATTAATTTTTGTTTGGTACATTCTCTCGTCTTCGCCTAAAGAAGAGGCATTATTCTCTTGAACAAAATCTTGCTGAATAAGGCCCTCATATAAATGACCATTCCTAATTAAGCTTACGTAATTAATACCCCCTGGAACAGTGATAAATGGATTAATCAGCTCATTCATCTGTTGTTGATATTCTGTTCTCAAGGTAATCACATAAGACAAGTTAATATAAACAGGCATGGGCACAGATATTATATTATAAACTATCTTTTTATTCTTTCCTGGAAAATTGAGCTGATTAGTGTTTGTACCAAACGTTGAAGCTCTAGCAGAGTCAGCTATAGCAAAATTTTGCGTTTTATCTTGATTAATTTGCTTTACAAATGTTATAGAGCCTCCCTTTTCATCATTAACTGGGGGTATGTTGGAGTAAAAAGAGCCTCTTTTAGTTGGATCTTTTACAACAGAGGATCTTTCTATAGTTATTGCAGGCATAATAAAAGATCCTGATATGTCTCTTAAATCTTTGTTATGTTTTATTTGATATGCTCTCTCTGCGGATAGCCAAATTACTGGTGTTTTTCTCCATCCTTTATTTGTGGTTGTATGTATATTTAATTTATCATTTATATAAGAATATAATGAATTGTCGATGTTCTCCAAGTCTGATGTCATAAAATGTATTTCTTCAACTATCCTAGTTTCAATACTACTAGTTGTAACTGTGGATAAAAGAAAGTCTGTAGTTTCACTCGGCATCGAAAAGGCCCTCGCGAGCACGAATACACTTAGCTGAAACTTCTAATCTATGTTGAATTTGTCCGAACAATTGTTTCGGCTCATTTAAAGATGCTATTTCATAATATATGTCACCATATAATACAAAGTCTCCGACACGAACAAAAAGATCTTGATCATCAGCTAATCTTCTTTTATGGAAGTGTACTACAATTGAACTCTTTTTATCAAGGCCAACGTTGTTTGTCCACTCAGTCTCTAAACCTTCCCAGTCCACTAGTGCAAAGACGCGGACGGGTGGTAAAAATGTTTTATTTATAGCTTCTCCATATAAAGGGTGAAAATTTGTATGTTCAACGCTTATTGGATAATATACAACTTGTTGCCCTATGACTCTTTCAATTAATTCGTCATTAACCTGTTTGACGAGATCTCTTTCTTTCTTCCCAATAAAAAGGGGCGGCGGTGGTGCTGCGGGTTGTGACCATTTAGTAGACATGTTCTATTACCCCACAAAAACAGGTAGAGGTATCCTCTCCTGAACCTTGTTAACAGACTCCGCAATTGTAGCGTCGGTTTCAGCCAACTTCGCATATGTCATCTCGTCTAGAGTTGTCTTTAGTTCCTCTCGCAATTTATCTTGCTCTTCCTTAGCTTGAGTTATCAAATCAGATCCGTTGAGAGTCACACTTTCTCCGGGTATCGGTATTGTTCCAAACTTACCACGAACCTGCCCTAGCATTTCTTTTGTTAAAGATAAAGCGAATCTTCTGATCCATTGTTTACCAATTGAGTTAATACTTCCATACGGTAGATTACCGAATGGCATCGTATTCATATTATTTATTCCATCAATTCCAACAGAACGATCCGTATCCTCAGACCAGGCGTCTTCTTCAACTGTAAATCTAATCCACATTTTTGTGGGGGAAACAGAAGTAGTTTGTGGGTAAATTCTTAGTTTATTATTTTTGATCTCATACGAAAAATGAGATGTTCTTGTATATATGGCGTCTTCAAAACCATGAGCTTGAAGTTTATTGTGCCAAACAGGGATAATTTGAAATTGTGAATCGTCAGACCACTGTCCATATTGCTGAAGGTTACCAACAGTGTTTAGACCGCCGTAATATCCATAGAATCTCCACATGGCATGAGGTGTTTTATAATAAACTTGAGTAATTTTAATCTTTTTGTTGCCCACCTTCTCAAAATGTGGGTAACTAGACGTGAGGGCTGAAGAAGACACTATTGTCTGTAGATCATAATCTTGTTCGCCACTAGTTGTATCAAATGAAGCCGAGTATTCGTGTTTCTGCCCTCCGATTCCTATCTCTGCAGAAGCAGCATTCGCGAATCTATTCTCATAACTGAACTCGAATTTCGGATATTTAAGAGATATACCAGCTTTTGCATGTACATGTTCGTCATCAACAACAGAGCCTGTGGCCAAACTAGAAGAAAGAGGACCGGTCTTAAGCATGCCTCTGTGATCAAAAGTTCCTGTTGTGTCTCCTAGGACATTGCCAAGAACATTCTTAGCTTGGTGAATATTGACGATGTATGAATATTCTAAAACAGATTCTTCATACGCTGCATACACATTCGATGAAGATAATTCAATGTCTACAACGTCTCCACCGAGTTTTTTATAAGTATAAGCAACTTGTGAGGCAGCTCCAGAAATAAAATCTGAAGAACCTGTGTAAATTCCAAACGGAACAACTGCCGCTACATTGTTTATATTCCCTGTAGCAGGAAGTCTGATAGCACTAGTTGTGCTCACAGGCGTGAGTGTTGGTTGTTTATGCGCCATTCATTAGAGTCTCCTACGCACTCTAATTAGTTTTAGAAAAAGGAAAACCCCAGTCCAACCGAAGTCAAACTGGGGTTTTCTAATTAAAAGGTTAATTATTAATTAACCGAGTAGATCTCTCACTACTACAAGACCATACATATCAGGACGTACCATCTTCTTAGCGTAGCGAGTCATCACACCCTTGCGGGGCACGAAGTCTTCGATACCGAAGATAGTAGGCGTAACCTGTAGAGGTACATAAGGAGCGTAAACGTAACCGCTTTCAAGGAAAGAGTTACCCTTACGACCAACAAGAACAACGTTCCTGGGGAAGTAAGGATCTACGTATACGTCCCACTTCTTGCTGAGACTACCAGTCTTCACGGTGCCTACCGTGCCTCTGTCAGCATCACCTGTTACATCAGCGCGGAAACCAGAAGTAAACTCGAGGACGTTAGCGACCTCGGGGCTCACGACGATAAAGTTAGCACCACCGCGAAGGGTCTTACGATGAATCTGAGCAGATACATCATTAATGGTCTCGACAAGAGTCTCATACCATTCAGACACGGTACCGGTGAAGTCAGCGCCTAGCAGCGACTCATTAGCAAGGGTACTGATGTCAGCACCAGTATCCTTCGCAAGGAATCTGCCAGGACGACGTGACCAGTAATAAGTGCCAGCAGTAGCACCCTTAATA
>TARA_R110002074_G_scaffold101221_4_pt1 | contig 22008 bp, 19 predicted proteins | sample TARA_R110002074 | Tara Oceans TARA_R110002074 (sample SAMEA4397215) | marine metagenome | biome: Polar Biome; feature: [MIX] marine epipelagic wind mixed layer (ENVO:01000061); material: water (ENVO:00002006), including particulate matter (ENVO:01000060) such as... | depth 10-100 m | reverse complement strand
GAAGAAGAACTTATATTCTCTGCATTGAATCATGATCTAGGTAAAGTTGGAGATATGACCAATGATTACTATATACCCAATCCTTCTGAATGGCACAGAAAGAATCAGGGTAAGCTTTATAAATTTAACCCTGAATTAGATTATATGTCAGTACCAGATAGATCTTTGTTTTTACTTGCACAGAATGGTATTAAATATTCTTATAATGAAGCAATAGCTATTAGATTACACGATGGTATGTATGATGACGCAAATATACAATACCTAAAAACGTTTAATACAGACAAGGAAATCAAAAGTAATTTACCAACTATACTACATCATGCAGATCACATGGCTTCTAGGATTGAGCATGATAATTATGTTAAATCAACTAACAATATTAAACCTCAACAAAAGAGGAAAAGAGGTACTGGTAAAATAGAAGGTGCAAGCGATTCTGCCAATGATTTATTTAAAGACTTTTTCAAGGAGTAAAGAATGATACTGAATATAATATTAATACTTCTAATTTTGCTATTGTCATTTGTAGTATTTAAACAAGATAAAACTATAGCAAAACAAATTGATTATATAGATACTGTTGAGATTAAAATGCTTACTAATCTACAATCTACAAAGGACACTTTAACAAAGATGAATGAAATAGACGACAAAGGCGGGTTCCAATCTGATGACGAAGTTGGACAAATATTTACTAATATTAAAGAAGCAATAACAACCTTAGAGAAGGATATAAATGAATAGCACAGAAACTGTATTAGGACCAGTAGATTTATTCTACATAGAACAAGCTAAACCAAAAATAGTAGAGCTAAATAAGAGAGGTAGACCTAGGAAAACTAAAATGTATTTTACACAAGTTACTGAAGATGCTATCATTGCCTACAACCAAGAGCCAAGTATACGAAAGCGAAACAAGATTTGGAATGAGCATATAAATAAACCTATTTTTAAACTAGCAGAAAACATAATAAACCGATTTAAGTTTATGTATATGGACGGTGGAATAGTAGAAGTTAAATCTGAAGTTGTATCTTTCCTATTGACAAAGCTGCCAAAGTATACAGCCGATAAGGGTAAAGCTTTTTCCTACTTTTCAATAGTTGCAAAGAATTACTTAATACAGAACAACAATAAAAACTATAAACGATTAATAAATAAAGCAGCTGTAGATCACATAGACTGGCAAAGAAATACTGGAAACGAACTAGCTTTACAGGGAACACATGATGGTATATTAGACTTTATGGAACAGTTTATAGAATGGTATGAAGATAAAATAGATTCGAAATTTAGATTAGATAGGGATAAAGCAATAGCTTATGCTATAATGCAATTGTTTAAAACTAGAGAAAATATTGAAACATACAACAAGAAAGCGCTATATATACTGATAAGAGAAATGACCGGCGCTAAAACGCAGTATATAACAAAGGTAGTAAAACAAGTAAAAAAAGAATATGAAACCCTCTTCCTTAAATACCAAGCTAGATAGTTATAATAAAGGTTATGAAGAAAGGTTTCTACAACAAAGGTTATGGTATTTAAGAACTCCGAAAGCATGTTAATTTTAATAAAAAAATAACAGGAGAAATATATGAAAAATTTAATTTTAACAATGGCGCTAGTAGTTGCAACTATGGTTGGAACACAAGCACAAACAACAGGTGACTGGTACGTGGGTACTGGTGATGTAGCAAATACAGCATGGACTGAATGGTCTGTGTCACCTACAATTGGATATGGTGTAACTGAAAAACTTATGGTAGGATGTTCAGTAGCACAAGCAGATTCAACAGTTGATATTAGTATTAACTTCCACGCTAGATATTTTGTAAAGGGATACTTTGCATATTTAGCAACAGACGGCTTATCTACGGATGGTATGTCAATTGGAGCTGGTAAGATGTTTACCTTGCGTAATAATATTTACGTTGATCCAAAAGTGGTTTATAACACCGAAGATAAAACTACGAACCTTACATTAGGTTTCGGTTTTAAATTCTAAAAAACCCAATAATGGGTCAACATGCTTTCAGAACTGCAATTTTGCAAAAAAATGAATTACAAAAAATATAGGAGAAAACTATGGATTCAGTAATCAAATATGTAACAGGCTTTTTTGGTGGTTTAATGACTATCATGATGGCTATACTTCCAATAACAATCCTTTGGACTGTTTTAACTGGTGGTACAGTATTTGGAATGGACGTAGTATCTAATATCACTAATTTAATCAACTCACTTGGACAAGGTGGATTCGTTGGATTAGTAACGTTAGTTATTATTTGCTCATTCTTTATCAAGAAGTAATATATATTAAAAGGGCCCCTGTTAATTCGGGGGCTTTTTTGTGCGTATAAGATATTTATAATAAAGGGAATCAAGATGGATAATGAAATATTTAAAGGTAAAAGCTTCTCAGACTTAATGGAAGATATTTATACTAATTCTGTAAAGAAGGAGAAACAAATATCTGCATTGATAAAAGACTTGCAACCAATGATAAAAAGTATAGGAGATGCAACAATAATAGTTCCTATAATAAAAGAATACCTAGAAGTTGGGGTAAAGAATGATGAGCACCTAATTAAAATGGCTGCAATAGTTCAAAGAGCTCAAGCTAGGGCATCTTCTGTTGATGATGGTGGATTACTATTAACCGAAGAGGAAAAGAGGCATCTATTGGAAACTGTAACAGAACTGCAATCGGAAGAAAAGAAGTAATGAGGGATTTAGACGTAACAAGTTCAGAGTCTTCCAATGACAAAGCAGGTGGAAGCAGTAATTCTTTAGCTTTATTCTTTGGTAGAGTTAGAGAAGTATTACTAAAAGAGGAAACTAATCATTCTACTGGTAGGATAGAAGTAATGATAGCTGAAACTAAAGAAGATTTAGAAAAAAATTCCTATGACTTAGAATTTGCATTCCCTTTGGACATATACAATTATACATTACCAGCAATTAACGAGGCTGTAATAATACTACGAGGAGAAGATGGTAGATACTATTATTCAGCAATACCGCCAGTTAACTTTTATGACCAACTTACAATTGACAATGAAGAAGATGACGTAGGCGACGAAGAAGAAGAAAACGTAAAAGTAAATTTGCATAGCTATGAAAACTTTACAGTAAATGACGATGCTGAAGAAGAAATATATGGAACAACTTTAACTACTGAATTTATAGAAGCAACTGATGTCGTTAAGTCTAGAGACGTTCATGAAGGCGACCATATAATGCAGGGTAGATTTGGTAACTCGATTAAGTTTACATCAAGGAATGAATTGAACGAAACACCTTGGAGCTTGGATGGCGAAGATGGACAACCTGTTATAGCAATTAGATGCGGCCAAGAACAAGCAGAAGATCCCACTACAGATAACTCGTTCATATACTTATTATCAGATCAATCGCTAGACTTTGGTGATATAGAATTCTCACCTGAAAGCGCAAATGTCGGTGAGCAAATGGACACGTATGTTGGAGCACAAGTTATAATAGGTGCTGATAGATTATCATTTGTATCGAAGGCTGATGATATATCTATATCTTCAAAAAGCATAGTTAGCATAGCTACTGCAAAATGGGCAGTAGACGTTGATGTCTTAATGGATCAAGTTAAAGCTCTTGCTACACAGCTGGACGCCTTATGCGCTGGAACCGCAACTCTAGTTACTGGAGTAGGTCCAACTGGTATTGGTACAAACACAGCTGACTGTGCTGCAATAGTTTCTGAAATAGAAGGTATGGAGCAATAATGATAGCTTGGGGATCTCTTGAAAAAGATATAACTAGTTGGTTAGAAGATCTCAGCGAAAAGACTACTGATGACACTGCAAAATTCTTTGCTGATTCTTATGCACAAGCAGTAACAGCTGGAGCTGATCCGATGATGAATGCAATAATTCCACCAGGTAAGGAAGCTGGTATTGAAACAGCATGGAAAGCAGCATTTGCAGCACAAGCGGAATCTGATTCGCCATTGGGTGTACCTAATTGGTTACCAGTAGCAACAGCAATAGTTTTATATTGGACTGGTGGAATGGTATCACCAGCAACACCTCACCCACCAACAGTAGTACCGATATCTAATATAATAACATTCCCAGGCGTTCCACCAGGAATAGCATCCGGAATAGATACAGCCTTTAAACAAGAAGAAGCACCTAAAGTAGCAGCAGAGTTAGTAAAAGCTTATGAAGCACATACAGGAACTATTATGGGACTATATACGGGGTTAATACCTCCAGCAGCATCTTCACCATTACCAGTGCCATGGGCGGGCATAAAGTAACATTAAGTGATATTTATATATAGACAAAGGTTTATATACAAGGAGAATAAAAATGACGAAAAAAGATTTAGTAAAAATCATTAGGGAAGTAGTTAAGCGAGAAGTAAAATCTCAAGTTAACATAGTACTAACTGAAATGGAAAATAAAAGCACTGGTAAATTATCAATAAACGAAGCGATAAAACAAACTTCAACAGATTATCCAACGTTAAAAGAATTTACATCAGTTGATGCAAGGGCAGGATTTGCAGCAATGCAAACTGGTCATGGAGCAGCAGGACCTCAAACAGATTTATCTGGAAAAGTAGTAGATGTTGCCACATTAGATCCAAGCTTGCAAAAAGCATTAACAAAAGATTATTCACAATTAGTAAAGAAGATGGTAAAGTAATATGCCAAACACGCCTATAAATATTAACCCTATAGATTTACAACCTGACGTAGCAATTGGAGTTGCATTGCCAATGGACTCTGCTAATGGTTCTGGTTTACAAAGTACTTATTTCACAAAAGACCAAGTTAAATCTAATATGAGAAATTTATTTTCAACTATGATAGGCGAACGAGTAATGCAACCAACGTTTGGAACGTTCTTATACAATTTGCTATTTGAACAAAGTACAACTGGTCTAAAAGAGAAGCAGATAAGACAAGAAGTTGATAGAGCTGTAAAAACTTGGATACCACAAGTTGAAGTAACTAGAGTTACATTCCCAGAAGTAATAGATAACAAATACATAACAATATCGGTAGAATATATTATACCTAATTATAACCTAGAAGACGAATTAACTTTGGAGATACAATAGAATGGCATCTAAGGACATTAAATACGTAGGTCGTGATTTTGATGGATTCAAAAACAATTTAATTGAATTCGCTAAAAATTACTTTCCTGCTACATACAACGATTTTGACACTGCTTCACCTGGAGCTATGTTTATAGAGATGGCATCTTACGTTGGTGACGTATTATCATACTATACAGACTACGCTTTAAAAGAAAGCATGATACACAGAGCAACTGAGAGAAAGAATCTATATGATTTAGCACAGGGGTTTGGGTATAAACCAAAAGTATCAGTAGCAGCAACATGCACATTAGATGTCTATATAAAAATACCTGCAATGCAATTATCTACTGGTGATAACGCATTTGGTGGGGTAGATTCTGTACCAGATTGGGACTATGCACCAATCATAGAATCAGGCATGGTAGTAAAAACCGATGGAGATATAAAATTTACAACTATGGATTCGATAGATTTCCAAGCATCATCTTCTATGGATCCAACTGAAGTATCTGTTCATACTATTAACTCTACAACTTCTAACCCTGAATATTATTTACTAATGAAATCTGTTATTGTATCAAGTGGAGAAATTAAAACTGCTACTTATACTGGTAACGGCAAAAAGAGCCAAAAATTTACAATAGAAGATAATAACGTTATATCTGTAAATTCTGTAACAGATGCTGATACTAATACTTGGTACGAAGTACCATACTTAGCACAAGATACTATATTTGGTGAGAATGTAAACACTGATGCATTCGACCCTTCAACATCTGCTGATAAAGTTGGTACACCTTACATCTTAACTCTAAAGAAAACGCCAAGAAGATTCGTAACTAGAATATCTGATACAGATAACATAGTATTACAATTCGGTAGCGGTATAAATGGCGTATCTGATTCTATAGTATTACCAAACCCAAATAACGTTGGTAGTAATTTGGCAGGTTCAAGTGATAATTTAAACACTGCATTTGATCCTTCTAATTTTATGAAAACAAAAACTTATGGTAAAGCTCCATCAGAAGCATTAACTATAAGTTACACTAAAGGTTATGGTATTGCAAGTAATGTTTCAACTGGTACGATAACATCTATAGCTTCTAAAACGATTACCCAAAACTCTGATGATGTAACATCTGCATTACAAAATATTGTTACTTTATCATTAGCAGTAAACAATCCAGAACCTGCATCTGGTGGTAAATCACAAGAAACTATCGAAGACATTAGAGAAAATGCTTTAGCTCATTTTTCAACACAGCAAAGAGCCGTAACAAAAGAAGATTACATAATTAGAGCTTACTCAATGCCACCTAAATTTGGATCAGTACCAAAGGTATTTATTACTAATGATACTCAGGTAGATTTAAAAACAAGAGAAGAAGTAGCTAATCCTTTAGCATTGAATTTATTTGTTTTGGGTTACAATGCAAATAAACAATTGGCAAATGTAAATGCTGCATGCAAGAAAAACTTAAAAAACTATCTTTCTCAATTTAGAATGATGACAGACTCTGTAAATATAAAAAATGGCTATGTAATAAACTTGGGTATAGACTTTGAAGTAGTAGTACTATCAGGCTTTAACTCGAGAACTGTAATATTAAAATGCATAGACAAATTAAAAGCTTTAACTCATATAGACAATATGCAATTTATGCAACCGCTTATAATAAAAGATTATCAATTGGAACTTTCTAAAATAGAAGGTGTACAATCAGTTATGAAGTTTGAGATTAGAAACAAGTGGAGAACTAGTCTAGGTTATTCTGGTAACAAATACAATTTAGAAGACGCTAATAAAGGTGGAATTATTTACCCTTCCAAAGACCCTTCAATATTTGAGATTAAATATCCAAATGCAGATATTCAGGGAAGGGCAACAACATATTAGAGGATAACTTATGATATATAATATATACCCAACAAAAGATACAACGATTTACTCATATTCTGCAAGTGCAAACTTTGGGCTAGATCCAGTGCTAGAAATTGAAAAAACTTTACCAATACCTTCATCTCCTTCGATTAAAAATGAAGCTAGAACTTTGATTAAGTTTGATTGGGATAAAGCATCAACTGAGCTAAACGCATTGCCTGGAGCATTTGCAACTAAACTAAGTTCAAATAACTTTTCAGCCAATATAATCATTCATTCAACCGCAGCAGAGAATATCCCTTATTCATATAAGCTGGAAGCTTTACGTTTAGATGCAGATTGGGAAATGGGCTTAGGTAAAAAAATAAACACTCCTCCTACACAAAAGGGCGTTAGTTGGGGATTCAAAGATCAGAGCGGTTCTAGCGACTGGTCAACGCAGGGAGGTTCAATACAAACAACTCATGCTAATGTACAAACTCAATCTTTTGAATTTGAATCCACTGATATCAAAATAAACGTTTCTGAATCAATTGCAATAATATCAGACGATCAAAGTGGGGTTGAAGACTATGGGTACGTAATAAGGTTTTCGTCTAGTCTAGCAGCTGACAATTTGGATTATGGAACTCTTAAGTTCTTTTCTTCTGATAGCAATACTATATACTCTCCAAAGTTGCAATTTGGCTGGGATGATTCTGCATATTCAACTGGTAGTCTATCAGCAGCTGATACCGACGAGATTATGGTTTACTTAAAAAATAATAAATATGAATATCAAGAAAAAGAAGTTATTAGATTTCAAGTTAGAGCTAGAGATGTATTCCCTACACAAACATATTCAACAACCTCAGCAGCATTAGATGTTAAATATTTACCAACTGGTTCTTATTACTCTATAAAAGATGCAGAAACAGAAGAGAGCGTTATAAACTTTGATCATCTGTATACTAAAGTTAGTTGTACATCATCTGGTAATTATTTTGATATAGCAATGAATGCATTAACGCCAGAAAGATTATATAAAGTAGTATTAAAAGTTGAAGATAGAACCTATGGAAGTCAAGTAGAAATTTTCGATTCTAATCACATATTTAAAGTAGTTAGGTAAAGATATGCCAAGAAAAATATATACACGGGAAGACATACAGAAAGACTTAGATATAGCTTCGAAGAATAAAAAATCTTCGGTAAATGATTTGGGTAATATTAGTAAAAGGCTAAGAAAACATACGCCTGCTGGTACTACTAATGCACAAGGCGCTTTGGTTATAAGCAATAAGAAAGAAGTTGAAACTGAATTAACTATAGAAGTTAAACGAGAATACTATAGTAAAAAATCTTTCGAACAAACATTTGATACAGAAGTAGTGCAATTGATATCAAAAGCGCCAATACCTATTCCACCTGATGATCTTGAAGATCCACCGCCCCCACCACCAACTGGTTTAAAGTTAAGCTGCGCTAATTACCACTGGGCAATGTATGGTGAAAAGGGTGTTACTGAAGCAGATCTTCCTCATTGGAAAAAAAACTATCATCCACTTGGTAACAATCCTGGTGGAGGTTATTTAGTAATACCAGATGACCACCCAGTATTCTATATACGTAATGTATATCCAAAATCTGAGAGAGCTTCTTTCAATTATGAATGGAAGGTAGATGGAAATCTAGTATCAACGAAACCCTTTTATCACATGTTTCACGCACCAGATGGTGGAAAAGGTTTAGATCAATGGCACAAAGACAACAATCCAAAGCATACACACTGGAGGAATCAAGACGATATAGTAATAGAATGCAGAGTTTGGAATGAATCTGGCGAAATGAAACAGAAAGTAAAAATGAGATGCGCATTTGATGTTGGTTCAATGTCTAATAGAGACGAAGATGGTAATGTACTTCCAAGATGGAAATGGAAAGGTACAAGACATTTTATAGAAAAGAATTTCTATAAAGGTAAGGGCGATCATTTAACTGGATATGAAATGGATCCAAAATTTAGAAACAGAGAATGCAGAATAGACAAGGTAAGAGTTACAGACTTTGACACTTCTAATACTACAAGACCTAATAGATTTAAAGCACCATTCCATACTGATAAACAAAGATTGTTTGGTGTAGACCGCCCAGAAAAACCACCTGGAAAGAAAGTATGGTTTAAAACTGGCCATGCCATTTGGAATAGGGGTTATGGTAAAGAAGTACCAGAACACTTAAAGTATTTAATGAATGATGCAAAATATAAAGCTCATAAAGCTCTTCACCATAAGTTTGAAAAGGAACACCCTGTAGAGTTACATTCAAAATATAATCCCTGGAATAGATGGAAAGATGTATTCAGAGGTCAGATTTACTTAGATGGCGAATGGGTTACGTTTAGAAAGTTTTGGTCAGGGTATAAAGTTAAAGATCCCAATGATCTAATGAATTTTATGAGAACTGATGAACAGGGGAACTACGATCGTAAGGGTGAAACGATGATGGAAAGATTGGGTAAACACATATCAATATCATGCCCACCTTTGGGAAACAATAAAGTAACTTTGGGTATAGTATATGGTTATAGATATTCCTCTTTATCTGATCCCAATTTAAAGTTTAAATATTATTCTAAAATGGTTTCTTTCGACCCAACTACAGACGATCCAGATGTTATAGAAAAAGGCTTTATACTTGAACCCGAAAAGATAATATTCGATAAGGATGTTTATGATTGGGAAGAGCTAGAGGGTACAAAGGAAGAACGTGAAGAGAGGGACGAATTTACAAAATCAGAAGCTATAAAATCAACATTAAAAATCAAAAAAGATTTTGCAAAAAATTTAGCTTCTATTGCTAGTAAAAATAGAGGAAGAGGATACTAATGACTAAGAAAAGCAAAAATGTTCCTGAAAGACTGATACAAGAATTCGATGGCGACAGACATGGGAAACTAAGATCAGTAGAGAAAAAGCTATCCAATAGAGATCGTAGAGTTTCCAAGCAACATTATTTCTATTTAAAGGTTATGTCTAATGGCGAACTAATAGGCGATGAATGGTTAAGGATTAAAGAGTACGACGAGATACAAGTCGATAGTGAAAGAACTCTTACTATAGATTGGTATGATCTATTAGTCGATAAACTAGGATATACTGCTGGTAATTATAATATAGAATATTGTGTAAAAGCAAATCCTATAAAACCAAATGAATTTGTAAGAGTAGCTGAAATTTCCAAAAATAAAATGGAGATTAGAGTAGATGCAATAGATGAAGAAGCGCTAATAGAAATTAGACAACCGCTAATAGGTGGTAAGTACTATGCTCCATTGGATCTTTACTATGATGAAACATTTATTAAAGCTGTAGCTTGGGCATACGATGAACACCACCCAGATGAAAATCTAGTATTAAAACTTGCTGATAAATTACCAAGATCTATTAAAGTTGGAGATGAGATAGAAATTTGGGACGAGATCGTATCTACGAAATCTTTAGACTTAGTAATAGATATAGATGTACCAAAGGGGCTAGAACCATTTACAGAGTTATTAGGTCCAATGGTAACTTTAGATGTAAATGCTGAAGTTGGTAAACCAACTGAATTCGAATCTTGGGAAAAAATACTAACTGGTTCAAGCGATGTTAATTCAACTATTATTTCCAGCGTATTATCTCAATCTACAGGAGCAGAATTAAATATAGACTATAGAGATTATAAAAACTTTATACACTTTAGTTCTGCTAGAGAAAGACTAACTAACTTTGAATACAAAATGAAGTTAGTAGAATATTACGATTCAAAATCTGCTGGTCACGGGAATGATTTGAATACGCAAGTATCCTCTTCTGTAACTGGGTCAAGTTTCTACGTATCAGCATCAACAGCATTCAATTCTGATAAGTCAAATGTGATAGGATCATTTGATAACTACGAAAACTATTTATATACTATATCTGGTTCTGGTGAAACTGAAGATGGTAAAACCTATTACTCAACTACATGGCCTAAAAGAACAAACCCATCAACACCAGCATTCCCAGCAAAAATAAACTACTCAGCAACATCTTCTCAAGTTCAATCGTGGTTAACTGGTTCATTCGTATCAGCATCAAGACATGACGAAGACAATTTGAATCTACTGCGTAGAACAATACCAGCAGTACAAAGAAGCGATCCCAATAATTCAGGCTTTGTATTATTTATAGATATGATAGCTCAACACTTTGATATATTATACAATTACATAGACAACTTAAATAATCAAAGAGTTAGAGACGAGAATTTATCTTCTGGTATTTCTAAGGACTTATTATTCGATACATTAAAATCGTTTGGTTGGAAGCCAAAGTCTGGCTTAGATCTAGAAAAGATTTGGGAATACTGGTTAGGTACTTCTAAGTCTGGAGCAACTGGTGGTCCTGGCGATGCAACATGGGCAGCTGATAATACAGGTCAATATCCTGCTGGAGCTGCAACATCCAGTGCTTGGTCAACAGAGCCTACACCAAAGAGAGATTTAGAGCTAGAACCAATTTCTAGAATCATTAACAATCTTCCTTATTTATTAAAGACTAAGGGTACTACTAGAGGTTTAAAAGCATTACTATCTTGCTATGGTATACCAAGTTCATTCTTCAAGATACAAGAATTCGGAGGTCCAAACCCAAATAGACATGATGCAAATGTAACTAGCTCTCACTTGAGAGAGATTGATATGCAAAATCATGCATTGCAATTTCAAGGTGGTCTTCATAATCAAGACGCTAATGTTTCCTACTTAAGTGGATCGTGGGGGAATGCCGATGATATACAAACAGTAGAGTTTAGATTTAAAACGCAATATCAAAATTCACAATCACTATTCCAAACGTGCCAAAATCCCTTAGATGCAGCTGAACCAAGGCAACAATTATTTTTAATACCTTCTAAATCTGCTGGAGACCCGGATACTAAATACGCATTTGTTAAATATACATTTGCCGATACTGGTTTAAATGACAACGAGTATAAGTCTGGATCTTTAGGCAAGTTACCAATACTAGATAACGATTGGTGGAACATAGCATTGGTAAATGACGATGAAGGTAAAAAGATAAAGCTAATTTGCCAAAAGTCGCCAGATCATGCTCATGGTAATATAACGCATAAAGATTCTATAGAAATAGATTACTTAGATACAGATCAATCTAGCGGGTGGGGATCTGGAGCAGTTGATACATTCTACTTTGGGCACAAAGAAACTATAAATAATACCAAGTTTATAAATTCAGCATCTAATTTAGATTTCTTTTCTGGGAGCTTACAAGAATTACGTTTCTGGGCTTGTGAATTAGACGAAGATGCAATAGATCTACATACTAAAGCTCCAACTTCTATATTTGGTTTATCCTATTCAAGTTCATTTTCAGATCTTGTATATAGACTTCCATTGGGAACGGATAATAATATAGATCACCATACAGCATCTGTAAACACATTTACTTCAACGCATCCAGACCAAACTAAAACTGGTTTATCTATTAGCACAACTTATATGTCCGGTTCATTCGAATGGGAAGAAGAGGAGGAAACATATTTTATTCAAACTCCAAACTCATTTGGTTTAAGACCAGTATCTAATAAAATACGAATTGAAAATAATACTATTAATGGTATGCTGGATCCATTCTTATCTCAAGAGTCAAGTTCATCTGATACCAACCCAATAGATCTACCAGACTTATATGTTTCAGTATCTCCACAAGACGATTTAGATATAGATATAGGTTTACAATTTGGTGAAGTAAATATGGATAATATAGTAGGCGACCCAAGAGAAGCTAGAGATACTAATTATTCAATGCTAAGAAAACTTAGAGATGATTATTTCAAAAAATTCTCGGGGGTTCAAAAAATACAAGCTTATATAAATACGCTAAGATATATTAACACAGCATTATTCCAACAGATAGATTCAATGCTACCAGCAAGAGGAACTAACGTTGTAGGGTTAATGATAAAGCCAACATTGTTAGAAAGATCAAAGGTTGCATTCGAACCTTCATTCTCTTATGAGCAAAATCAATACTTAGGTAAAACTGGACAAGCACAACAAAATCTAGAACACTATACTCAAAGTATAGATTGCATGCCAGATAGATACATGGCTGATAGCGACGATTACGATGCAATGGAATATGTATTTACACACGACGGAACTTACGCTTCTCAATGGTTCTCAACATTAACAGATACAGTTAAGACTGAAGCTGGAACAGAACCTAATAAGTATAGCTACAATATAGCAACTAAAGATGCAATTACAAAAAATGTAAGATCTACAGACTTTGATGGCCTTGCATTAACTATGACAGTTTCTAGCATTATGCCATTTGCCTACGATCAACCAACACCAAAGAATTACTTTAAAACGCACTTCTTCTACAGTTCATCTGTTAGTGCTTCGTTAAACAAATGGTACTCGTCTTCTTTCCACCCAACACAACTAGTTCAGCAAGATGAATTTGCTGGTTTTTATAACTCGTTCGTTGCAGGTTGTAAAATGACATCGCCAGACTTTAACATTGCAAGCACTGATACTATTGATGGAGGCCCAGTAGTAGAATTTACAGAAGGTAATCCAAACACATTAATAAGCGATTCTCCAAGCTTATCTGGGGACTTAATAGTTAGATAAAAACGATGAACGTGGATATTTATTAGTATAAAAAGAATAGAGGAAACACAATGGGATATTTAGACAACACCAGTTTAACAGTTGATGCAATACTTACAAAAAAGGGCAGACAACTATTATCAGAAGGTGCATTAGAAATAACAAAATTTGCACTAGCAGATGATGAAGTAGACTATAGATTATGGGACTCGGCTCATTCTCTTGGTACAAATTATTATGGACAAGCAATTGAGAATATGCCATTGCTTGAAGCTTTTGCAAATGAAAATCAAATGATGAGATATAAACTCATCAGTTTACCAAAAAATACAACTAAGTTACCGTTAGTGCAAGTTGGACAAACATCTGTATCACACAACAGACCTGGTTTGTCAACTACATTAACACCAACAACAGTTAATATTGCTAACGGAAATAGATCGGCAGGTTATACTTGTATACTATCTAATTCTGCTATAGCATCAATTTCTGTTGCACCAGGTGGGACTATAGATCAAGAATCTACATTCTCTGCAATAGGTGATGACGCTGCAAGTTCTGTATCTGTAATGGGAACTAAATTTATATTAACCTCAAAAACTGTAACAGTAGACACTAGTACAACTATAACAATAGTTGGTAACGAAACTGGTGGTTCTGTAACAATACCTTATACAGTTAAGAAAGATCCTGAACTGGATATAGTAACTAGCGCATAAGAGGAATAAGAAATGGCAAGAAGACAATCAAGATTAAATAAAAGAATGATAATGCAATCTAGAGCAAGAAGACGCTTTAGAGGTATTACTACAAAAACATGGAATAATTTCGATGAAGATGATATTATAGAATCTGATGTTGCAAAAGCAATAACATCTGCACTATGGTCTGATAACGTTAGTACATTAACTACTTTCTTTACATCTTCAACTCAATCACCAGCTCTATCAACATCTCAATCTTACCAGAACGAGGTATATGCAGTAGATCCTGCAGCAAATGCATCAGCATCTGTACAATTTAATATTGCTTGGGGTCACTATGCTGGCTCTGGGTCAATTACATCTTCTGGAGCAAGTGATCAAGGTAATACGCCTTCAAAAGCTGTTTACACTTCATTTGCAAATCAGTTACTAGCAGCAGGCGATGATAAATTTACTATTGACTCAGTAGATAATGATTATATGTATTTCATAACTGTAGCAAGAAATAGATTCAAAGAAAAGATGAACCCTAATGGTTGGCAATTAGATCTAGACGTAGGAGCTGCTCAAAACTGCCAATTGATCGACGACAGTAGATACAACTCCAATTCATCTACTAATGGTAATAGAGTTTATAATATTATATCTGGTACTTTAGCAAGTGGAACTTCAACGGCTGGTGAAAAGCTAGGATTATTTTATCCTGATTTAGGTATATTAGCTATATCTCAAAAACAAATAAACGCTGTATCGGGTTTTGCAATCGCTCCAACTATAGTAAATGCTAACTATTCAGTAGCACCAGTAGAACCATTTGTAGATCCTATCAAAGCAATGTTTGCAGCAATAACAGCATCAGTTGATGGCGCTCACTTCCAAGGTAGAGCAGAAGAAGATATATCATCTACTCATTATTTTGTAAGAGTTAAAAATTCAGAATATAACTTTTCAAACAATCCAACATTTGCAACGAATGTAGGTCAATTACAAAATTCAAGTATGGTTGGGGACCCATCTGTTTACATTACAACAGTAGGTTTATACAACGACGAAAACGAATTAGTAGCAACTGCAAAATTAAGCAAACCGCTTTTGAAAACTTTTGCAAGAGAAGCTACAATTCGAGTTAAGCTTGATTATTAATAGGTTTAGGCTATGATATGTCAGAAATATTTAAAACATTTAAAAGTGGTGAAAAGAAAATCACTCCTGCAGTCACTCACAAGGAATGGTTAATAACCGTTGCTGAGACTGCTAGTTTAGGGGTTAATTATTTAAAAGGCACTTCGTACGATTATAAAGTATCTGGTGATATAGAACACCAATTTAATATTGAAGATTCCAAGCATAATGAAGGAACTACTTCATCTGGTAGTACTGCAACAACAACTGGTAATGGTTACGTATATTATGAAAAATTAGTTCATGATAATATAAATCATTTGTACTACGGCGATGGCGATGATCCCATCTCCTCTTTTTGCAATGATGCACCACATCTATTAGAAAAGAGCTTGGGTGCTTATGTAAATGTAGTATCAATACCATCTGCTATTTATGGAGAAAAAATAAAACCTGGTACTTTTATATATAGCCAATCTGAATATGTAGCAACTGATGATGGTAAAGGAAATTTAGTAGATCTTTTAGATACAACTGGTTCTATTGCAAAAGTAGCTAATTCTAGTTCAATATTATATTTAGGACTAGACGACGGCTTCAAATATACAGCAGTAAATAGTACTTCTGACACGATAGCAACTTCTTCAACATTTATAGAATCTCCCAATCATTATATAGCTAGAGGTCACAATGTAAAGTATACTCAAGACGTAGGAGAAATACTTGGCGAGTCTGCAATTATATTCCACGGGTCTCATAGTTTGCAAGAGACTAATTCTATAGATAACCCTTCTAATAATTCATACGTTAGAATAGAAAATTCAAAAGGTTTAGATCTTGGTAGCGATTGGGCAATATCTCTATGGGCAAGAATTCCAGTATCACAATCAGTTTCCGAAAGTTATGCTGGGGGCTGGGATTACTCTACTGGTAATAATTCTAAAATAACGCGAAAAATAAAACCGATGCATACTAATGTTATATTAACATCTAGGAATTGGTCTGGTGGTAATTGCCCATTTGAAATAGCAGTGTGTAACGATCTATCAAGTACTGATGGTAAAATAAAAGCAACGTTAAAGTCTAAAACTTTAGGTTTAACCAAAACTTTAATTTCAACTGCAAAGGTTAACGATGGAGGCTGGCATCACATTAGTTTAGGGTGTAAATCTGGAACTATAAGGTTAGGTATTGATGGAGCAGTAGTTACTACAGTTACCGGGTATGATCAAGATCAACTAAATTCAGCAGCACCTGTAGATATCCACCTTGGAGCAAGACCCTACAATTATAAGCAAAGATACTATAATACTAGAGTAAATAGATGGTACAATCAAAAAGACCAAAGGAATTTCATTTCCCCATTCTCTGGGTCAGTAGCTAATCTTAGAATTTATGACGAAGATATAATGTCAAATGCTGCATTGCTTAAGAATGTTAGTGCAAGTATAGATCAAACTAATACCATTGGAAATATATTCTATGAGCACGGTATAGCAACTATAACAACATTAAATGGTATGGATGGTTTATCATATACAGCAAGCTTTGGAGACCTAGCTTCTAGTGTAGAGTTTAAAGGTACGCATGCAATTAAGGAACACTTATACATTTGCAATATACTAGATGGCGAATACAACGCAACCTACAATCCAACTGCAAGAGATAAATTTGATGTAAGGAATGATAACTTACAAGCATACACAACGCATTCAGATTTCAACCCGTATGTAACTACTGTTGGTTTATACAATGAATATCATGAATTAGTAGCAGTAGGAAAATTAGCACAACCAATAAAAAACCAAGATGATTACGATAATACATTTCAAATAAGATTCGATACAACAATTTAATATGAGCCACTGGTTATACCAAAACAAAATAGTAGAAGACGCACCAACTGGTAGCTTCGGTTTTGTTTACTGCATTACAAATGAAAAAACTGGAAAGATGTACATAGGTAGAAAATACCTAGGTAAAACTAGAAGAGTAAAACAAAAGGGTAAAACACGGCGAAAAGTTATAAGAAAAGATTCAGACTGGCGAAGTTATATTGGAAGCTCAAAAACACTACAAGAGCATATAAACAAAAACAAAAAACAATTCAAATTCGAAATCCTAGCATTTGGCAAAACTAAAGGCCAAGTAAATTATATGGAAGAAAACTTGCATCACAAATTCCACGTAGTACACTCGCCAAAATTTTACAATGATTGTATAGGACCAAGACGATTTGCAAGAGTTAGCTTGGACAAAGAAGTTATAAAAGTTATCGATAAAATCCGCTTATAATTTGGATAAGTCATAAAAAAGTCTTATATTGTAGTAAATGAAAAACTCAAGATTAAAGCGGTTACTAGCAGCACTACTGGGTAGAGGCTCAGAAAAGAACAATGGTGATGTTTGGCACAAATGTCCATTCTGCAAACACCAAAGAAATAAATTAAGTGTAAATTTGCTAAGCGAGAAGTGGCACTGTTGGCATTGTAATGCAAAGGGTAGAAAGCTATTCTCACTACTTAGGAAATTAAATGCAAACGCAAAACAGATAGATGAACTAAATGATATACTGGGAGAGTCCAATTATACCATAGTTTCTAAAAAGAGAGATGAGCATGTTTCACTACCACTAGAATTTATACCTCTATTGCACGGTAACATAAATTCTCCGCCTTACAAAAATGCTATACACTATTTAAAAAGTAGAGGTTTGAGTAAACTAGATATATTAAGACATAATATTGGTTATGCTGAAACTGGAGAATATAGCGGGATGATAATAATACCAAGTTACGACGACGACGGCATTGTTAATTATTTTGTTAGTAGATCTTTTTACGATACAACATATAAACACAAGAATCCTAATGTTTCAAAAGACGTTGTTGGTTTTGACATGCTAATAAATTGGCAAAAAGATTTGAATTTGGTAGAGGGAGCATTTGATGCAATAGCAACTGGAGAAAACTCCATTCCTCTCTTTGGTAAAATATTACCTGAATCACTAATGAAAAAGATTATTGATAAAGGCGTAAAGAGAATAAATATAATACTAGACGACGATGCAATTAAAGCAGCAATAAAACATTCAGAGTATTTTATGGGTAATGGTATAGAAGTACACTTAATAGATTTACCTGGTAAAGACCCTAGCGATTTGGGTACAGAGGTAGTTAACAAATTAATAAAAGATTCAAGTAGGTTAACGTTTGGAAAAATAATGGAGTATAAGATAAATGCAGCATGTTAATATAGGTTTTGATAAAATAGATAAAATATTGCACATAGCAGATGTGCACATAAGAAATTACCAAAGACACAAAGAATACAGATCTGTATTCAGGGAATTGTATAAAGCTGTTAAGGCTTTACCACCCAACTCTATAGTTTATATTGGCGGAGATATAGTGCACAATAAAACTGACATATCGCCAGAGCTAATAGAAATAACCTCTGAATTTCTAAAGAAGCTAGCTGATCTGAAACCTACTATTCTTATCAAAGGTAACCATGACACCAATCTAAACAACGATACAAGACTTGATACGCTGTCTCCTATAATAAATAATCTAAATCATCCCAATCTTTTCTATCTTGATAAAACCGACGTTTATAAAATAGGAGATTGCAACTTTTCGGTTTTTGAAATAGCAGACGATCCAATTAATTATGTAAAAGCAAAAGACATAGATGGCAAGAATAAGATAGCATTGTTTCACGGAGCAATAGATTCTTCAGCAACGGATGCTGGTTTTAAAGTTGCCAACGAAGATCATAAGATGGGAATGTTCGAAGGCTACGATTTAGCATTGTTAGGAGATATACACAAAAGACAATATCTAAATGCTAATAAAACTGTATGCTATGTTGGTAGTTTGATACAACAAAACTTTGGAGAAGTTTACGATAATCATGGCTATTTGATATGGGATGTAGAAACTAAAACTTGCACAGAGCACAATATAAAAAATGAGTATGGGTACTATACTGTTGTAGTTGAAGGTGGAGATGTTAAATCAAACTTGCACGATATACCAAAGTTTCCCAGGTTAAGAGTTAAAACTAATGATACTACTAAAGCTCAAATCAAAGAGATAGTAACTGAGATACGAAAGCATTGTAAATTACAAGATGTAATAGTTGTTAAAGATGATTCTATAAAAGGATCGTCTGAGCAAAAGGATTCAAGACGCATAACTAGAGATGTTAGGAATGTTGAATATCAAAATGAAATGATAACTGAGTACTTGGAAAAGAATCACACTATATCAGAAGATATCATAAACGAGATAAAGGTAATAAATAGAAATCTAAATAATAATCTAAGCGATATAGAAGTTGGTAGGGGTATCGATTGGGAACCCGTTAAATTCGAATTTTCAAATATGTTTTCTTACGGACCAAACAACGTAGTGGACTTTACTAAACTAAATGGCTTAATTGGTATATTCGCTCCAAATCATATTGGGAAGTCTGCTTTACTAGATGCTTTATCCTTTTGCTTATTTGATAGATGCAGCAGAGGTAAAAAGGCAGATGATATAATGAATACTAAAAAATCTACCTTTTCGTGCAAACTTCATTTTAAGATTGAAGGTATTGATTATTATATAGAGAGAACCGCAAAGCGAAGACGTAATAATACGAAGGTTAGAGTCGATACTAATTTTTGGTATTTAGACGAAGGCGGCGAAAGAGTAGATTGCAATGGTGAACAACGAAGAGACACTGATAAAAATATAAGAGGCATAGTTGGTGAATATGAAGATTTCATACTAACAGCACTATCAGTTCAAAATAATAATACTGGTTTTATAGAAAAGACGCAAACTGAACGTAAGGAATTGCTATCGCAGTTTTTAGATATAACTGTATTCGAAGAACTATACCAACTAGCAAATGAGGATATAAAAGAAGTACAGGTATTACTTAAGAACTTTGGTAAAACTGATTATGAATCCGAAATAGTAGAAGCAGAAGAAGAATTATCTATTGCTAATTCTAAATACGATGCAATAGAAAAAGACGGTGAAGCAGTATCTAATTCTATAAAAGAAACCACAGCAAAAATTCTTAAAAAAACTGCATCGTTAAGGAAAGTAAATATAGACGAAAACATAACCCAATTAACCAATGACAAAGAGGTTCATACTTTAGAAATAGAAACTAATGAGGCAAAGCTTTTAAAGTACAAGAACTATACAGAAGATAATAAAAAACTATTTAAAACTGCAAATTCAGAATTGAATAAAATAGATATAGAAAAAGCAGAATCCAACAAAGCTTTATATTTAGCAGAAGAAAAAGTATCCGTAGTTAAAATACAAAAGCTAGAATTACTAAAAGCTTCTGTTAGAAGTAAAAAAGAAAAACTTGATGCGATAGGAACGTTTGACCCCAATTGTTCTTTTTGCAAAAATAATTCTTTTGTTAAAAGTGCAGAAAAACTAAGAAATGAATTACTGGAAGCCAGAGATTTATATATAGAGCTGGGTAACAAGATAGGCGAATCTCAATGGAAGATGTCTAATTACGAAGGTTATGAAATTGAAATACAAAATCACAATAAACTAGAAAAACAAATATCTACGATACAATTGTATCAATCCGAAATAAAAATAAAAACTGTAAATAGAAAATCCAATATAAGAAATTCTAAACTAGAATTGAAAAGCATTGAAAAATCTATTAAGAAATACGCAGAAAACGAAGAAGCCATAGTTTTTAATAAAAAAATAGAAGAAGAAATTGCAACTTTGAAAAATGCCAAGAAAGCCTTTGAAGTTACACATGGTGGTATTACTGGAAAATCAAAGGTTGCCTATGGCAGCATCTCTTTATGGCAAACTAAGATAGAATCTATAAAAGAAACTGTAAGTAAAGCGCACGACTTAGAAATAAAATTAAAATCGTACGAATATTACTTGGAATCTATAAGAAGAGATGGTATACCCTATGAAATAATTTCAGAAGTATTACCACAAATACAAGACGAAGTAAATACTATACTATCTCAAATGGTAGACTTCACTATTAAGTTTGAAGTGGATGGTAAAAACGTATTAACTAATATTTGTTACTCCGACGATTCATGGCCACTTGAACTAACATCTGGTATGGAAAAGTTTATATCGTCACTAGCAATAAGAGTAGCATTAATTAATACTTCAAATTTGCCAAGGCCAAACTTCTTAGCAATAGATGAAGGCTTCGGTTCACTAGATTCAGACAACTTAAATTCTATGGAAAGTATGTTCGAATATCTAAAATCTGAATTTGCTTATATTATTATAATTTCTCATATTGAAGCACTTAGAGATGTAACTGACAATGTTATAGAAATAAATAAGAAAGGAGATTTCTCTAATGTTAATCACTAGCTCTATATTTATATATGAAACTTTAGATAGACTAAAGCTGAAATAGATAGGAGATACCATGTTTCGAAAGAAATCCAAACGAAAATTCTTGCACGAAGAGCCAGTATTAATCGTTGACAACAAGTATGAATCTGAATACTTCCAAGTATCAGACTTTCCCTCAAAGCTTCATGC